>WNFY01024970.1_pt1 | contig 12861 bp, 12 predicted proteins | sample 5400091 | NCBI WGS metagenome assembly WNFY01 (sample SAMN13153364, study PRJNA577476) | soil metagenome | isolation source: 60 cm soil or saprolite under grassland replicate 1 | place: USA:California | collected 2016-06-15 | reverse complement strand
TCGGAGCCGAGCGCGAGCGAGCGAGCGATCGCGCCCCGCTGCCGCATCCCACCCGAGAGCTCGTGGGGGAATTTCGTCGCCGCCCTGCCTAGCCCGACCATCCCCAGGTACTCGTCAGCGAGCGCGCGCCGCTCCCTGCGCGGGAGCGCCGGCTGCGCCTTCCGCAGCGCGAGGTCGACGTTCATCCGGAGGGTCATCCACGGGAAGAGCGCGTAGTCCTGAAGCACGATCCCGCGGCGGAGCGAGGGACGGGTCACGGTCTCCCCGCGCCAGCGCAGCACCCCGCGCGTCGGGACCTCGAGCCCGGCGGCGAGCCGCAGGAGCGTGCTCTTCCCGGTGTGGTTGTCGAATACCCATCTGCGCGATCGAGCAGCGACGGGGAGTCGACGTTTTCGTCGACGAGGTTGCCGAAGTTCACGTCCTGCACGCGAAGTAGTCCAGTAGTCAGACCTCCAGGCATGCGAGTACAAGGGCAGGGGAAGTTGCCTGCCCTTTCTCCTGCACCTCGGCATCACGCCGCGGCGCGCTCGTATCGATGATGCAGCCCGCCGACCTCGGGCAGTTCAACCACCCCGCCGAGCTCGGCTCCTTGCACCGGCCTGGATTCCGGTGCATCGCCCGCCAGTGACAGGTGGCAGCGCGCCCGGTTGTAGTACTCGAAGTACCCAGCCAGGATCCGGAGGAGATGGATCTCGCCCAGGACCACGACGTGGTCCAGGCACTCCCGTCGTAGCGAACCGATGAGCCGCTCCGCGTACGCGTTCTGCCATGGCGACCTCGCGGCGGTGACCACCTCCTCGACGCCGAGGATCTCCAGCATGCGCCGAAACCGGCCGCCGTAGATCCGGTCTCGATCCCGCACGAGATACCGCGGCGCCGTCTCCTCGGGGAAGGCCTGCACCACCTGCCGCGCCGTCCACTCCGCGCTCGGGTTTGCGGTCACGTTGAAGTGCAGTACGCGCCGGCGGTCGTGGGCCAGCACCAGGAACCCGAACAGCACTCCAAATGTGGCCGTCGGAACCGCGAAGAAGTCGATCGCCACCAGGTCCTTGACGTGGTTGTCCAAGAACGCGCGCCAGGATGGCGACGGCGGCTTCCGCTCCCTCACCATGTACCTGGCGACGGCCGTCACGCGGAGGTCCGCCAGCTCGGTAGCCTTGAGGCCCACGGCCTTGCGGAGGTACTTGAACACCGCGCTGTCGCGAATGCCCCGCGCCATGAGATCGCGGGTGACGGCGTCCTCAGCCGCGAGGAGGTCCTTGGCCTCGTAGTATCGCTCGCCGCACGACGAGCAGACCTTCTTTCTGCTGGAATTCCTCGAACACGAACTCGAGCGTCCTCCCGTCCGCGAGGAACGAACTTGTCGACGAACCGGTCCTTCACCTTGCGAATGTCGGCCCCCTTGCCCTTGTGGCAGCGCTTCATGGTCGACTCCTGGCGCGGTGGGGACGCGGCGGCGCCCCTGCTCGCCGTGGATGTCTGGAGTCTGTCGACCCCGAGTTCCCGCCGCCGCTCGATGGCGTCGTAGCGGCGCGCTCGGGGCTGGCCCGGCCACGGCGTGCTCGATCTCGGCGACGAGGAGCATGAGCGCCTCTCGCCGCGCGCCCTTGCGCCTGGCCGCCTCGCGTGCCCGAGACCGCCGACCGCAGGGACCGCCGCCGGCGCGGCCGAGATGGCCCATGCGATGGCATGGCCACGAGCACTGCGCGTTTCGCAGGCAGCTGAGCGACGCCTATCGAGGCGGCCCGGGGCCGGTCGCACGCGCAACCATGCGGCGCGCCTCTCATCCCTGCGTGGCCCGCGCCTTGCTTGACGTAGATCAATGGCCGGCATCTGGGACCTCTGGTGAGCGACGATCCAAACCTAACCGACGAGCAGAAGAGCTACCTCGGTGGCTTCCTCCGCGGTGTCGATGCGGCTCGCACTCGCAGTGGTCTGCCTCCGGTCGCGGAGGGGCTCGGGGGCCTGCTCGCGGCCCCGGCGCCGGTGGCCGCACCACCGCTGCCCGGTCGCCCCGAGCTCGTGCACCTCCGCGCCCAGGACCGCTTCCTTGCTCAGGGGAAGAAGCTCTGCCCCGAGGAGGAGTCGAAGCGGGCCGAGAACCCGCTCGACGCGTGGGACCGCATGCAGGAGCACGCGCGGGAAGGCCGCCTCCCGAAGGGCCTCGACGTCTATCGCTGGAAGTTCCACGGTCTGTTCCAGGTCGCGCCCGCCGAGGAGGCCTTCATGTGCCGCCTGCGGTTGCCGGGCGGCATCGTGACCTCGCACCAGCTGCGCGGCATCGCCGCCATCGCCGAGCGCCACGGCGCGGGCCACGCCGACGTGACCACGCGCGCGAACCTCCAGCTCCGCGGGATCGGCGCCAGGGATGGCGTCGAGGTGCTGGCCTCGTTGCACGAGCTCGGGATCGTGCCGCGCGGTGCTGGCGCCGACAACGTGCGCAACGTCACCGGCAGCCCGACGGCCGGTATCGATCCACAGGAGCTCATCGACACGCGGCCACTTACCCGCGCCCTCCATCACCACGTGCTCCACCACCGTGAGCTGTACGGCCTGCCGCGGAAGTTCAACGTGGCATTCGATGGCGGCGGCGCGGTGGGCGTGCTCGAGGACACGAACGACGTGGGCTTCGCGGCGGTGCGGGTGGGCGAAGGCCACGGGTTGCCGGCAGGCGTCTACTTCAGGCTTCGCCTGGGCGGGGTCACCGGCCATGGCGACTTCGGCCGCGACGCCGGCGTCGTGGTCGCGCCCGCGCAGTGCGTGGCGGTGGCGGACGCGATCATCCGCGTCTTCCTCGAGCACGGCGATCGCACCGACCGCAAGAAGGCGCGCCTCAAGTTCCTGCTCGACCGGTGGGGCCACGACCGCTTCCTGGCGGAGGCGGAGAAGCTCCTCCCGGCGCCGCTGGCGCGCCTGCCGCTCGAGAGATGCGAGGCGCGCGCTCCCTGGGCGAAGCACGGCCACGTGGGCGCTCACCCCCAGCGGCAGCCGGGCCTCTACTACCTCGGCGTGGTGCTGCCGGTGGGCAGGCTCGACTCGGCCCAGATGCGAGGCCTGGCGGCGCTCAGCGAGCGGCTCGGCTCCGGCACGCTTCGGCTCACGGTCTGGCAGAACGTCATCGTCTCGGACATCCCCGAGGCCCGCCTCGCCGAGGCGCAGGCGGAGGTCGAGACGCTCGGGCTCGGCTGGAAGGCGACCGCGCTCCGCGGCTCGCTCGTCGCCTGCACCGGGATCAAGGGATGCAAGTACTCGGCGACCGACACGAAGGCGCACGCGCTGGCGCTGGCCGAATACCTGGAAACGCGGCTCGAGCTCGACGAGCCCATCAACATCCACCTCACCGGCTGCCCGCACTCGTGCGCGCAGCATCGCATCGCCGACATCGGCCTCCTGGGCGTGCAGATCGAGGTGGGCGGAGGCCTCGCCCAGGGCTACCACGTGCACGTCGGCGGCGGCGCCGGTCCCCAGCAGGCCCTCGGCCGCGAGATCGTGCGCGACGTGCCGCAGGCCGATCTCGCTCCACTCCTGGAGCGCCTGCTGCGCGGCTGGCTCGACCGCCGGCACGAGCAGGAGAGCTTCCAGGAGTTCACAAAGCGTCACACAGCCGAGGCGCTGCGCGCCCTCTGCGTGGCGCCGGCGCCGAGGGAGGCGACGGCATGATCCCGGTCCTACCCGAGAGCGCTCCCTTCACCCCCGCACAGCGCGCGTGGCTCAACGGCTTCTTCGCCGGCCTGCTCTCGTCGCAGGCAGGCGCCGCGCCCAGCGCGATCCCGGTGCCGGTGCCGAGCGCCGCGGCTGCCCTGCCGGCTCCGGCGGCCGAGCCCTGGCACGACCCAGGGCTCTCCCTCGAGGCGCGCCTGGCCCTGGCGCAGGGCCACCCGCTCGCCTCCCGCCTCATGGCGGCCATGGCCCAGCTCGACTGCAACGCGTGCGGCTACGACTGCCGCAGCTACGGTGTGGCGCTGGCCTCCGGCGCCGAGACGAAGGTCTCCCTGTGCAGCCCGGGCGGCGCCGCCACCGCCTCCAAGCTCAAGGAGATCCTGGCCAGCGGGCACGCTTCGGCGCCGGGCGTGGTCTCCCCGCAGCCTGCTCGGAAACCCGCGGCCGAGGCCGCGGCCCGCGCCGGACGGGTCACCTTCCCCGCGCGCCTGCTGGCGCGCGAGATCCTGCACGGCCCCGGCGCCACGGCGCCGGTGGTCCACCTCGTGCTCGATACGGCGGAGGCGGGCGAGGTTTTCGAGCCCGGCGACTCGTTCGGCATCTTCCCGGAGAACTCCGCCGAGGCCGTGGAGGCGGCGCTGGCGGCGCTCCGCGCCACCGGCCGCGAGCGCGTCCTCGGCCCCGCCCACCGCGAGAGCTCGCTGCGCGTCGCGCTGGCGGAAGACTGCGACTTGCGCGACCTCGACCAGGTGCTGGCCGAGCTGCCATCGAAGTGGCCGCCGCTCGGCGAAATCGTGCGGACCCTCGGCCGGCTCAAGCCCCGCCTCTACACGCTCGCGTCCTCGCCCCGGCTCCACCCCGGGGAAGCGCACTTCACGGTGGCAGTGGCCCCGCGCGGCCTCGCATCCACCTGGCTCGCGCAGAAGCTCCCCGTGGGCGCCGCCGCGCGCATGTTCGTGAACCGAGGCCGGCTACGGCTGCCGGCGCGCGGCGACGCCTGGGCGACGACCTGTACCGCGAAGAGATGGACCACTTCCTCGCCTCGGGCGTGCTGACCCGGCTCGACAAGGCCTTCCCGGGCGATGCGACACCCGGCGTGAAGCTGGCCGACCGTATCCTCGAGAATGGCGCGGAGCTATGGAGCTGGCTCGAGCAGGGCGCGCACGTCTATGTGAGCGGCGACGCGAAGCGCATGGCGCCGGAGGTGGACGCGGCGCTCCGCAGCGTCGTCGCGGAGCACGGCAAGCGCTCGCCCGAGGAAGCGAAGGCCTTCCTGACGACACTCGCCAAGGACAAGCGCTATCTGCGCGAGATCTACTGACCACGAGGATCCCCACCATGAAGACCACCGTCGCCTCCCTCGCCGCCGCCGCGCGCACAAAGGCGGACCTCTCATCGCAGGGCCCCCTCCGCTACCTCGTGCTGTCGGCGCTCGCCGGCGCCTACGTCGGGCTGGGCATCGTCCTCATCTTCGCCATCGGCGCTCCCATGGCCGCCGCGGCCTCGCCCGGCACGAAGGCGCTCATGGGCGCCTCCTTTGGCGTCGCGCTGACGCTCGTGATCTTCGCCGGCTCCGAGCTCTTCACCGGCAACAACCTGGTCATGACGCTCGGCGCGCTGGAGCGGAAGGTGAGCTGGGGAGAGACGTTGCGCGTGTGGGTGCTCTCCTTCGCGGGCAACCTCGCCGGCTCCCTCGCCCTCGCCGCAGCGACGGTCGCCGCGGGCATCGTCTCCGCGGCGCCGATGAAGGACTTCGTGCTGAAGGTGAGCGCCGCCAAGATGGCCGCGCCCTTCTCCGAGCTCTTCTTCCGCGGCCTGCTCTGCAACGTGCTCGTGACGCTGGCCGTGTGGATGGCGGCGAAGGCGAAGGACGAGATGGCGAAGCTCGTCCTCATCTTCTGGTGCCTGTTCGCCTTCATCGGCGCCGGCTTCGAGCACAGCGTCGCCAACATGACGCTCCTCGGCATGGCGGTCCTCGTGCCGCACGACCCATCGCTGGTGAGCTGGGCCGGCTTCGCGCGCAACCTCCTGCCGGTGACGCTCGGCAACGTCGTCGGCGGCGCGGTCTTCGTGGCCGGCGCATACTGGTTCGCCACCCGTGAACCAGCAGCGCTGGCGCAAGTGGAGGCGTCCGAGCCCGCGGCCGCGCTCGTCGAGGCGAGCGAGGGATGAACCAGCTCCTGCCTCTATTCCTCAGGCTCCAGGGCCGACGGGTCGCCCTCGTTGGCGCGGGACGCGTCGCGGAAGGCAAGCTGCCCTCATTGCTCGAGGCAGGCGCCGACGTCACCGTGGTCGCGCCGGAGGTAACACCCCGGATCGCCCGGAGCACAGTGATCCTCGTGCGCCGTGAGTTCGCGCCGTCGGATCTCGACGGCGCCTGGCTCGCGGTGTCGGCGGCGCCGCCGGCGGTCAACCGCGAGGTGGTGGCGGCGGCCGAGGTGCGCCGGATCTTCGTTAACGCGGTGGACGACCCCGCCTCCGCCAGCGCGTTGGCCGGTGGCGTCGTCCGCCGCGGCCGGGCCACCGTGGCCATCTCGACCTCGGGCGCGGCGCCCGCGCTGTCGGGACTCCTGCGCGAGGCGCTCGAGGCGCTGCTCCCAGAGGACCTGGAGCGGTGGACGGGGCTCGCGCGCGAGCTGCGGTGCGGTTGGCGTGAACAGGGCGTCGCGATGGAGCGCCGACGCCCCCTCCTCCTCGAGGCGCTCAACAGGCTCTATGCATGAGGGGCACCGTCTCCCTGGTGGGCGCCGGTCCCGGCGATCCCGAGCTGCTCACCGTGAGGGCCGCGCGGCGCCTGGCGGAGGCTGAGGTGCTCTTCCATGATGCCCTCGTTTCGCCGCAGATCCTGGCACTGGCGCGCTCCAGCCATCGCGTCGACGTGGGGAAGCGGGCCGGCGGCGTCGGGACGAGCCAGGAGGAGATCAACAGGCTCCTCGTGCGCGCGGCCTCGCGCGGGCGGCGCGTGGTCCGCCTGAAGTGCGGCGATCCCTTCGTGCTCGGGCGCGGCGGGGAGGAGGCGCTGGCGCTCGCCGAGGCGGGCATCGCGTTCGAGGTCGTCCCCGGGGTGAGCTCGGCGCTGGCGGCGCCGGCACTGGCGGGCATCCCTGTCACCCACCGCGGGATCGCATCGGGCTTCGCGGTCCTGTCGGGCCACGCGGAGCAGGCCTGGATGCCCATCCTCGATGGCATCGCGCCTGGCTCCATGACGCTCGTCGTCCTCATGGGGCTCGCGGCGCGCGCCCGGATCACGGCGGCGCTCCTCGCGCGCGGATGGGCGACGAACACCCCTGCCGCCGTCCTGCTCGGCGCATCGATGCCTGACGCGCGCGCCTGGTTTGGGGAGCTGCGCGGCCTCGGCGGTGTGGCGATCCCCGAGGGTGCGGCACCCGGCACGATCTGCATCGGCTCGGTGGTCGGGCTCGCTCAGGTCATCGGCGCCAGCCCGGCGGCGCGCGCCGTTGCCTTGCCTTAGCCCGCCCGCGCTGGCTGCGCACAGTGAGCACCTCCTTCGCTCCCGTGGGCGGCGGCGGCTGCAGCTCGACATCGGCGCACGGTCAGTCTGCCGCGCACACCGGTGGTATGCGATCGCGACTTCGAGATCCCTGGCCCCTGCTAGATCGGACGCGTGGAGACGATGGTCCAAGTGCTGATGAGCCCTGGCTGCAATCACGGAGCGAGAACCGTCGCGCGCGAGGGCCGCATCAGCGTGTGGCTCGCCAAAACCCGTCCGCGCTGAAACCATTGACGATTCAGCCCAGGGCCCGGATTCTCGCCGGCTCGATGCTACGCCTACTCGTAGCCCTTCTACCGACCCTCCGCTCGGCCCTGCGCTCTCGACGCGATCTCGTGGTCGAGAACCTGGCCCTCCGGCAACAACTTGCCACCCTGGCCAGTCGACGACATCCCGTCATTCGGCCTGTCGACCGGCTCTTCTGGATCCTGGTGCGCCGTCAATGGAGCGGTTGGGCCGAGAGCCTCGCCATCGTCCGGCCGGACACGGTCGTGCGTTGGCACCGCGCTGGCTTCCGGATCTACTGGAACTGGCTATCCAGACGCGGCGAGCGCTCCGGCCGCCCTCCCCTGCCGCGCGAGGTTAGCGCCCTCATCCGGAAGCAGCAGCTTCGCGAGGCCTTTCCGTTCGAGTCGGCGCCGCGCTTCATGATCTTCGACAGCGATGCCATCTTCGCGGCCGGACTTCCGGCGGCGCTTCGGTCGATGCAGATGGAGCCGACGCGGACCAGCTACCGGAGCCCTTGGCAGAATGGGGTTGCCGAGCGCTTCGTCGGCACCGTCCGACAGGAGCTGCTCGACCACGTCATCGTCCTGAACGAGCGCCACCTACGCCGGCTCCTCGAGTCGTTCATCGGCTACTACGATCAGGACCGGACTCACCTCAGTATCTGCAAGGACTCTCCGTGCGGGCGTCCGGTCGAGCAGCGTCCCGACACGAACTCCAAAGTCGTCAGCCTCCCCCGGGTCGGCGGCCTGCATCACCGCTACACATGGCGCCAGGCGGCGTAGACCGTCCCGCCCCCGCGGTTCATCCGGACCAAGCCGCTGCCGCCAGCATCAGCGGAACCTGATCGTGTGCCTTCCTGCCGGTGGCGCTGCCCATTCTTGCGCCTGCCGCCCAGGGAGGGGGGCCGTTTCGCGCTCCAAGCGCTCTGCCTCATCCCACTTTGCACGCCATCACACCCACGGACCGTGAAATGGCGAGTCACAACGTCCTGGCCCCGCACGTCCTGGCCCCGCATGGCGTCCTGCAGCGTCCGCGGATCGAGGACGTCGCCTTCGACGATCCGCACGCGTTTCGGGTCGGGGTTCTCGAGCCGGCGGGCGCGGCGCAGGTACAGCGTCAGCCGGGCGTCGGTCCGCGCCAGGAAGAACCTCGTCGTGTTGCGCGCGAGCTGGCCGTTGGCGCCCAGGATGAGGACGTTCACCGGTCGAGCTCCGCCATCTGCCGCTCGCTGTAGCGTGGGCCGGCGGTCGGCGGCAGGGCCGCGTCGAGCTCGGCGGTCTCGGCGGCGGTGAGCACCAGCTCCGCCGCGGCCACGTTCTCCTCCAGGTAGGCGCGGCGCTTGGTGCCGGGGATGGGCACGACGTCCTCGCCTCGCGACAGCAGCCACGCCAGCGCGACCTGCCCCGGCGTCGCGCCCTTCCGCTTCGCCAGGTCCTGGACCGTCGTGGCGATGCGCATGTTGGCGTCGAAGTTGGTCCCCTGGAGCCGCGGGTCGTTCCTGCGGAAGTCGTTCTCCGGGTATGACTCGGCGCGCTGGACCGTCCCGGTGAGAAAGCCGCGGCCGAGCGGAGCGAACGGCACGAGGCCGATGCCGAGCTCGCGCAGCGTCGGGATGATCCGGACCTCGAGGTTCCGCTCCCAGAGCGAGTACTCGCTCTGCAGCGCCGAGATCGGATGCACCTCGTGGGCTCGGCGGATGGTCTGCTCCCCGGCCTCGGAGAGACCCAGGTACTTGACCTTGCCCTGCCGGACCAGCTCGGCCATCGCGCCCACCACGTCCTCAATGGGCACCTGCTTGTCGACGCGGTGCTGGTAGAGGAGGTCGACGTGGTCGGTGCCGAGCCGGCGGAGCGAGGCGTCCACCACCTCGCGGATGTGCTCCGGGCGGCTGTCGAGCCCCGTGATCTTCCCGCCCTCGATCCGGAAGCCGAACTTCGTGGCGATGACCACCTGGTCGCGCCGGCCCTTCAGCGCCCGGCCGAGCAGCTCCTCGTTGTGGAAGGGGCCGTAGACCTCGGCCGTGTCGAAGAACGTCACCCCGAGCTCGAGCGCGCGCTCGAGCGTCGCGAGCGACTCCGGATCGTTGCGGACGCCATAGGACTGGCTCATCCCCATGCATCCCAGCCCGAGGGCCGAAACCTCGAGTCCCTGTCGTCCGAGCCTGCGCTTCGTCAGCATGTTCTCTCCTTCATGTCCTCTTCGGCGGAAGCCTCAGCGCCCCGTCCTCTTCTCGAGTTGCTCCGGATACCGCGCGCCCTGCACCTTGATCTGCGACGCGGCGGCGTCGATCGCGCGGAGGTCCTCGGGCGTCAGCAGGACGTTCGCCGCACCGAGGTTCTCCTCGAGCCGGTTCAGCTTCGTGGTGCCGGGCATCGGCACGATCCGATGCGTTCCGATCTGCCCCGACGGCGATCAAGAACCTACGCGCGCGCCCGCGTCCGCGAAACGGGCGGAAAACGCATGGGCCGTGCGGGAAATCTTCACGGCAACGACGGGGTCAGAGGCCGGTCATCTTCAGCGCGGGCTCGGGCAGTCGGGCCCCTTGCGCGGTCAGCTTCGAGGCGCCATCCGTGATCTCGCGCAGGTCCTCGGCCGTGAGCTCGACCGCGGCCGCCCCGAGGTTCTCTCGCAACCGGTGCGGCTTCGTCGTGCCGGGGATCGGCACGATCCACGGCTTCCGGGCGAGCAGCCAGGCCAGGGCGATCTGAGCAGGGGTGGCCCGTTTCCGCTCGGCGAACCCGGCCAGCAGATCCACGAAAGCCCGATTCGCCTTCCGGGCCGCCGGCGCAAACCGGGGGACGACGTTTCGGAAGTCGGAGCCGTCGAACTTCGTGTTGTCGTCGATCTTCCCCGTCAGGAAGCCCGCCCCCAGGGGGCTGAACGGCACGAAGCCGATCCCGAGCTCCTCGAGCGCCGGAAGCACCTCCGCCTCGGGATCCCTGAGCCACAGCGAGTATTCGCTCTGGACGGCGGTGACCGGCTGGACCGCGTGCGCGCGGCGGATCGTTTGTACGCCCGCCTCGGAGAGGCCGAAGTGCCTCACCTTGCCTTCCTGGATCAGGTCCTTCACCGCCCCGGCGACCTCCTCGATGGGCACGTCGGGATCGACGCGGTGTTGATAGAAGAGATCGATGGTCTCGACCTGGAGCCGCTCCAGCGAGGCCTCGGCGACCTGTCGGACGTGCTCGGGCCGGCTGTCCACGCCACCCCTTCGTTGCCCGTCCGGATCGATCTTGAAACCGAACTTGGTGGCGATCACGACCTGCCCACGGAAGGGCGCCAGCGCCTCGCCCACGAGCTGCTCGTTCGTGAACGGGCCGTAGGCCTCGGCGGTATCGAAGAACGTGACGCCCTGCTCGACGGCGGACCGGATCAGCGAGATCATCTCCCGCCGGTCTCCGGCCGGCCCGTAGGCGTGGCTCATTCCCATGCAGCCGAGCCCGATCGCCGAGACCTCCAGGTTGCTACGTCCCAACTTGCGCTTCTGCATCGCGTCCTCCTCGAGGCCGTCGCCGCCTTACTCCGCCTTCAGGGAAGCCATGTCGATCGAGAAGCGGTACTTCACGTCCGACTTGAGCAGGCGCTCGTAGGCCTCGTTCACCTTCTGGATCGGGATGACCTCGACGTCGGCGGCGATGCCGTGCTCGCCGCAGAAGTCGAGCATCTCCTGCGTCTCGCGGATGCCGCCGATGGGTGATCCGGAGAGGCTGCGCCGCCCGAACAGGAGGCCGAAGGCAGAGACGGCGAGTGGCTTCTCCGGTGCTCCGACGAGGGTGATGTTGCCGTCGCGGCGGAGGAGCTGGATGTATGCGTTGACGTCGTGATCGGCGGAGACGGCGTCGAGGATGAAATCGAAGCTGCCCGCGTGCTTCCGCATCTCGTCCCCATTGCGCGACACGACGACCTCATCCGCGCCGAGGCGGAGCGCGTCTTCCCGCTTCCTGGGTGAAGTCGTGAAGGCGACGACGTGGGCTCCGAGGGCATGAGCGATCTTCACGGCCATGTGACCCAGCCCGCCGAGACCGACCACGCCGACCTTCTTGCCCTGGGTGACGCCCCAGTGGCGCATGGGCGAGTAGGTCGTGATCCCGGCGCAGAGGAGAGGCGCGGCTCCCGCGAGATCGAGGTTCGAAGGAACGCGCAGGACGAAGCGCTCGTCGACGACCACGCTGTCGGAGTAACCACCGTAAGTGACGCCCCCGAGATGCTTGTCCCGCGAGTTGTAGGTGAGGGTTCCGCTGGGGCAGAACTGCTCGAGGCGCGACTGGCACTCGGGGCAGGTGCCGTCGGAATCGACCAGGCAGCCGACGCCGGCGAGGTCGCCCGGCCTGAACTTGGTGACCGCGGAGCCGACCTTCGTGACGCGTCCGACGATCTCGTGGCCGGGGACGCACGGGTAGACGGTGGGCATCACGCCGCTCCACTCGTTCCGCGCCGTGTGGAGATCGGAGTGGCAGATCCCGCAGAACAGGATCTCGATCTGGACGTCGTGCGGGGTCGGGTCGCGCCGCTTGATCGTGGTGGCGGCAAACGGCGACCTCGCGCTGGCGACGGAGTAGGCCTTCGCGTTGTACATGGAACTTCCTCGCGGTGCGGGCGCTCTCGAGAGCGCTCGCTGTGGGTCAGCGGTCGGGAACTTACGCGTCCACGCGAGGTCGCGAAACGGTCGGGAAGCGCATGGGCCATTCAGGAAAGCTTCACGATCCCGCGCAGCCGACACGGTGGGTCTATCGACGCGCGCCGCAGCGGTCGTCGGGTGGTGCGGCATGCGAGGGATCGTGACCCTCGCCGCGGCTCTCGCTCTTCCAGCCGGCGGGTCACCGCATGTCTCCCGGAACTAGGGCACGACCGGAGAAGGACGGCGAACGGTGGGGAAGGGGATCCGCAATCGAACTCTGCGTCATGGCGGTCGAAACGACAGAAAGGAGTGTCGCTCAGTTAGCGTTCACCGCTCGGCAAATTTCAAATCCCTTTTCCCGTCCAAGCAGCTCGTCCGCGCTAACGTTCAGGACTGAGGCGAGTCGGGCCAGTGTCGGCACACTCGGCAGGGTCGCGCCGCGTTCGATGCGCGAGAAGAACTCCAGACTGAGTTCCGCCCGCTCGGCCGCGTCTTCCTGCGTGGGGGCCTCGAGCGCACGAGGTGTCGAGCCACTAATGGACGACCGAGGTGGAAAGGGCGTTCTCGGGCTATCGCTGAGTAAACCCCTGTCCGGCGCGCGCCCGAACCTGCTCGGCACCGAGCAAGTCGGTGCGCACTATGAGTTGTTGTAACGGGGGAGGGATCGTCGATGCGGCATGTCAAGGCTCTCACGCTCGGGATTCTCGGAATGCTCGCCGGCGCTGCCGGGGCGCAGCAGCCTGCCGCGGCGCCAGCGCCGCAGAACGTGCGCGGGGACGTCGTCGCGCTCACGGGCAAACAACTCGTAGTCAAGTCGCGCGGTGGCGAGGCCACCGTGAAGCTC
>WNFY01006758.1_pt1 | contig 12865 bp, 7 predicted proteins | sample 5400091 | NCBI WGS metagenome assembly WNFY01 (sample SAMN13153364, study PRJNA577476) | soil metagenome | isolation source: 60 cm soil or saprolite under grassland replicate 1 | place: USA:California | collected 2016-06-15 | reverse complement strand
AAGCTCCCGGTAGACGAATTTCGTCCCGCCGACATCGACGCTTTTCGTCGGCGCGTTTTTCCACGCGATGCTCGATCCAGGATGCGGCTGTTGCTGCGTGCTCATATTGCCTCCTAGAGGATCGTGACAGAGTTACCTGACAAGCCGCGGGCAGCCTAGTCCGCGACGCGAATGACCACTTTTCCGACGGCGCGGCCGGATTCCACGTAGGAGATCGCCGCGGCCGCGGCTTCGAACGGAAAGGTCTTGTCCAGGACCGGCTTGATGACACCCTGGTCCACCAGCGCTCCTAGTCTCTCCAGCTGCTCGCCGCTCGCGCGCATGAACAGGTACTCGAACCGCACGCGCTTTTTCCGCGCCAGGCGATCGACCTTGCGATTCAGGAACCCGAGGATCCAGACCAGCGGCAGGCTGAGGCCCCAGGCGCGCGCGAACTTGCCGTCGGGCCGGCCGCCGATCGTCACCACCACGCCGCCCGGCTTGACCACCTCGAACGAGCGGAGCAGCGTGTCGCCCCCCTGTGTGTCGAGGACCACGTCCTGATCCTCGACCACGGCCTCGAAGCGGCTCGTCTGGTAATCGATGGCCACATCCGCGCCGAGCGACTTCACCAGCGCAAGGTTCCTGGCGCCGGCCGTGGTCGCGACCTTGGCGCCGAGGTGTTTGGCCAGCTGGATGGCGCAGGTGCCGACGCCGCCCGAGCCGGCATGGATCAGGACCTTCTGTCCCGCCCTGAGCTGTGCGAGTTCGATCAGCGTCTGCCAGGCGGTAAGCCCCACCAGCGGAAGCGACGCGGCCTCCGTGTAGTCGAGGCGCGCCGGCTTCCTCGCCGCGGCGCTTTGGCGCACCACGGCATACTCGGCGAAGGCGCCGATGCGGTCGCTGTCGAGGCGCGAATAGACCGCGTCGCCGCGCGTGAACTTGGTGACGCCTGGGCCGATCGCTGCGACGTCGCCGGCGAGATCGGTGCCGAGGATCAGGGGGAAAGAGAATGGGAGCAGCACCTTCACGGCGCCGTCGCGGATCTTGTAGTCGAGCGGGTTGACGCCGGCGGCGCGCACGCGCACCAGTAGCTCGCCCGGGCCCGGTTCGGGCCGCGGCAGCTCAATCATTTCCATCCGTGCTTTGTAATGACGAATGGCCAGCGCTTTCATTATTGCCCCAATCGGTCGTCGACCGCGAGGTCGACTATTTGGCCTGGACCGCGGCGATGGGGCAGCGACTCCGTCAGCGCGTCGAGTCGCAGGGTCTTTCGAATGCCAGCGTCCACCATGCCAGCGGGTGCAAATCGGCGAAGCAACCGCAGACGGCTCGCGGCCGCCCCGGCTGCGTATCGGACCTTAGGGTGAGTGGCGGTGGCAGCTTTCAGCACGGCGTCGGCCACAACGTCCGGCTGATCTCCAGCTGCGAGCATCTCCGTCATCCTCTTGGCCACCGCCGCACGAGCCTCGCGATACTCATCGAGCGTCGCGTCGGGCTGCAGCAGGTTCGCGTCGAACTGCGTGTTCGTGCTCGCGGGCTCGATGACGGAGACCCGGATGCCCCTCGTGCGCAGCTCATGGTCGAGCGATTCCGAATAACCTTCGATCGCGTGCTTGGTTGCAGCGTAGAGCGCCATGTATGGCGCCGGCAGGAAACCAAGTACTGAGCTGATGTTGACGATGCGACCACTCCCTTGGCGTCGCATGTGAGGCAAGACGGCGCGCGTCATCCGGAGGATCCCGAAGAAGTTCGTCTCGAAGATCGATCGCGCCTGCTCGATCGAGCTTTCTTCCGCTCCGGCGGGGGCGATGCTGAACCCGGCGTTGTTGACGAGGAGGTCGAGGCGCCCCTCCGACCGCAGCAGGGCGTTCACGGCCGCCGCGACCGATTCATCGCTGGTCACGTCGAGCGAGAGCATCTCGAATGCGCGCTGGCCCGAGGTCGCGCCGCGCCGACTCGTGCCATAGACCTTGTAGCCGGCCGTGGCGAGCCGCTCCGCGGTTGCCTTCCCGATGCCCGATGAGGCGCCCGTTACGAGTGCGACAGGGTTCTTGAGCTTCATTGGACTGCCCTCCAGAAGGTTGTCGGTGATCATTGTACCCTCGTCATATGATGAACATCATATTTTGATGCAGCAAAAAGGCACCGGATACGACCGGTGCGGGCCGCCTTAGGTGCCGGTGGGGTCGAAGTGCTTCACGGACGCTTTGCGCAGGGCCTCGGAAAGCTTTGGGTCGTCGACCGCGCGGGCCAGCACCAGAGCGCCGACCATCGTGGCCACAGTCACGAGCGCGTGTTCGTAAACACGCGGCTCCCCCTGGTCGGGCCAATACCGGGCGACGACATCGATCATTTCCTTGATGCGGCGCGTCGCGGCTCGGCGCACCCTCGAGGCCTGGCGCGGCGTCTCCGAGCCGAGGGCGGCCACCGGGCAGCCGGTCTCGGCGTCCTCGACGTGCTCTTTCGAGAGGTAGGCGCGGATCATCGACCGCAGCGCCTCCTGCGGCGGTGCGGCTGCGGCGACGCGCGTCAGCGTGGCCACACTTTCAGCGCCTGCGCGATCGGCCGCCTCCGCCAGCATCGCGTCGCGTGAGGCAAAATGGGCGTAGAAGCCGCCGTGCGTCAGGCCGACCTTTTTCATAATGTCGGCGACGCCCGTGCCGTCGTACCCGCTGCGCCGAATGGCGCGCGCGGCGCCGACGATCCGTTCGTGGGTGACTTCCTTGCGGCTTGGGGCGGTCCGCCCGGCGGTGGCAGCGCTCATATGATGAGCATCATATATCAATCGGGCGCGGAGCGCAAGAGGCCGACCCCGGGGTCAATTGGGGGAAGAGATCGCGGGGCGCGTGTCGGACGTCGTGCTTGACACTGCGCGCAATCGCCTCTACCTGACGCAACCTGATAGCGGGCGCATCCTGACGCTCTCGCTCGCTACGATGACGTATGGGCAGCCGATTCTCCTCCCTGGTCGCCCAAGCGGCATGGACCTGACTTTAGGCGGCGACTCTTTACTGGTCGCGTTGTTCAGTGCGCGCGAGCTCGCGATCGTGAACCTGATCACCGGTCAGATCGACCGCGTGCCGATTACTCTCGGGAACCCGACGGACCCGGGTCCCGACCGGGTGCGGGAAGCCGCGAACGGCAAGGTTCTGATATCCATGACCTTTGCCGGCTTCGGGTACGGCGGTGAGCTGATCGAGTACGATCTGAGCACCGGCCAGCAAAAACGCCGCCTCGATGTCGGGTTGCAAGGTGCGTTGACCGAGGCAACGGGGCTGGCGCGCGTGGGCGACCCCTCGAGGATCGTACTTCTCATCGAGGATGCATGCTGCCCGGAGAACGCGCAGATCTACACGGCGGCGACGGATTCCTTCTCGCCGCTCTACGATGTGTTCGACTTGATCACCGCGCCCGGCGCGCCCCTCTCTTCCGATCGAGCCGGTCGCTACATCTTGATGGGGAACCGTCTGTGGACATCGGATTTCAGCACAAAACGCGACTACGCGAGGGCTACGTACTTCTACCGCTTCGAAGGCCCGCCGGACGGCTCGGTCATTTCGAGCGACGCGTCGGAAGCGTTCTTCGCCAGCCTCTACGGCTATTACAAGGTACGCCTCTCGAACGACTCAACACTGGAGAGAGTCAGGGTTGCCCTAGTGCCGAATCAGCTCAGTCGAGTGTTTGACCGGATCATTCTCCTTCCCACTGGCCAAACGCTCGTCGGCGTAGGGGCCCACGGGATCGCACGCATAGACCTGCGCTAGAACGCCCGCATGCGTGCAAGAGGCGTCGTTATCGGTGAGAGCTCGAGTGGGCCGCAACGCGCTGTGCCGACTGAAACGGGTAGTACGGACCCGTGCCCCAGCAATACACGTCGCTATCGATGGTGAGCGCGCAGACGTGGCCGCTGCCTGTATTGTTTCCGCCCACGGCCAGCGAGCTGAACACGACCTGCCAGGGCACCAATCCCGGCGTGGCACCGAACCAGCCTGCCCCCCAGCAGTACACCCTGCCGCTTGTCGTCAGCCCGCAAGCGACCCCGTTGCCGGCCTGGACGTCGGCGAAGGCGAGCCCTCCGGTCACCTTCACCGGCACCGTGCTGGAGGTATAGCTGCCGTTTCCGAGCTGGCCGCTGGTGCCTAAACCCCAACAATACCCGTCCCCGGCGGCCGTGATGCCGCACGTGTAGCCCCAACCTGCCTTCACGGACCTGAAGACCATCCCCCCGTCCACGAGTCGGGGGGCCCGGCTGCACGGAACGGTTGCGCCTCCGTCCGCTTGGCACGTGTCCGGCGGATTGGCGATGCCCAGCTGGCCCCATCCATCTTGTCCCCAGCAGTAGGCGTCGCCCATCGTGGTGACACCGCAGCTGTGGTCGAACGAGCCGGCGCTCACCTGGGCGAACTTGAGCCCGCTCGCGACCAGGATCGGCCAATCACTGCAGCGATTTCCGCTGCTCAGGGTGCAGGTGCCGGTCAACGTATCGCGACCGAGTTGTCCGCTGTTGTTGTTCCCCCAGCAATACACGTCGCCGCTCGTCGCCACGGCGCACGTATGCGCGTTGCCGGCCCGAACGCTCGAAAACACGTGGCCACCGGCTACGGGTACCGGCAGGGTTTGCCAGAACTGGTTTGGCGAACCGTCGCCCAATTCGCCGCTTTCGTTACGCCCCCAGCAATAGGCTTGGCCGGTGGTGTCGAGGGCACACGTGTGTGCTCCCGCATTGTATTCTCCTTCACTGTAGGGGAGTTGCAAGCCGAGCCCCCGAGCGATCTGCACTGGATATCCCGCGTCCATCGTTGTGCCGTCCCCGACCGACCCGTGGGTGTTGGCACCCCAACAATACACGTCGCCGGCGAGACTCACCCCACAGACGTTGGTGCCGCCGTCGCTGAGGGCGGTGAAGCCGAGCACTGTGACAGGCACACTGTCGCGGAGCGACCCGGCCTGGCCGATGAGCCATGTCGAGCCATGGTGGCGGGGCGCGACATATACATCGCTTATGCGGGCGATGCTCGTGTCTGCGGAGCTGAGCACGAGGCGGTCGATGGCGAGATTGCCGTACTGGTCCCACGCCTGGGCGTAGACCGGCGCGCGATCTTCGATGTTGCCGAGCAAGGGGAGGGTTCGCGGAGCGATCGCCAGTCGGACCGGTGAACCGGCCATGGCTTGGGCGACGAAGCCTGCTGGCGGGAGCCCGTTAGCGCGGACCGCGCCGGTCTGGGGTCCGGCCACCGTGCCGAGCGTCCACATCGTCGAGGCATGGCCCAGCCGATCGGCCCGCGCGAAGCTGGGCGAGAGGTGACCGCCGTTCTGTGTGCTCCACGTGACGATGGCTCCGGAGTCCGGCGTTCCGTCTGGCCGTAGGATCTGGGCCACGATGGGATTGGCGAGCGTTCCCGCCACGGTGTCGGTCTGCGACGCACCCCCGACGACGCTGAGACGCTGGGCCCGGGGAAGCAACGCCTGCGCGGTAAACATCACGGCCTGCCCGCTGCAGCAGGCCGCGGCCACGCTCTGACGGTCGGGCGAGGAGCCGAGCTGCCAGAATACCACGACGAGCCCGGTGACGTCGGTCACGGTGGGAAAGACGCGGGCGAGCAGAGTCCCCCCACCAGCCGTCACACTCCAGTCAACCGTGACGCCCGGCACCCCATGGCCGGTCGCGTCCAGAACCTGCGCGGTGAGCGGCACTGGCAGCAGCTGACCCGCCACCGTCGCTTGCGCGTCCCCGGTGATGACGTGCAGCGCCGTGGGGGGACCGAACCTCGCGCGAGCCGCCACCGGGTCGCTGCAGGCGAGGCTGAGCGCCGCTCCCACGAGGGCGATCGCATCGGCTATGCGGTGAGACGGAGTTGCGCGCATCAGTGAGGCGCGGCCGCTGCAAGTGCTGCACCATGTGTTACGGGCTTGGCCGCGAGTCCACGCGTGCCCCCTGCTCACGCGCTCCCCCCCGTCTTGTTGCATGCGCGCGTCAGCGCTTAACTAGGTTGTCACATCTTGCGCGTTGCGCCCGCGCAGCACAAGTCTTGCGGCGTGGTGGACCATCTTGACGAGGTCGGGATTATGACCCCTTACAAAACTGCAATCACGGCAGCCGGCGTCACGCTGCTGGCGCTCGGACTGGCACGTTGCGGTAGCACCGTGGAGCCCACCGCTTGGATTCCGCGCGATGGCTCCGTTAGCGGCGTGATTACGGTGAGCAGCGCATCCCTGACAGCGCCGCGACCGTCGTTAGCCGGGGCGGGGGACTCGCCTCGCGCCATGCCCTTCGGGTTTCCCGCTCCCTCACGGTTCACGTTCGGGGCCGCGAGGCGGTCCACGCGGGCACGGAGCGCCGCGCTCATTCGCGCCGTGCGGGGCGGATCCACCTCGAGCGAGCTGATCGTCACCTTCCGCCATACGGCTCTTGGCGCGCCGCCGCTGGGGTCGGCGGCCCTCCGGGGCGCCGGCGCGGCGGGCGTCTTCGGGCGCGCGATCCGCGCGCGCCTCGCGGCGATCGTTCCGGCCGGCGCCACGGTGGCCGGTGTATCACCGACCATCCTGGCGGCGAAGATCCGCGTCGCGGACGCGACGCAGCGCGACGCCATCGCGGCGGCCTTACGCCACGAACCCGGGATCGCCGGCGTCGTCCCCAACCAGCTCATCTGGTTGGATGAGACGCCATTCTACGGCAGGGTGACCTCCCGCGCCGGCGCGACGGGTCCCACGACGCCCAACAATCCGCTATACCCCTTCCAGTCCTGGCATTATGGCCTCGTCGATCTGCCGCGGGCGTGGGCGATCACCACGGGGAGTGCCGGTGTGCTGGTGGCCGTGGTAGACGACGGCATCCGCTTCGACCATCCGGCGATCAGGGGGAACCTCACGAGCGATGGGTACGACTTCGTGAATAGCGCGGACTCGCTGCCCCTGTGCGCCGGCGGCACCACCAGCAACGCGGATGACGGGGACGGCTACGACGCCGATCCGACCATACCCGCGTCCTATTCGCTCGACTCCACGAGGACCTGCTTCCTTCCCGATACGCTCGGCAACCATGGCCTGCATGTCGCCGGCACGATCGGCGCCGTGGGCAACAACGGCATCGGCGTGGCCGGCGTGAACTGGGCGGTGCGGATCCGTCCGGTGCGAGTGCTGGGCGTCGGCGGCTTCGGCTCGGCCTACGACGTCGCCCAGGGGGTCCTGTACGCCGCGGGGTTGCCCGCGGACAACGGAGCGGGCGGCACCGTACAGCCGCCGGTGGGCGCGAGGATCATCAACCTGAGTCTCGGCAGCCCGCAGAGCGATACGACGCTGCAGCGGGCCATCCTCAGCGCCACGCAGGCGGGAGCGCTGGTCGTGGCCGCGGCGGGAAACGCCGGCACGTCCGCGCCCGACTACCCGGCGGCGTACCCGGGCGTCCTCGCTGTGGCCGCGGTCGGCCCCGACGGGGAGCCGGCTCAGTACTCCAACTACGGCTCCTACGTCGGCATCCGGGCGCCGGGCGGGAACTTCGCGTTCGGAGACGCGACCGACGGTGTCATGTCCACGATCTGGAACTTCGCGACGGGCTCGCCCGAGTACGCGTGGGCCGAGGGCACGTCGATGGCGACCCCGCACGTCTCGGGTGTCGCCGCCCTGGTGCTGTCGCAGGCAGCGTCCCTCACGGCTTCGGACCTGCGGTCCCGCCTCACCACGTACGCCACAGGGAACGCGACTGCGTACGGGGCGGGTCTCCTCAATGCCTACAACAGCGTGACGGCGCGGCACGGGCCTCCGACTCAGTTGTACGCGCGGCTTTACACCGCGACCACAGGGGCGATCGCGCAAACCATCCTGGCCCAGGCGGACGGATCCTTCCGATTCTCGGCGGTGGAAGACGGCAGTTACCTCGTGTACGGCGGGGCCGATGAGAGCAACGACGCGACCATCGGAATTCCCGGGCGGGTGTGGGGCGCGTTCGGCGGGGTCGCGAGTCCGGGGGCGGTGACGGTGCTCGGAGCCGTACCGAATGCCATGTCGTTCACGGTCGGGTTCCCCTCGGGGTCGCTCTCGAATCATGCGATCGCTGCCGCCAATCCGTTGGTCATCGGTGGCTACATGCAGGGGCGCATCGTGGACTCGGCGACGGCGGACTACTACAAAGTGCGAATCCCTGCGGCGGCAACCTACACGTTCGAGACCTCGGGCTGGGTCGGTGCGTGCGGTGTGGCACTCGAGGAAGCGACGGCTATCGGTCTGTTCGACGGAGCTGGCACCTTCCTCACGTTCACGAGCTACATCGCCCCCGCGCGGTTTGACTACTGCTCGCGCCTCACCTTGAACCTCAATCAGGGCACCTACTACATCGGCGTCGCGGGCGTGTTCGGACATCGGTATCGCATCCAGGCGCGGGCGGGAGGTTGAACCGGCGTATGCCGGAATCGCAGATACGGATGCGCCGGTTCTTGTGTCTCGGCCTAACGCATCGGCTCAGCCTTGCGGTAGGGGTGCTCACCTCCAGCTGCAGCGAGCAGACCACGGCGCCGACTCATCCGGGCCCCCCAGCCGTGTTCAACGTCGTGACCGGGAGCGCCCAGACGGGCCTTGAAGGCGGTGTGCTGGCGGTCCCTCTCACCGTGCAGGTGCTCGACGCTGCGGGCCGTGGAGTGGCAGGCGTGGCCGTGGACTGGAACGTGGCGCAGGGTGGAGGCTCGCTCTTCGCGCGGGCGTTTCCCACCGTGACCGACAGCGTTGGACTAGCACTTGTCTTCTGGCAGCTCGGATCGCTCTTCGGCTCCCAGAGCGTGACGGCGGTCTGCTGCGGGTTCGGCGAGGCGACCTTCACGGCCCAGGCGTTACTCCCCCTCACCCAACGCCTCACCGTCGACGGCGGTGGATTCCAAACCGACACTGTCGGCCGTACGCTCGCGCAACCAATCGTTGCGCGCGTGCTCCGCGCGGACAGTACGCCGGATGCCGGCGTCGTCGTCGGGTGGGGGACCCGCGCTCCGGGCGGCCACGTTTCACCCACCGTCACGCGCACCGATAACGCGGGTCACGCATCGATGAACTGGACGCTGGGCACGGTCGCGGGCCAGGAGACGAGCTGGGTACAGGTCCAGGGGCTGCCTCAAGTGCTGGTGTACGCGTCGGCGCTCGCCGGGCCACCGAACCGGCTCGTGATCACGCCGAATCCTCTGCCCACGATGGGCGTGATCGGTGACTACATGTGGGTCACCGCGCAAGCGTGGGACCAATACGGCAACCTCGAACTGGGGGCGATGTCGCTCGCAGCCCGGGACACGACCGTCATCGGCCTCAACGCGAACACGTACGCCCAACCCCGCGTCGACGCTCGCCACCACGGCGCCACCTGGCTCACCGCACAGATCGGGACGCTGCGCGACAGCGCGCCGGTTACCGTGCTCGGCTTCAGTGCCGTCAGCCAGGGCCAGGCTCGCTGGTGCGGCGTGAGCCTCGCTGGCGACAACTATTGTTGGGGTCTCAACACCTACGGCCCGATCGGCGATGGCACGGAGATCGACCGTCCCCGTCCCGTGTTGATCGGCCAGGGGCTCGGGTTGCTGCTTCCCCGCACGGAGTACCATACCTGCGCTCTGACGGCGAGCGGTCAAGCGTACTGCTGGGGGTACGACGCCAATGGAGAGCTGGGAGACGGCTCGCCGAACTACGCGACGGACTTCATGCAAACCCGGCCCGTGGCGGTCGCCGGGGGCCTCGTTTTCTCAAGCATCAGCGCCGGGGCTGGCCACACGTGTGCCGTGGTCACAAATGGGGACGGGTACTGTTGGGGAGCCAACTATCGCGGACAGCTTGGCCGCGACACCGTGACCAACACGTGCGCCACGATTCCCGAACGCTGTAGCGACTGGCCCATGCTCGTCGCCGGCGGGCTCAAGTTCACGCAGGTGAGTGCCGGCGCGTGGGAACACAGCTGCGGCGTCACCACGAATGGCGCGGCCTATTGTTGGGGCCGCAACGACTGGGGCCAACTGGGAAACGATTCCACGCAGCAAACGTGCGCCGGGGATCCAACGACGCCGTGCAGCTTCGCCCCGCGATTGGTGGAAGGCGTGCTCTCCTTCAAGTCGGTCAAGGCGGGAGGCCGCTTCAGCTGCGGCCTCGCCGTCAGCGGAGACGCCTACTGCTGGGGATTCGGCAGCTGGGGGGCTCTCGGCAACGGAGGCACAGCGTCAAGTACGCTTCCGGTGAAGGTGAGCGGTGGACTGACGTTCGTCGATGTCCAGGCGGGTGTGTTCAACGTGTGCGGTCTTACGACGAGCGGCAAGGTGTACTGCTGGGGCAATAACTACCCGGCAACGCCGACGCCGCTGCGCCCTGATCTCCAGTTCGGCGCGCTCGCTGTCGGGGGCGAGCCGGGCTGCGCGCTCACAATCACGAACGATCTCTATTGCTTCCAAAACCCTCCCTATTGAGATGACACCAGATTGACATGACACCAGCATCGACGCCATTCAGGCAAGAGATATTTCAACGCAACGGGGGCTTCGTCCACGAGACTGCGAGGGCGGTGAGCGCCCTGGTGCTGGCAGGCGCTCTCGGCGTAACCACACTTACGGCCCAGGGAATCGGGTCGCAGTTCGGGATCGGCCTCGGCCGCGCCATCCCTACGGGAGCATTCCGTGGCGATACCAGCGGCGAGGGCTTTAACGCCTCGTGGTTAGGCATGGTGGAGGTGACCCTACATCGCCCTCGCTCGCCCCTCGGACTTCGCCTGGACCTAGGGTACAGCGCGCACGGCGCGAACGATCAGCTCAAGTCCGACCTCGCCACGTCGCTCGGACAGCCGGCCGACGAATCGATCAAGCTGCTCGGGGCGAACGCGGCCCTCACCGCCGCGCTTGGGCGAGGCTCGCGGCTGACCCCGCACCTGTTCGGCGGGATCGGTGTGTACCACGTCACGATCTCCGTCACTGCCGGGAGTACGACGACTCACAACGCCGGGACCAAGCTCGCGTGGCAGGTGGGCGGAGACCTCACCTATCGGGCGCTGTTTCTCGATATCCGTTACATCTCGGTAGCAGCGGTCTCAGGCTTCCCGAGGAGCACGTTCGTCCCCGTCACGGTCGGCCTCCGATTCAACGAGCACTCAGCGCCCTGAGCCGCTGCGGCACATGCACGAAAGTGTGTTCGGCGTGGCGTTGGAGAGCGAGCCTGTGGATCCGGGGCTGCAGCACCGGAGGATACCCATGCGAAGCGTAATGATCGCTCGGAGCCTTGCAACTGTCACTCCGCCTCCTGGAACGGTAAGGAGCGCGCTCCGTTCAGACGTCGTCCAATGACAACGTCCCAGTGCTGGTTGCGGTTCATATCCCTGCTGACGGTGGCCGCCTGTTCGTCGCAGACCGCACCCCCTCCACCCCCGCCACTCGCAGCCAGTTTCGATGTCTCCGGCCTTGCGACGTCGGTAGTCGCCGCGGTCGCATCGTTCACGGTTACCGCGAAGGACACGTCCGGCCGCACCGTTACAGCATACACCGGCACCGTCCATTTCACGACGACCGACCCGGGCGCTGTAGTGCCCGTAGACTACACGTTCGTGCGCGCTGACGCTGGGACCAAGACGTTCAACGCCACGTTCGAGACGATCGGTGTGCAGACCCTGACCGCGACTGACACGGCCAGCAGCTCGATCACCGGCAGCTCGCAGCTCACCGTGGCCGCAACGCTCGTCTTCACGGGACAGCCGAGCACCACGCAGGGGGGGGAGCCGATCACGCCGCCAGTCAGCGTGGCGATTCAGAACGCGTCCGGTATAACGATGACGAGTGTCACGGCGGCGGTCACGCTCGCGCTCGGGGCGAACCCACATGGGGGGACGCTCGCCGGAACAACCACCGTTAATGCGGTGGCCGGGGTCGCTACGTTCAGCAACCTGACGGTCGACCGACCCTGGACGGGGTACACGCTCGTCGCAACTGCGCCTGGCCTCATTGGAGCGACGAGCGCTCCATTCAATATGAGGCTGACGTTCACCAGTGTGACGGCGGGCGGTGCGCACACGTGTGGTCTGACACCAGCTCACGAAGCGTACTGCTGGGGCTACAATGGCTATGGTCAGCTCGGGGACGGAACCACCGTTGATCACACGATTCCGGGAGCGGTCGCCGGAGGTCTGAGGTTCACTGCGGTAAGCGCCGGGTACGATCACACGTGTGGCCTCGCGGTCGCGGGTTCGGCGTATTGCTGGGGCGACAATGGCTATGGCCAGCTCGGCGACGGAACGACGACGAATCGGACGACTCCCGTTCCGGTCCTGGGCGGCCTGAGTTTCGCGGCGGTCGCGGCGGGGGACGCCAACACCTGCGGCGTCACCACCGCAGGGGCCGCCTATTGCTGGGGCTACAACGTCGCTGGTCAGCTCGGCGATGGGACGACGGCAAATCGAACGACGCCGGTGGGTGTGCTGGGCGGTCTTATCTTCGTTGGAGTGAGCGCGGGCGGCAGCCACAGTTGCGGGGTTACGACCGCGGGTGCGGCGTACTGCTGGGGTTCCAACGTCGTCGGCTCGCTCGGGGATGGGACTACGACTGATCGCTCGAGTCCGGTGGCCGTTGTCGGTGGCCTCACCTTCAGCGCGGTGACAGCTTCGGGCACGCTTACGTGCGGGGTCACGACCTCGAGCGCGGGATATTGCTGGGGCGGCAACGCTTACGGAGAGCTGGGGAATGGGACCGTAGATGCGAACCAGTGGAGTCCATGGCCCGTTGCGGGCGGCCTCAGCTTGGCCGCGATTACCGCCGGGGGTCAGCACGGCTGCGCTATGACGGTCGCAGGCTCCGGGTACTGCTGGGGATATAACGACCTCGGTCAGCTCGGCGACGGGACTACAACACAACGGCTAAGCCCGGTCCTGATTGCGGGCGCCATCACCTTC
>WNFY01004493.1_pt1 | contig 12865 bp, 14 predicted proteins | sample 5400091 | NCBI WGS metagenome assembly WNFY01 (sample SAMN13153364, study PRJNA577476) | soil metagenome | isolation source: 60 cm soil or saprolite under grassland replicate 1 | place: USA:California | collected 2016-06-15 | reverse complement strand
TAGCCAAAATTCTCAATCAGGGCTCGGCCATCCTGCACTCACTGGGTATTTTTCCGAACTACTTTGTTACCTTAGAAGTCGTCGGGAGAAAATCAGGCAAACTGATACGTTTTCCCCTGGCGATGACGGTAATGAACGGAGAGCGATATCTCGTGGCCATGTTAGGTGAGGAAACGAACTGGGTGCGGAATGTCAAGGCAGCCGGGGGCAAGGCAACGCTGCGACACGGAAAGACTGAGCACATTCTCCTCGAAGAGGTCGATGTTAGTCAGCGAGCACCCATCTTGAAAGCCTATTTACATCTGGCGCCTGGAGCGCGCCCGCATATAGCAGTAAACAAAGATGCACCACTCTCAGCCTTTGAAACAATAGCGCCGAAGTACCCGGTCTTTAGAGTAAAAACAATAACATAACAGACCAGTCCAACTGCTTCGTTCAATGACGCCGATGGCGGTCGGTGGCACACGCTGGTTCTGCCGCTCCTGTTCGTCATGATTGTTCTTGGCCGTAGCCGGCCACGCTTGCATAGTTCCAGCCATCAAGATCAGGTGTTGTGATACCAAGTTGCGCGAGGGCGAGTTTCAGTTCAGTTCTGTGCGCGATTCCATGCTGGATCGCGTGAACCAAGAAGAAGCGCTTCGGGAACCGATACGACTTGCCCTTGAACGGAAGGTCGACCTCCTCGCCGCTCTGGAGGTTCTCGGCGATGCGAAGGAGGTCGTCGCTCGTTGCGGTGACGATGTCGATGAGTGTTTCCATCCCCGGCCATGTGCTCCACCTCGACAGTTCACCCTCGTGTTGACGACCATGCGTCCGAAGTATGAAGGTCTGCTGCCCACCGGCGATATGCATCAACAGCTCACGGATCGGCCCCGAGGTTTCTTTTACATGGGTATCAAGCTGCTCATCGGTCAAGGTTCGGCACGCTTCAAAGAGTTCGCTATTGGCCCAGGCGTTGTAGCGAAACATCTCTACCAGTCCCTCATCCATAGGTGTCATCCTCCTTTTCGTCGGCATAACGGGTTGGCGTTCTGCCGCCCGCGCCGGGAGATCTCCATAGATCATCACATGCCAAACTGCTACGCCTCGCGACCTGCCCCAGCAGGAAACATGCGTTCCAGCATGACCTGAACGTAGCCACGGAAGGGTGTTTAGACATTCCCTCTATCACCCCTTACCGTCCTACGATCATCTGATTTTGGGAATCCAACGCGGTATGGACTTACAATACTGCTGGTACGCCGCGCCGAATTTCGCTTTCAACGTCGGTTCTTCATACAAGGTAACAAACAGATGAAACGCCAGGAAGACCACAATTGCATAGACGAGCATCCAAATTGTCTTGAACCAGAGAAAGTGCCCGATGAGTAGGGTCAACACGCCCACGTAAATCGGGTTGCGAATGTGGCGATAAAGCCCTGTTGTCACTAACTCTTTTGGCGGGTCAATCGGAGCGGGCGTACCACGGCCCGTGAACGTGAACTCCCAGAAGCACCAGAGAATCATCACGCCGCCGAGGAGCCAGAGAGGGACGGCAAGGTAGGCCAAGAGGCCGGTCTCGACTTGCGGACCTCTTGGCAGCAGAGCGAAGGGAATGTACCCCGCACCAAGGCCCGCCACGAGGATGAGAAAGACAAGCGATTTGAGAACGGTCATAGGCGGCTCCTTTCTGAGAATCTAAACATGAAGGGACACACGTCTTTTCTGCCAGCTTGCCACTACATGACCGTCCGTGGGTGTGGGATGGGCGGTCAGTATAGCACAAGAGCAGTTGGTTCTCAGGCGGAAACAAAGTCCCGGACAAAATCGCCGGGGCTAAGAATGGTAAGACTGGAGGCAAGATCTCGTGTCTCGGGTCGCAGAAAGTCACGGTAGTCCAGTGTGACAAGGTATTGCGCAGGTGAGTGCATCGCGGCTGCCAGTATCGGCGCGTCTTTCTCAAGCATACGGGTGCCAAGAGCTACAACAGCCAAGGCTGGAGGCTCTGGAGTCACGATAAGCTTATGTTGGAGCAGGTAGACATTCAGCCGGTTCTTCACGTCTTGGTCGGTCGATGCGATATTCTTCTTGGTCTCACGAATGACAGTATGGGAGATATATCCCGTGATCCTCCCTCGTTTGCACAGGGCAAGGATTACTGCGCAATGAGGTGATGGCCTGAAGAGAACCGTCAAAATATATCACTTGCGAGCGCGAGACCTTGGGTTTTATACCAGGCATCAAAGGAGAATACGGCAAGGGCATTGGTTTCCTTAGCTACTGCGGCGACAATGGCATCGAACAGAGTGTGATTCTCGCTCCCTTCTGACTGGAAAGCGTGAGCGGCGTTTTCAATGGTTGTTTGATCAATTGGCTTGATGATAAATTGATGTTCTTTTACCCCGTCGATTATCTTCTGAGCTGGTGCTCCTATCGGATATCGTGGATAATTCCGATCGCCCCGTCCGACCCGATTCATGTTCGTTTTCGCGCCGATCCGGCACCAATGACCACCCCATGCCCGCCAATTTGGTCCGCCGCGGCATTTCCTGGGTGATCGTGGGCCATCGAGCCCCTACCTCACGCTTAAGCGGCGCCAAGTGGCTCCGGCGGCAGCGGCAGCGTCAGGAGATCGCGCACCCTCCAGCGCCGGCTCGTCAGTCCAGCGGCCATGGCCGGTGTCCGCTGGCGATACCGCCGCGGCTGGCGCTTCCCACCACGATCTATGGGGTGCGCCAGCATTTGCCGGAGCGACTCATGCGGCCGTACGAAGTGATAATACGCCCGCCACCATTCCAAATGAAGCAGCAGCTGCGGCGCCTCCTGCATCGTCGCCCAGGTCGGACGGATCAACGCGGCCACGCTCTGCCGCACGGTCAGGTTGACCCGTTCGACAAAGGCCGTAGTCAGCTTGCCACTCAAGCCCAGCCTCGTGAGTGCCACCCGAAGCGCGTCGCGCGTTCCGCAGCGCAGCAGATACATGACCCCCACCAGCCGTCGCTGGCGGTACCGCTTCTTGACCTGACCATAGAGGAGATCCGCCGCCACATGCCATTGGCAGGCCCGCCGTCCAACGGCCAACGCCCACTGGCCAAAATGCGCGGTCAGGGCATAAAAATAGAGGTTCAATCCGTCGCTCGTGAAGACTGGGAGGCAGCCGGAGGCCAGCCGTCCGTGCAGTTCGTGGACCACTGCATGGGCGGCGGCCTGGGTCCGCGCGCCCAGATGCAGCACCGGGATGATCTTGGTCAACGGATCGATCGCCAGCCAGAGCCACCACGCCTGTGCCCGCTTCCGGAGGCGGGTACGCAGTTCGTCAAACTGGATGTGCGGGAGGTGGAGCCGCTGGAAGACGCGGTCGTGCAAGGTCGCGCTGTGTATTCCAGCCCGTGTCAGCCAGGCGGTGATAGTCGCGTGGCGATGCCCGAACACCCGCACGGCCGCGGCCACACTCAGCCCTTCCGCCAGCGCCGTGAGCACTTCCGCAACCCGCTGCGATGAGGTTTTGAGCCGGTAGAGTGGCGTATCACGGCGAGCGCTGAAGGTAATCCCACACGCCTGGCAGCGCAAGCTCTGGATTCGTTCAGTTTTGCCTTCCAGGCCATCGCCGACCAGGGCATGGATCTGCGCATCGGTGACTCGGTAGTACGGACAGGTAGGTTTGGGGCAGGCGAAGCCGGTGGTGTCGATGCGCTTGGGTGCGCCACGCCGGCTTTTGATCTCCCGCCATGGCGTTATGGAAGGGTGCAGCGGCAGGGGATCCACCGGTGCGGCCGGTGCCTGGCGACAGGCCGGGCAGTCGTGTGGCGTGCGGGGTTTCAACAACGGCTGGAGCTGGGCGGCGACTGCCGGGCGATCCTGAGCGGGCTGGCACCACCACCTCATCCAGATTCGCCAGGCCAGCAGAACCAGAAGCAGCAGGACGAGCCCCCAGGAGTCAATCGTCATTGGCGACCTCAGGACGCGATTGCCGGCAAGACAGATATGCGGCCAAAGGATAGGGAGGATGGCCGAGGGAGTCAAGCGGTCAGGAAGGAAGGTCCAGAATTATCCACGATGAAGAAAGGGAGTACCCCCAATAGCGCTTGGATGCGTGCGAGAAAATCATCCAGGACCAGGTTGACATCGGCAAATGGTGCAATTGAGAATGGTTCACTCATGCGACGTTTCGCCTTTAGGTGATAGGGCCGCTTGTCGGCCATGGAAGGTTTCTTGAGTTCATTATAGAGGCTGTATAAATACCCCACTTATCGGCAATTACTGCACAACCCTGGCAAGGCCGCTCCATCTCGGAATTACCTCCATCAATTCCCAGAAAACCTACAGTGCCAGCGAGTATAGCTATGATGGGCTGCACGCCCAACGGTTGGCACCACCCGCTCGCGCGGGTCTCGTCGAACCGACTGGCGGTACTGGAACCTCTAACATAAACACCCGCTCGTTTTCAGAGCGCGGAGCGCGCGTCGAGTGCATCCCTATGTCGGGACCACGAAATCATACTTCGCGACGATCTTCGCGAACTCTGGGGTCTCGGCCATCGTGCCCGAGCGCATCGCCTCGGCTAGATCGCGCAGGTACTTCTCCCAACCGCCGGGAGCGTTGATGTTGAGGAACCGCACAGGCTCGTCGCTGGTGTTGGCGAACGTGTGCACGACGCCTGGAGGGCCCAAGATGTAACTTCAGGCAGGCGCGTCGATCTCGCTGTCGCCTACCGTCATGTGCAAGGTTCCTTCGAGAACGTAGAAGGTGTCGGTTGTGTACCCATGCGCGTGCCGGGCTGGTCCTTTCATGCCCGCAGGAAAAGTTCCCTCCGAGATCGAGAAGGCGCCGCCAGTCGTCTCCGCCGTGGCCTTCATCACGGTGATACTGGCACCTGCCTTGATGCGCTCACCTTCTCCAGGTAAAAGAATGACGGCATCCATAGCCCCTCCTTATATCGACGACCCACCATGCCCAGGCCCGGATAACGGCCTGGGCAGCAGTATGATTGCCGAAAAGCCTACTGACGAACCCTTTCAGCCGCTCGCATCAAGCTAGCGAAACACGATTCGGTTGCAAGCAGTTACCGAACAAAGTTAGGATGAGTGGTATTCCAGATTGCCGGTCTGGGTTTGCGGTTGCTCTCAGCCGTGACCGAGTAGTTGTCGCCGGGCTGCGATCATGGCGGTCTCGAAGCCGACTTCGCCCACATCGATGTAGGCCACCCCGGCGTCGAGGCACTCGTCATGCAGCTGTTTGCTGCGCTGCCGAATCCAGATGGCGGCCTCGCCTAGCTCCTCCCATGACGCGCCGTGGTGCTGCGGCTTCGGTCCTCTGTAGCCAGCGAGGTCGTCGGTCGAGAATGAGCGGTTTCCCAGAAAGCACGCTCGGATCTCGATTCCCTGAAGTGCTTCTCCTAACCGTGCAGGGTAGGATGCAGACAACTCGAATCCCTCTATGAGGAACCGCTTGCTTTCCTCAGTGCATACCTCTGCCGCCTTCTCGATGTGCGGATACATACACTCGGCGAGCAGCGACGCGTCCACCGGATCCTGATCGATGGCATCGAGTTCGGGAAGAACCCGGCGCAGCACTGTACGGAGAACATCGGTTGGCAGCCACGGGATTTGGTCAAGCTTGAGCAGGCGTTGCGCCAGCGAAGACTTTCCCACCCGCGGTGGGCCTCCGATAAGGTAGAGGATGCGCCCACTCATATGCGCTTGTGCCATACGTCGAACTCCTTAGGAAAGTGTTAGCTATTCAACGCTGTTGCTATGCTGTTCGTTTACCCATCCGCCACCTGACCAGTTCGTAGAGCACCACCCCGGTCGCGACACCCACATTCAGCGAATCCTGTCCGGGCGCCATGGGAATATGCACGTGTTCGGTGCAGACCTCCAGCACCCCCTGGCTGATCCCGCGCTGCTCGTTGCCAACCACGATTGTGACGGGCAGCGGCATCAGTGCATCGAACAGCGAGCGCGACGCATGCGCTGTCGTACCCACGACGCGTACGCCGTAGGGGCGCAGATCCGCCAGCCAGGCGGGGAGATCGCTACAGCCAAAGATCGGGATCCGTCCAACCGCACCACGCGCCGCACGCACGCAGTTTTTGTGCAACGGATCGGCCTGTGTGCCAGCGACGACCACGCTGTCCACGCCTGCCGCATCCGCCGTTCGCAGCACCATCCCCAGATTATCGGGATTTTGCAGATTTTCGGCGACCAGGAGCGCGCTGACGTGGTTCGCGTGCAATTCGGCCACATCGCGGAGCTGCACGCGTACGGCAGCGATCGCCGCGGGCAGCGGGCGGGTCGAGGTGAGCGTGCCCATGAGGGCGTCCGAGGCGCGATAGTGATGAATGCCGGCCTGCCGCGCACGCTGCAGCAGCGCCAGTCCCTCGGGCGCACGCAGGAGATCGGGGGTGTAGATGATGCTCTCGATGAGCAAGCCGTCGTCGATTGCCCGCTGCACCAGCGTCAGCCCCTCGGCCACACACTGGGCGTACGCGCGCCGCCCTGCGGCGTGCATCAGGTCGCGATACTGGCTGACGATCGGGTCTTTGCCTTTCGCGATCGTTCGCCCCTCGCCAAGGCCAGCTTGCGCCGCCCTCCGCGCGGCGGGGTTGGTCTGTCCGCGATAGAAGGGGTCAAGCGCGGGAGCGATGAACTGGCCACTGCCGTGCTTGATCCCCAGAAAGGAGTCGACCCGGTAATAGCGGCGATACCCGACGTTTTCGATCACCTGCAGGTAGTCTGTGGCATTGGACAGATTGCAATCACACAGCGCCACCTTGCCCTGCCTCAGCACTGACTCCGTCGCGGCGGAGGACACGCTCTCCGCGTGGTGGGTCGAGAAGGAGGCGATCGCTTGCAGCCCGTGCACCATATGACGTTCCGGCCCAATCGCCCAATGGAAGCACAACCCTTGCAGATAGCTGCCGTCGTGGCAGACGAACACATTGTAACCAAGGTCGAGGACCTCCTGCCAGACCGATTCGCTCCACTGCTCACGGACCAGCTCGTAATCCGCATCGGTGAGTTGGCGCACCGGATGGGTCCGATCGGGGATAAATGTATCGTGGCTGGCATAGTAGCCTTCGCGCGCCGGCATGACCTGCCCGTCGAGTACCTCGGCCATGGTGGTCAAGGGCCAGACCCCACCGACATAGAAAAAGCCGACGCGATCGCGCGGGAAGGTCAGCAGGACGTCGCGCAGCGCCCGCTCGTTGGTTGCGGCGACAACCGCACGGAGATCGGCGTCGAACTCGGGCTCGGGTGCGAACGCCAGCACGGCTTCGATGTCGGTCCACCCCGAGATGAAGATCTTGGCCTCGGGCGAGGTGAAGACCGACTCGAACGGAACGCACGGTCCGGTCAGGACGCGCAAGCCAAGATAGGGAATGTTGTCGCCCATCCATTCTGGTGCAGCCGGCGGCGGCGTGAAGCACTCGCGGAGCTTGACCGACTGGATGAATCGATCGACTGCTGCGTAATCGCGCGTTTCAGTTGCCATATATAATCCATTCGCTGCTTGGTCTGAACCATGATACCGATTGCCGACGAACCAGGCCATCTGTCATAGTGGAGCAGCGAGTAGCACGATTTGCCCCGGTGTTAGGCCGCATTCGACCGCCGTTCATAAAACGTGATGAGCACGCCGTGAGGGTCGACGATGCCAAACTCACGCGTGCCATAGTGTGTGTCATGCAGCTTGCTGTTGGGATGAAGGATGCCTCGTTGCGCATACTCGGTGTACAGCTCGTCGATGCCCGTGACACCGACTCGGCAGGATGACCAGTCGACCAGATGCTGCTCTGGACATCCCGTGAAATGAAGCTCAATGGAGTCCCGCTGCAGGATAGCAAAGCCCTCCTCCTGGTAGCGACACGTGAAGCCCAGCGTGCTTGTGTAGAAGTCCACGGTCGCCGGGATGTCGAGAGACAGAAGCACCGGAATTGCAGTGTGCATCTCTGGTGGTGTCATAGTGTGCAGTAACCTCTATGTGCGAGTCGGCCGAACGATACAGCGGTTGAGCCGCGCGGGTGATGGCGAACCTCAGCTCCAATCACGAGTTCGCTCGCCCGCGACCAAAGGTCATCGCTACACCAGCCCGGCTTCCACAAGCGCCCGATGATAGATCGGCTCGAAGCCCGGTTCCATCCACAGATGCGCGAGAAGCTCGCTAGCTGGGACCACACGACGATGCGCAATTTCGAAGCGCGGCTCCCACGGCATCAACTCGACCTGTGCCAGCCACACCGAGCGTACCAGCACGAGACCTTGCTCCGGCCCTGTGAGGCACATGGCACGGCAAAAGCCAAGCAGCCGCGCACCAACGACGGCCGCACACGCTTCCTCCAAGTCCTCGCGGCGCAGAGTCTGCTCCCAGGTCTCATCGCCTTCGGGACGGCCGCCTGGCCAGCCCCATCGCTGGCCATCGTCGCTGATCAGCACGACACGATTGTCGGCAGTCACACAGAACGCATTGGCTCCATGGGCGGTGCCCTGCGGAGCTGCAGTCGGAGCGTGCCAGGCGATCAACCAATCGCCGCCATTCGAGCGAACCGCGAACTCTTCGCCGTCGCGCGCTACAGAATACACCGACATTGTCATCTCCATTGCGAGCAGTCGGGACGGGCTCACCGCTGGCGCTTCAATAGAAGTGTTGGTTAGACCGCCCCGTCAGGTGACCCGCTGGAAACCGACACTCTCGGCCACCCGTTGCATCGCCCGATTGTGGCTGGCTGTGCTACATGTGGCCCGCTTTCCGGCATTATCTGACCTAAGTCGACCGATTGGCGCGGCTCGGGCTACCGACCAGTGCGGCCCAGAGGTTGCCAGGCGTCCTGGGCCAGGGGGCTGGCTGGTAACCCACGCCGCCACCTCGACCCCGCTGATGTTCATCTGCGCTGGCCCCGGCGGTTAAGGACGCCCCGCGCTTGGATATCCAATTCTGATGGAATTATGTATAGCAACCGATTGCTATAAAGATGGCTGTTTTCAACGATGCACATGCATGCAAAAGTGAGTATAGTAGTCCTGCAGCGCGATCCGGCGTTATTCTGCTTAGCACAGTCATTATAATTGACTCTCAGGAAGGCGGGGCGTAAACTCCTCTTAGCGCCGTCGCAAGCCCTGCGCACAACCTGCACATTTTCCACTGTTGTATCACCACCACTCCTTCATTCGTCGACACGCATTATCCCTGTCGTTTCACGATCCGTCACCGGTGAGGAAAGGAGGGAATTAGCGGAAATACACGCAGGTCTTCTTTACCAGCGCGGAGGTTCTGCGTTGGACGGTAGTGCATGCTGCGAGGCTGGCAACATACGCAAGAAGGAGGCAAACAATGTACGGTAGGCTACGTTTGGTGCCACTGATTGCTGCCCTCGTCCTGGTCGCCGCGATCTTCGGTGCGGCCGGTGCGTCGGCCGACAGTGCCGCCCATGTCCGCTGGGACATCATTAGCGTCAACATTCCCATAACCACCGTTAGCCCGGGCGGGGTAGCTTTCGCGGTGGCCCCTTCGAATCTGAAGATCAAGCTCACGGGTTCTGGGACCTTCGTCGCTCCAGCGAGCGGTGGGGCGTCCGGGGCAGTCACCGGGGGTGGGACCTGGGAGACTTTTGATTCGGGTGGCGCGTCGACCGGCAGCGGCACCTACCGGGTAACCAAACTTGCGGACTGGGAATTCGCGAATTTTCAAGCCCCAGGATTAATTGACCTGATTGGCGACACAAACGAGCGCGCTAACGGCAATGCGGTTCTGCGCATCGAGTACTCGGATGGAAGCCAGGGCGTCCTCGGCATCGGCTGCCATGGACCGGGGGCGCCGGATGGGATCGTCGAGGGGGTCATTGCAACCAAAGGCTTCGTGACATATTGGGCTGCCCAGCCACCGGCGGCCAATGTGGACGCGAACCGCACGATCTTCCACGTCGAACGATAGGCTGACCAGTACACGACGGCGCAAATACTCCTATAGTATTTGAGGATGGAGGATAGAGGATAGAAGATCGAAGATCGAGGCGACACATTGTAGCGCACTGCATCGCTATCCTCCAACTTCCGTCTCCATCCTCTATCTTCAAAACTATAGAGGAACTTCCGCCCAGTTGTACTAGTTCAATATGAGCTGCTGGAACGACGCATAGGAGCCTTAGCGGGCGCGCGATAGCGCATCTCGCCGGTCCGGTATGCGATGCGGAATATCGGATCAGCCAGTGATATATACGTTCTGGAGGGAATGAGGATGAAACGACTCGCAATCTTCATCGCATTGAATTTTCTGTTGGCGCTCATGGTATCGCCCCTGTCGGTGGCCGCTCAAGGAACCACGCGGGTGACCGGTGGCGGCGCCACTGTGATTACGATGCTGGTGCTCAGCGACGGATCGACGATGGCGGCGCAGCTGCCGACCCACCTCGGCTTCGCGGCGGTGCAGCACGCGGACGGGAGTGTCAGCGGCCAGTTCCAGTGTCTGATCAATGGCCCAGGCTTCACCGGCCACTTCATGAACCTCCATGGCGACGTCACCCAACTCGAAGTAACCGGGAACACAGCCCGCTTCAGTGGTGAATCGAACTTTGGGCTGTACAGTGTGGTTGTGACGGATGGGCCACAACCGACCTTGAGCCTGCGCTGGACGGAGCCCTTCGGTCCGCCGGGTGCTGTGGGCACCGAAGAAGTGCTTACACATGGCAGTGTCCACATCGCGGAGTAGCCCTTTGTCAGCATGGACAGCACGCGGGCCGTATCCGTCACCGGATGCGGGCCAGGCGTGTATCCTGCAAACGTGCGGGGCGTGTCAGGTTTTGTCGTAACCGACGATACGCCATAAAGCAGCTTGGGAAAATGTGATCTTTCAGTCGTGGCCAGTAGAAGGAGTGGCAGACTCATGAAACCCGACACTGGTGCTCACGGCCCGTCAGCTTCTGAACAGCTCACTCTGCACCGCCGAGATTTCCTACGCCTGCTGGCGTTGAGCTCCCTGGGCTTAGCGCTCCCTCGTGAGGCCATCGCCACCCTGCGCCAAGCGGGCTGGCACGGATCCGGGCGCGGTCCTGCCGATCTGGAGAGGAACGCGGGACAGTGGAAGACGTGGCTGGTGGCCGCGCCCCGCGACCTGCTGCCACCGTCGCCGTCACCGGGCAATTCGCCCGGCACCCGTGCTGAGATTCAGGAACTCCTGCAGCTTCAGTCGCAGCGCAGTGATGGGGTGCGCGCGCTTGTTCAGTTCTGGGACGCGCAGGGCGGCCTGCCCGTGTGGTCTCAGCTGCTGCTGAGCAAGATCCAACAGACAAGCACCAACCCGATTCTGGCCGTCCGGGCGCTGGCACTCTTCCATACTGCCATCGCGGACGCCGTCATTTGCGCCTGGCACGCCAAGTTTGCTTACCACCGGCGCCAGCCTACGACCTTTGAGCGGCGCCTGACAACGCTGGTAGAGGTAGATCAGCGCCTGCCCTCATACCCCGCTGAACACGCAGCTGTCGCCGGCGCCGCCGCCATCGTGCTCGGCTACTTGTATCCGGGGGGGACCGTGCAGGTCCATGGTCAGACGATGACCTATGCGAACGCCGCTGACGAGGCCGCCCGCTCACGCCTTTGGGCCGGGGCCAACTACCACTCCGACATAGTGGCCGGCCTCCAGATCGGTTCGGCAGTGGGACAACTAGCCGTGCTGCGCGGCCAGACAGATGGCTCAAACGCGGTCTGGGATCCGATTCTGCAACCGGGTCGCCCCTTCGGGCCGCAATATTGGGTTCCCACGCCGCCAGCCTTCGCCTTCCCGCCACTCCTGCCGCTGGCCGGCACGTGGCGGCCGTGGCTTTTGACCGCCGGCAGCCAGTTCCGAGAAGCGGCGCCGCCGGCTCTTCAGAACCCATTCCCTTCGTCGCGCTTGCTGCAGGAAGCGCACGAGGTGAAGCAGACCGTAGACAACCTCAGCCTCGAGCAGTTGGCGATCGCCCAATTCTGGGCGGATGGTGCCGGGACGGTGACCCGCCCGGCCACTGGGCACAGATCGCTGCCCAGCATGTGGCGAAGGCAAACCTCAGCACGCCGCGCGCGGCGCGCGCGATGGCGCTGGTGAGCGTGGGTGTGGCGGACAGCGCCATCGCGTGCTGGGACACCAAGTATACGTACTGGACCTTGCGGCCGGTTACGGCAATCCGGATGCTGGTGGGGCAGCCGTTCTACAACCCGAACTTCAGCACGCCAATCACTACCCCGCCGTTTCCCGCGTACATCTCGGGTCACTCGACGTTCTCCGGCTGCAGCGCGGCCGTACTGGAGTATCTGTTCCCGGGCGGCACTGTCGCGGACGTCTTCGGACGCAATATCTCGTTCCACACTGCAGCCGATCAGGCAGCGGTCTCCCGGCTTTACGGCGGCATCCACTACCGCAGTGATAATGAGGCCGGGCTGAATTGCGGTCGCCACATTGCGAGGCTAGTCATTCAGCGGGCACAAAGCGACGGCGCATAGCCCTGCCGGCGTTGCAAACGACAAGAAGAATATAAGATGAATTTTATGTTTTGTTCGATTCAACCAAGTCGGCTACTGCTTTTCCTCCTTGAAAGAAACGTACTGGCCCATGTGTCGCTAGCGTACGAGCGGTGAATCGAGGGCTTTGTGATCTGCTCCCTGGAAACCGAGCACGCGCGTGACACATGAGCCGTTCCTGTTTGTCAATACTCGAGCATGATACGCAACGCACGCTCAAGCGTGTGCATTGGCCGCCAGCGGTGTTACTGCTTGTGCCTTGCTGTACCGGTTAGCCGTGTCTCAACCGCGTCGATGGGCAAGAAGACGACGCACCCGACTTGATCGTCGCGCCGGAGTAGCCAGTTGGACACGGCCAAGACTTCGCACCCCGCGTAGCCGCGCACGGCGGCTAGCAA
>WNFY01013121.1_pt1 | contig 12867 bp, 14 predicted proteins | sample 5400091 | NCBI WGS metagenome assembly WNFY01 (sample SAMN13153364, study PRJNA577476) | soil metagenome | isolation source: 60 cm soil or saprolite under grassland replicate 1 | place: USA:California | collected 2016-06-15 | reverse complement strand
AACACATTCATTACCGGGTAAACGCTGGCGCTATTCCTCTCAATCACTGGACCCAGGATCCAAATGTCGGCGGCGGACGAATCATCGGCGAAGGCTGTCATTTCGTGGACTTCATAACTTTCCTCGTCGGTGAGGCGCCCATCTCAGTGACCACCCATGCTTTGCCCGACAACGGCAAATATCGCGAAGATAACGTCTCGATGACATTTACTTTTCCAGATGGTTCCATCGGCATCGTGGATTATCTCGCCAACGGCGACAAATCCTTCCCCAAGGAACGCGTCGAAGTCTTTTGTGGTGGGCAGATCGCGGTGCTGGATGATTTTGTCTCTTTGCAAACGGTGAAAAACGGTACAAAGAAAGAAGTAAAACGCGCCCAGAACAAAGGCTGGGTGGATGAGTGGAAAGTCTTTGCCAAAGCCATTCGTGAAGGCGGCGAACCGCCGATTTCCTATGAGCAGTTGATCGGCGTGACTAAAGCCACATTTGCCGCGCTGGAATCAATTAGAAAGCAAGAAACCATCCAACTTTCATAATGGACTACATCCTCAAACTCCGCCAATATGTCGGACACCATCCCATCCTCATGCTGGGTGCGGTGCTTCTTGTTCTCGATGAGCGGAATCGCTTATTAATGATGAAACGCTCTGATAGCAATCTCTGGGGTATTCCTGGGGGAGCAGTTGAACTTGGTGAAGTCATCGAGTCCGCTGCCAAGCGCGAAACAATGGAAGAAGTCAATCTTGAGATTGGCGAGATGTCGCTGTTCGGTATTTTCTCTGGACCCGAGCTGTATTATAAGTACCCGAATGGCGATGAAGTTTACAATGTCAGCATTGTTTATTTATCTCATGAATGGCGCGGGGAAATAAAACTTAATGATGAGCACACGGAATGGAACTGGTTTGCTGCTGATGATATTCCCGATCATTTCAGCCCGCCCCTCCGACCAATCCTCGAGCAATTCAAAATGCTATTTTCGAAATCAAACGTGTCTAAAGATAAATAATTATGCCCCTCAAACCGTGGAAAGTTTTGGAAACAAGCTATTTCCGTCCCAGATTTCGGATCGACAAATGCGAATTGTCAAATGGCAATCTGCTGGATGCGACAATTTTTGAGTTTCGTTCCTGGGCAAATATTGTCCCATTGACAAAGGACGGTGATGTTGTGCTGGTAAAACAGTATCGCCATGGCGCTTGCGATGTTATGTTTGAATTTCCCGGCGGCGTTGTAGAAGATGGCGAAGAGTCAATCGATGGTGCAAGGCGCGAGTTGCTGGAAGAGACCGGTTATAAAACCTCTGAAATGATTCAGATCGCGAAACTTTATCCAAACCCTGCACTGCAAACAAATGCGCTTTATTGTTTCCTGGCTCTGGATGTAGAAAGAGTAAGCGAGCAAAATCTCGATGCCGGTGAAGATATCGAAGTCCATCTCATGCCTCTGGAGGAATTGATTGAGATGGCAAAGCGAGGCGAGTTTCTGCACGCCTTGATGAATGCCGTTTTATTTAGCGCGCTATCTTATCTGGGTCGTATCCAGTAAATTTCTGATTCAAATTATGCCCGTAGGGGCGACCCGTCAGGATCTTCGAGTAACTTGCTTCCTCCTGGCGGGTCGCCCTTATATTTGAGGATGATAAAATTCCAAAACGGAGAAACATAATGAGAATTCGTGCTGGGATTGTATTGATTCAAGATGGTAAAGTTGCTTTGATCGAACGTCACCGGGCTGGGTTGGATTATTTTGTTTTTCCTGGTGGCGGCGTGGATGAGGGCGAAACGCCCGACCAGGCTGCGGTCCGGGAAGCGATGGAGGAATTGGGAGTCGAAGTCGTCGTCAGACAAAAAGTCTCTGAAATTCAATTTGGGCAGAAAAGCCGGCAGGTCTATTTTCTCGCCGAACAGATCGGCGGGGAATTTGGAACGGGCGCTGGTGAGGAATATACAGATGCAGATCCGAATGATCCCGAAGAAGGAGTTTATGTTCCGGTCTGGATGCCAATTGAAGAACTTTCTCTTCATCAAAACATTTATCCGATCGAGGTGGTGAATTTGGTTCTCAAATCTGTTAAAGATGGTTGGCATGATGTTACATCAATCTCCTTTGAAGAACCGAAATGAAAGCAACGCCTGCTGAAATCGAAAATTATCTTCGCGTTCTTTCTGAAACTCCAGAACGGATCATGCAACTTACCAAAGATTTGGATGAAGCGCGTCTGCAATTCAAGGCAGATTATAAAGCTTGGTCGGCGAATGATATTCTTGCTCATCTCCGTTCTTGCGCGGACCTTTGGTCTCATTCCATTTATGCAATGCTAGCCGAGAACCAGCCAGTGTTTTCTGATATCAATGAGCGCAAATGGGCGAAGGTCACACGATATGCGGAATTGCCATTCGCACAATCTTTTCAGGCGTATTCGATGCAACGCGAAAATCTTCTACGGGTTCTAAAAGCTTTGCAATTCGAATCTTGGGAGAGATCTGCAGTTATCTTCGAACGCAAACATACGGTATTCATGCAGGTGCGCCGAATGGCAAAACATGAAACAGAGCACATCAAGCAAAGTCAGGTTCGATTGCGAGAAAAATGAGACAGGCGATACAATAGAACAATGAAACCGCAATGTGGCACAGAGATAAAAATGTTCTAGTCTCTGTGCCCTTTTGATTCCATGAAAGGAGAAGCATTATGCCGAAAATTCGATTTGACAAATTCTATCGTTATAATGAACTCACTCGTCTGTTGAAAGACTACGCAAAAGAATATCCCAATTTGATTCGCCTGGAATCGATTGGGAAAAGTCATGAGGGGCGCGACGTCTGGTTGATCACCGCCACCAATTTCAAATCCGGAGCGGATAAGGAAAAGCCTGCGTTTTGGGTGGATGGAAACATCCATGCTTCCGAGGTCACAGCTTCGGCAGCCGCGTTGTATCTCATCCAGGCGCTGGTCACAAAATATAAGCAGAACAAAAACATCACGCGTGCTCTCGACACACGCGTCTTTTATGTCGTGCCGCGCGTAAACCCAGATGGCGCGGAATGGGCGCTTGCCGATAAACCGAAGATCATCCGTTCCAGCACGCGCGAATATCCATATGTCGATGACCCGCTGGATGGCTTGGTCTCTGGTGAAGATCTTGATGGAGATGGACGCATCCTGCAAATGCGCATCGAAGATCCGAACGGGGCATGGAAGGCGCATCCTGACGATCTGCGTCTGATGACCCGTCGCGATCCGGTAGAGACCGGTGGAAAATACTATCGCATTCTGCCTGAAGGCATGTTGAAAGATTATGACGGTGTCACGATCAAAGTGCTGGGGCCCAAACAAGGTCTGGATTTGAATCGCAACTTCCCCGCAGGCTGGCGAACGGAAAGCGATCAACATGGTGCGGGTCCTTATCCGACGTCTGAACCAGAGGCGCGCAACCTTGTTGATTTCATCGCCCGGCATCCTAACATCACAGGCACGATTTCATTCCATACCATGAGCGGCGTGTTGCTGCGTCCCTATGATGACCGTTCTGATGATGAATTTCCCGTGGAAGATTTATGGACGTATCAAAAGATTGGTGAAAAGGGAACCACAGTTACGAACTATCCAAACATCTCTGTCTTCCATGATTTCAAATATCATCCGAAACAGGTGATCACGGGTGGTTTCGATACCTGGTCATATGATCATGTCGGCGTGTTTTCGTGGACAGTTGAGTTCTGGAGCCCCATGAAACAGGCGGGCATCGAAAAATTTAAATTTATCGATTGGTACCGCGAGCATACGATCGAAGATGATTTCAAGATGCTCAAGTGGAACGATGAAGTGCTCAAGGGCAAGGGCTACGTGGATTGGTATCCGTACAAACATCCGCAACTCGGAAAGGTGGAACTGGGAGGCTGGGATGGCTTGAACATGTGGACGATTGTCTGGCACGCTCTGATCTCCCCGCGGCTTGTCCCGCTGGAAACGAAAGTTACCGCCCTTGGAGGAGATTCCTATCGCATCCGATTCGTGATCCAGAACGAAGGTTGGCTTCCCACTTATGTGACCAAGAAAGCGCTCGAGCGCAAAGTGACGCGCGGCATTATCGCTGAGATCATCTTGCCAAAAGGTGCGACACTGCAATCGGGAAAACAGCGAGAGGAACTTGGTGAACTGGAGGGTCGCGCCTACAAGCCTGTCAACGCCGATGAGACGGATGAAAGCACCAACGAACGTATCAAAGTGGAATGGGTAGTGAAAGCCAAGAAAGGGACGAAGATTCAATTGGTTGCGAAACATGATCGAGCAGGAGTGATGAGGGAGGAACTGGTTTTGAAGTAAGACAATAGACTATGGACCGTAGACCATGGACGTTGCTTCGTCCATGGTCTATTTTTTTTGGATGGTCAATTGTCTATCGTCCATGGTCTATTTGGGGAACTTTATTTTTTCAAGCTCCCATGCTAGAGTCCGCTGCCGCAACACAAGCACCTGCCATCGAAGCGCCGATGGTCAGCAACGATCAAGTTATGCAGGCTGAGGCGCCTGCTGAAAAATCTGTCGGACAGGGACAAGCTGTCGATGCGAATGCCCCGGCACCTGCAGCAACCGCGGCTGCCTATGAAATTTCCAATCCATCAGGCGAATTGACCGTAATCCAAAACACCAATCGCATGATTGTCAAAAACGCGGATGTCAAGCTGACAGTGAAAGATACCGATGTGGCAATCGATCGAACCACGCAGATCGTTGGCGACTCGGGCGGATACATTGTCAGCTCGCGTGTTTGGTATCAGGATTACTACGGTAACAATCTCAAATATGCCTCGATCAGCATTGGCGTTCCTGTGGATGAATTTGAAAAGGTTCTCAGCAAACTGCGCGGACTGGCAATCAAGGTCGAGGATGAGACTGCTTCCGGCGACGATGTCACCAAACAATATGTGGATTTGCAGTCGCAACTGACAAATCTTGAATCCACACAAGCTCGTATTCAGGAATTCCTCAAAGATGCGAAGACAGTGGATGAAGCTCTGCGCATCAATCAGGAGCTATCTAATGTCGAAGGGCAAATTGAACAGATCAAAGGACAGATGAATTATCTCAGCGACCGTTCAGCTTATTCGACAATTACCATCAATCTTGAACCCGAATTTCCCGTTCTAACGCCCACGCCGACATCAACGCCGCGGCCGACAGCAACGCCAATTCCCTGGAATCCTGGCGAGACATTCACCGACGCAAGGAATACCGTCACAGCTTTGTATCAGGGAATTGCGAACTTCCTCATTTGGCTCGGCGTGGTGATCCTGCCAATTCTCCTGCCGCCGGCCCTTATCTTATGGGGTATTTGGAAATGGTTGAATCGAAAGACGGTGAAGGTGGTAAGTGAGAAGTAATTTGTAAAAAAAGAAGTGAGAAGTCAAAGGTGGAAAGTAAAAAGGGATAGCACCAGCGCTATCCCTTTTGTTGCTTATGTTCCTGGGATGGAAGCAGGTCCCGGTTTTGGAATTTTGGGTAACAACAGTGGCGGGAGTGCCGATTGAGTGAAATCAAAATCGTTCATCAAATCTCCGAGGATTGCCACATTCTCACGGACAGTAGGGCGTGGATCAGGACGACCATCTGTCTGCGGATCGAGTCGTGCTCCATTGAGAAACACATCCTCGATGAATTTTAGATAGGCATCGAACGAAAGTATTTGATGATCGACGAATCCTTTTTTAGCATAGGGGCTGATCACTAATCCCGGCACGCGCAAACCATAGCCGTTTTCATCCACGGATGGCGGTTTGACATGATCGTAAAATCCTCCCCAATCATCCCATGCCAAAAAGATGACCGTGCTATCCCAAGCCGGACCTTGCATGACGGCATTGATTAAAGAGGTTACATAAGATTGTCCTACACTAACCTTGGCTGGCGGATGTTCACTCACCGTATTATCGGGCACGATCCAGGAAACGGCTGGTAATGTTCCATTTTTTGCTGCAGTGTAATATTTGTCGATGATTTGAATGTTTGCCAATTGATGATCTTGTTTAACGGTATCAAACGCCGGCAGCGGATTCCAAATCCCCGGGACTTTTGCACTTTGTTTTTGTGGTTGGCACAGCATGGCATCATCTTCGCAATCTGGTTCGCTGCCTTCACCGAGATAATAAGCCCACGAAATATTTGCTTTATAAAGTAAATAGGTTAAATCTGTCCATTCATAATCTAATTTTCCGGCGTTAGCTTGGCTTCGTGAAGTGCCAGGTACATTCTTTGCAAGAGTAGGACCATCCAAAGCATTTGTACACTTCATGGGATCATTTGGTGTAAGGCAGGTTGCTGACCAAGCGGAAACCATAAATAGATGCGCTGGCAAACTCCAGGTTGCGCTCGGTTCGAACATATGATCCTGTAGAACAAAGTTCTGAGCATACGCCCAGTAATTGGGGATCTCGCGCGCGTCGTGCCATCCCATTACATCAGCGGTTTCGCCTGCAACACATCCCGGAGCATCGGCAGTGTTATTCGTGCAATCTTTGGCTGCCCGGCGAAATTCAGAGATAAATCCATCCATTTTGCCGCTATCGACATCTGCTGTTGAAGATGTCGCTCCGTGAGGTCCTCCAGAATTGATATCGTTTGAATCGTGATAAGGTTTCACACATTGATTGGTGCTTGGATCATTCACACATACTGCTGGTACACCATTCTTCATGGGAATCCCATCCGCGCCGGGATACGTGCCAAAGTAAGTATCAAAAGAGCGATTCTCTTGCATAATGATAATGATATGTTTGATCTTGGTTTGCGCCATTTTGAGATTTGCGGATTCAGTATTGGTTGGTATTGGCAACGAGGAACTTGTTACCGCGGCTCCCCTACAACTCGTGAGCAGAATCGCGATCAGCAGGAAACGAATAAAACGATTTTCTTTGATCATATTTGTTGTACTCTAAAGTTATACCGATTCGAGAAACATGAGATAAAAAGCTTAAAAGCAAATGTTGCGGCAAACTTGTCATTTATATAGGCAGCAGAAATTAGCATATCCATAAGCGATATCCACATCGGAGGCCGCGAAGTTCTATCTACAGCATAGTCTGTATTGCATGGGGGAGGCTTGGAACTGAGAGTAGCTCCAGCAATGTTTGCTGAACAAATAATATGCAACATCCATGAATCTACCGCGTCGGTAGATTCATGTTTGCCGAGGTGAAATTCCCTTTCATCAATTCACGAAATCATTAATAAGGCTGGAAGTTTAAACCTTCCTGAGAAGGGAATAAGAGTTCATCTTGTCCATCACGAACATAGAGATCTTATATCAGCAGTAAAGCAATCAATACCCCAAATGCACTGCATCCAAGATTGACCCAGTCATTATTCAGCCATTTCCAACCGCGGATAAGAACGGTTGGTGTACCACATGTATGAAACGGGTGCTTCTCGGTCTCTTTTCGGTCGGTGGGGCAGAAGTACATGGCTTGAACGGTTCCGCCGAGCAATGAGTCAAAGAGTGAGGCTGCTAGACCCGCAAAAGTAATCAGTGGAAACAGTAGCCAGTTATCGGCAAACAGAGCCGCAGGCAGCGCGATGATAGCTGCGCCTATTAGTGAGGCAAGCGTTCCAAACAACGAGATTCCTCCTGAGGTCCCTTTTTCAACTCGCTTTCTCAAGTCAGTGATCATGCGCGGAGGGGTAGGGTTGAGGACTCCCAACTCGGTTGCCCACGTATCTGCATTGACAGCGGCAAGCGAGGCGGCGAATCCAACCCAGCCGATCATGGATTCCGGATAAAGCGCGTGGATCAACACGAAAAGCGTTGCCAGGCCACCGTTGCCGAAGACCTGACCCGCATCGCGTTCATTTCCCTTTGAGAATTTTTCGTTAAGTCCCTGCTTGCGTTTTTTGAAGAGGCGACTCAACCCTGAGGATGTAATGAAGAAAACCATCAAAAGGATTGCCCACTGTAATCCGCCCAAACCAAAAACAATTGTGCCAACCAAAGTTGCGGCAAAGGCGCCGCTTTGGTTGAGGCTGTGAACGCGGTACGCCAGATAAGCAATGATGATTGCGAGAATGAAGCCGTAAATGATTTGCATTTATACAGGTGTGCTAACGAGGAAAAGTACTGCCATAAGAAAGAGAAACGCGCAGACCGTACTGGATATCCAAACCACGAACGCCAGTGGGCGTTGCCTTTCCCAGCGATAGAAATATAGCCCTGCCGTGACACCCACCACAAACAAGAATCCACTGATGAGTGGCAGCAAAATTAATTGTGTGGAAGATGCTGTTTGATTCGGCGCTCCAAAGGGATTGTATCCGAATGGGATTCTGGAAAATGAAGGAATCAGAATTCCGACCCAGACAATTAGTCCGAGGTTCAACAGGAGCCCGCTGATCCAAAGGAATCGAGCAATGCCACTTTCCCATGCTTCCGTAATGAGAAAGGATGGGTAGACCGATTTTGCTTCCGTTGGCATCAAGCTTCCCATCTCGGTGGCGCGCGCAAACGTCTGTACGAGCCCCGAAACATTTTGTGGCGAAATGGCGAAGATGCGCCTGGAGGTCGCGATTAATATCAAGTTGCGCGAACTGGATGCAATAAACTCCACAAGTCCAAGGTCAGGATGGCGGCGGGTGCCCAGGACTGCACCGGGCAGTCGGAAGCGCGGTAATAAAAGCGGTTGTGTCAGGTCTGAAGCGGGTCGAACCCACTCAATGTCATTGAGCGGAATATCTTCAATCCGGAGTCCCCACAACATAGTAAGACTATCGCGATCAATGTAATAATCGGCGCGTACAAGAGCGTAGGCACGATATCCAAAAAAGGGGATCGGCATGAAAGTCAGAAAAGCGACCAATAAATCCAATACGAACATTGGTCCCACTTGCGCACGCGTCAAATTGTAAAAGCCCCACGAAGAAATCAGGGCTAATGCCAGGATGATCGTTGTATGTAGAATCAGACCAAGTCGCTTGGCAGGAGGGAAATGTCCGGTTTTGAGATCACGCATTCTTGTTTACGTTATGTAGGGAACGACGGCTGCCGTTCTCTACATGTTAATTTCAGATTTTATCGTTTCCAGGATCTGATCAGTAGATATGAGTTGAGTCTCTTTTTCCTTGCGCGGTTTCAATTCTACCATCCCGTCTCTGAGAGCTTTTTCGCCCACTGTCAATCGGAAAGGACAACCAATCAAATCTGCATCGTTGAATTTGACTCCGGCACGTTCATCGCGATCATCGAATAGAACGGATATACCGTTGTTCTGCAAGATATCATAAATCTCTTCGGCTCTTGCATGCGTGTTGATTTCTTTTTCAGGAACATGCATCAAGTATACGGCAAAGGGCGCCGCCGAATAAGGGAGCATCAGTCCTTTTGCATCGTGATAGGTTTCAGCCAGAGCAAGCAGAATATTCTCAAGATTATAGAGTTTGCGGGTAGCCAATCCAATTGCTGATAACACAGATAGCGGATTACCGCAGTTTTTACAAGCATCTCCCTCTTTTGCTTCGACTAAATCTTCTACAATTTCGGCAGAATAATCCCGCCCATAGTTTGTATTTCTAAGATGATAGCCTGTTTCATTCGCTCCTGCCACCAAATTTATGCATTGCGGAATCAGATCATCGACAACAATCAAAGCATCTTTCAGTCCAATGGGTGAGGCATATCCTGCAGCTGCACCAGCTTGTTGAATCTCTTCCGCTGTCGCTACTCGAATATCGCCGACACATTGTTTCAATTTTGCTTCACTGAGCTGCGTATCTCCACGCACAACCACAAAGACAAATTTATTGTCTGCCAGGCGTGTGTACATCAACGCTTTGGCGGTCTTCTCTTTTGGAACATTGAGAAAAGTTGCCAGCGCTTCAATCGTAGGGCAGTCAGGAGTCAAAACCCTCTCCATGGGTAGGGGCGACTCGCGAGCCCATACAGGTTTTGCAAATTTTGCGAGTTCCAATCGTTCGGTATATTTACAGTTAAGACTGTATGCTACTTCAATGGAGCCAAATGGAATTGGAAAGAAAATCTCATTTTCACTTTCAACAGTTGGCAAGGCAAGTGCTTTTGGAGAAGACAGACTGCGTAAATGGTTGAGCGTGTATTCGCCTAATTGTGTTGCTACATTTTTGCGCGTCAAATATCCGGCGCGGACGAGGAATGCAAATCCCTCCGTTCGCGCGTTGTTGGGTGTATCGCGTTGGGTTTGGATGTTGAGATCACGGTATTTCATGGGGAGCACGGTAGACGCGACCCATTGGGTCGCCCTTATTCTTCTTTTTTCTTTTTGAAAACTTTTCGGGTTGTCCCGTTATTCAATGAGTCTGGCACAACAATGGGGGTCGAAGCGATGGATTCGGCTTGGGCTGCCTCAGAAGGCGTGGTTTCGGGAGCTGGCTCCAGGTCCAGCTCGACCGTTTCTTCCATCCGGATCTGACCGCGCAGGAACGCGCCTTCCTCTGTCACGAAAGCAGTCGTGACCACATCTCCCCACACGCGACCCGAGCCGCGGATTTCCAGCTTTTGCGTAGTGATATTGCCCCGAACCGCACCGGCGACGATCACCGTATTGGCGCGCACATTCTGACAGGTCACACGCCCCGTTTCTCCGATGACAAGCATGCCGCGCAGAGCGATTTCCCCTTCGAACGCGCCCTCAATACGCACGCCGCCCGAACCGTTGATCGAGCCATGCCAAATCACACCCGAACCAAGCACCGAAGTGATGCGCTCCACAGCTTGGACAGGCTGTTGATTTTCGATAGGAGTAGTATTCCGTTTGAACATATGGAGAGTATTTTACCGTTAAAACAAAAAGGGCGGCGAGATGCCGCCCCTACGCATGACTTCTTACGTTTTACTCGGCAGCCTTCTCTTCCTTCATCCCTAATTGCACGCCCATGGTGTTGAAACCGGAGTCTACGTACAAAACTTCACCTGTAATCCGCTTGGAAAGGTCGGAAGCCAGGAAGACGGCCGCGTTGCCGACATCATCAATGGTCACGTTTTCCTGTAGGGGAGACATATCAGCGAAGTGCTTGTACATATCGCGGAAACCGCCTACGCCTGCTGCCGCCAATGTACGGATTGGTCCGGCGGAGATGGCGTTGACGCGAATTTTTTCGGTTCCAAGATCATATGCCAAATATCTTGTGGAAGATTCCAATGCCGCCTTTGCCACGCCCATAACGTTATAGTGTGGCGCGACTTTCACCGAGCCATAATAGGTGAGACACATCACAGAAGCTCCCGGATTCAACATCGAGTGGAATGCGTTGGTCAACGCGACAAATGAAAATACCGAAATGTCGAGCGCATTCGTCGCGCCCCGCAAATGCAATCGAATGGACGAGCACATCAATCTTGCCAAAATGCTGCGCGGCTTTTTCTGCGACCGCGGAAATCTGATCATCTTTTGTGACATCACATTCTTCCACCCATTGACAGCCCACTTTTTCTGCCAGCGGTTTGACGCGGCGCTCGAGCATTTCGCCGGCGTAGCTGATACCAATGTTGGCGCCTTCCCGATGAAATGCCTGCGTAATACCCCATGCGATTGACTTGTCATTTGCCAAACCAAAAATCAGTGCGGTCTTGCCTTCAAGTAAACCCATTGCTCCTCCGAAATAAGAGAGTAGTGAACAGAGAGCAGTTGACTAGGTTCTATTCGCTAGTCTCTACTCTCCAGCCCTTTACCAGGAATCTCCATGGCTTGGATAGCCATGGCTCTGGCGTATTATTTAAACCCACACGCGGACCTTTCGTCACGCGCGAATTGGGGACTTTGATACCCGCTTCGATCCATAAGCCGCCGCTGGCTTCCGTTAAATCGACTCCATTTTCGCTTTTCGTAATCCCCATTGCCTGACAAAGTTTGCCGGGACCGAACGTATCGCGCCCACTGCGCCGCTCGAGCATGACGTCCACTCCTTCGATTGGCTGGATGGCACGGATCAACACTGCAGCCGGGAATCCTTCGCGCTCAGCGACTACGTTCAACATCCAATGATTGCCATACGTGAAGTAAACATAAGCATGCCCCGGCTCGCCAAACATGACTTGTGTACGCGGCGTGATACCCGCTTTGGCATGGCAAGCCAAATCTTTTCCGCTGATGTAGGCTTCCGTTTCCGTGATCAAGCCGACCAGTTTTTTCTCATCAAGAATGCGAATCAGGCGCGCACCGATCAGATCTCGGGCGACTTTTAACGTTGGACGGTTGTAAAAATCTCTGGGAAGAATGTTCATCGTTTTCAGGTTTCAAGGTTGGAACGTTTGAACGTTCCAACCTTCGACGTTCAAACGCTATCTGAGTCTCGGATCACGTTTCAATGTTAACCGTAATCCTTCTTCCAATCCGATCGACGGGCGATAGTTTAGTTTTTGACTTGCAAGTGTTAAATCTGCACAGAGACGAGAGACACCGCCGGAGGTCGTGGCATTGTAAATTACTTCGGCATTGCCTCCAACCACCTCTTGCACACATTTGATCAATTCACGAATGTTGGTCTCATTACCAGACCCAATGTTGATCACTAAGCCATTGATATTGGGTGCAGTTGCCGCGGCGACTAATCCGCTAACCACATCATCCACGTAAACGTAATCACGCGTTTGACTGCCATCACCATGGGCGACAAGGGTTCCGCTACGGAGCGCCTGTTTCAAATAGTGGGGGACAACCGGTGGATGTGAGGCGGGTAAATGTTGACCCGGTCCATAGGCATTGAAGATGCGCAAGCTGAGTGTCTCGATGCCCCATAATCCGCCAATCGTGCGGACGTAATATTCCGCGGCAAGTTTGGAAACTGCATACGGCGAGCGAGGGTTGGGCGTGAAACTTTCTTTCAGTGGTTGCTCCGCTAAATCCC
>WNFY01007356.1_pt1 | contig 12867 bp, 10 predicted proteins | sample 5400091 | NCBI WGS metagenome assembly WNFY01 (sample SAMN13153364, study PRJNA577476) | soil metagenome | isolation source: 60 cm soil or saprolite under grassland replicate 1 | place: USA:California | collected 2016-06-15 | reverse complement strand
AGGAAGGTGGGCAGCTTTGGCGATATGGGAACATTCAGCTTCTTCATCAGCCATCATATCTCGACCGTCGAAGGCGGCATAGTCGTAACCAACGATGACGCCCTCTACGAATATCTCAAGGCTATGCGAGCCTTCGGCTGGGTAAGAGATCTAAAAGAGAGAACAAGTTACTCCTCGGCGAACAAGGGAATAGACCCAAGATTCCTCTTCATTACCCATGGCTACAACTTTCGGCCCACGGAAATACAGGGCGCCTTCGGAATCCATCAGATCCGCAAGCTGGACAGTTTCATCAATCAACGACGCGAGAACGCGAATTACTGGACAGAGAAACTCTCAGACTACACGGACAAGCTGATCCTGCCCACCGAACCAGAACACACCAAGCATGTCTACTTCGGCTATCCCATAACAGTGAAACCGGACGCAGGGTTCACCCGGGAAGAACTCGTGAATCACTTGGAGGAGAAGCTCATCGAAACCCGCCCCATTATGGCGGGAAACATGGCAGAGCAACCAGCAATGAGACATATAGACCACAGATCAGTTGGGGAACTGCCCAACTCTCGAATGATCATGCGACGATCATTCTTCTTCGGCAACCATAATGGAATTGGACCAGAGGAAGGAGAATACATCGCTGATTCCATCATCAACTTCTTGAAGGTGGCCTCAAACAAGTAAGCGGTAGAGAATCGCCCTAGCTTCTTGAATGTCCGAGCCTTTATCGTCAGTCACGTCATCTTGAAGAGGGGCCGGGTGGCCCCAACGACCATTCCAAGGCAGAATCTATGACTCGGATATGGTGGCTCATCGTTTTCGGAGCCGCGTGCTACGGTTTCGGAGCACTCTCAGTCACCGCAGACGAGCTCTTCGGTATCGCCCAGTTCTACGGACCCAGCGGCCTCTACTACTTCCCAATCATAGGCCCGAGAGGACTCTGGGACTCATGGGTCTACGTATTCACAGGTCTAGCAGTCTGCCTCTTCCTCTCACTCTTCTCAATTCTAAAACTCCAGCGATCATAGCGCTCCAGCTAAGTCAATTGAGCAGATCAGAGCAAGTCATCGCCCAGTACGGAGCGCTCTCCACGGACGGCGGGATCCTCTCTCTATCAGGCGGAGTCTTCCCAAACATCCACTACGGCATGATTGTGCCAGGTCCGCTAGAGTAGTAGATCACAGAATCGAACCCGAGCCTTTAACCCGATTACACAGTAAATCCTAAAGAGTTCAATCTAGTTTTTTAATCCACCTCCTTGCAACCCAGCCCACGGAATAACACGACACTGGTGCTGAGCGCCGCGTTCTTCATCTCAGCAGCAATTGACTTCACGGTTTCAGGCCCGAACGCGACCATCACCCTGATCATAGAAGCTGGTGCGGGGATAATCTCACTCGCATACTGGGGGATTGCGGGACCCCGAGAGCCGACGAGCACTAGACCCATTGGCATAACAATACTCGCGGCCGAGAATCTGATCGGCGGACTCATCCTCGGACTGGGAGGAATACTGCTATTGTTTCTCCCGGTACTCGGAATAATCGGAGCGGGCGCAGTCGCAGCTGGCGTCGGGCTAGTCTATCTAGGCAGGGGACTCTGGAACGGGAGAGAGTGGGCCTTGACAGTTGAAACCGTTGTCACAGTCATAGCGATCATCTCGGGATTCGCAGCGGTAGCATTCCACCAAGGAAACCCCACACTCGCGATCTTTCAGCTCTGGTATCTCAGAAGACCATACGTAGAGGAATTCTTCCAAGACACCACCACAACGTGGAGCAGCGGTTTGAAGCAACCTGTATCGCGTACTGAGAATACATGTCTGGTTTGCGGAGCACGGAGCCAACGTGCGACTGCGAGCTGTTCGAATTGTGGGATCCGCATCTTTTCCAGCTCAGAGGGTATTCCCTTTGCGGGAGCAACGGAAGGGTCCCCGATCCAAGCACTTTCGACAAAGCGTACAGCGAGCGAGAATCTGAAAATAGAAGGCTGAAGGCCAAGCTCGAGACAATTACAACAACCAGATCGGCTTCCTAAGAGCCATAGTTGAAAGTAACTTAAGACCAGCGATTAGGGCGTGATGTTGACGGTTATTGTGACGGAGTGGGACACTGAGCCTCTTGTTCCTGTTACTGTAATTGTATAGCTACCGATCGGAGTCTTATGTTGTGCTCTCACACTGAGCGTCGAAGTGCTCTGTCCTCCTGATGTCAGAGTGGCTGATGAGCTACGAAGAGACGTCCTCGGACCCTAGGTCGCTGAGACTACTGTTGAGAGGGTTACGGTTCCTGCGAACCCGTTGAGACTAGTCAAAGTGATTAGACTCGTCCCGGACGTGCCACGTGGCGGACTCAGTGACGATGGGCTGATGTATTGAAAAATTGGATACGACGACCAGCACGGAAACAGGTGCGCGAGCGCTCCGCTCGTTTCAGTAACTGTCACCGTATAGTTGGCAACCTTGCCAGAGCTGATTGTCAGCGTTGCTGCGGTGGTTCCGCCCGTTGTAAGAACCAGACTCATCGGGATTCGCTAACACAATTCTTGACAATTTTCTCGTCACCCAGCGATATACCAAGAGAGTAGACCGGCCTGCACACAAGGTTCTGTCTACAGCCATTCTCGGCAATCCCCGTTAGTCCGAAACGTACTATGACCATAGAAAGACTTAAGCCCTCACCCCTAATAGCCATCACCGAAAATTTCCTGGTGAAAACATGGTCAGAAAAAACAGCATCTTTCTCGTCGCTCTCCTAACAGCCCTCACCCTAACAGCAACACTAGCCCCAACAGCGCTCGCCAAGAACTCTAAACCTCCACCAGCCCAGTACAACGGGCCCCCAATCTCAGGGCTCCGGGCCTCAGCCGCCGACTTCTCCGGCGAAACACCTGGAATAGGGACCATTGACAAGGCAACATGCACCGACGGCACCGACCTTGGAGGCGGAAACATCCGGATAAACTGTGACGCCATCGACCTCCCGCACAACGAAATGAGCATCGCCGTCGATCCCGCAAACCCTAACCACATAGTCGCAGGCTCTAACGACTATGAGCTCTTCTTCCAAGGTGGAAGCGTTGTTCAGAGAATCATCGCCGGATATTACACAAGCTTCGACGGAGGCACGACCTGGCTTAACGGACACATAAACCCTGACGGGTTCACGTTCAACGGCGACCCAGGTCTGGCCTTCAACACCAAACTCGGACTCGTTCACTATGTCACTATCAACTCCAACGGCGGGCAGGCGGCCGGGTTCGCCACCGCCAGCATACTTCTCAGCACCTCCAGCGATGGTGGCCAGACTTTCGGCTTCCCCAAAGTAGTAGCCGTTGGAACAGGCAGTTCAAGAAACGTCCTCTTCAACGACAAACCCTACACTACAGTCGACAACAACCCCACTAGCCCATTCTACGGGCGGCTATACGTCACTTGGACACATTTCACCTTCGACCAGTTCGGACGCTACATCTCCTCACCCATATTCCTCTCCTTCTCCGACGATGGCGGACAAACATTCTCAACGGGCAAAGAGATCAGCGGAGCAAGCTCAACGCTCTGCGCAAACCCTGGAAACTCGTTCAACACCAACATCTGCAATGAAAACCAGTTCTCCACCCCCGTTGTAGGCCCTGACGGAACACTCTACGTATCCTACCAGAACGATGAATTCCAAGGACCCCAGACAAGCTTCCGGGACCAGTACCTAGTAGTCCGATCGACAAACGGCGGCGCCAGCTTCTCAGGACCCTTCCAAGCCGTGTGGCCCATCTTCGACGGCGGCAACGACTATCCCATCAATGTCGACGGTCGCCAAACCCTTACCAACAGCCAGTTCCGGGTCAACTCCGCAGGTAACCTAGCCGTCGACCCCTCCTCAGGACCCAGCCAAGGGTCAACAGTACTCTACATCTCCTTCTCAGACAATCGCAAAGGCGTAGCCACATGCGCAGCACCCTGCACTTCCTCAACCGTCACCACAGACACCGACGTCTTCGTCACAACCTCCTCTAACGGAGGCTCAAGCTGGAACAGCCCCGTTGGAGTCGCCACAGGCAGCACATCTGCCAATGACCAGTTCTATCCCTGGGCCGCGGTAGGCCCAGGCGGCGTGCTAAAGGTCGCCTACAAAGACAGAAGCTACGACTCTGCCAACATCAAGTATGGCGAAACACTCGCAACATCCACAAATGGCGGCGCATCCTTCAGCACCGTCCGGGTTGACACAGGGCTATCGAACCCCAACGACTCACGATGGTTCACCAACGGCGGAACAACCAACGGCAAAGCCACCTTCATAGGCGACTACGAAAACCTCGCCATAGGCTCCGACGGAGTATCCCACCCGATCTGGACCGACATACGAACATCCCAGTTCCCAACCCCTCCCGCGGGCAGGGGCCACAACACCCAGGACGCCGTCACAGCATCAATACCTAGTTAGCGGAACTCCTTCCCTCAACAAATCCCCTCTTTTTTCCACATCCACAGCCATCACTCGCATCGAGCCCGTCCTCAGAGGGTTCTGGCTACAGGTGGATTGATGCAGGACCACATCGACCGGTTTCAGAAGAATATCATTCTATATCTTTGGCATCCTCGAGGATCAACACTTGTTAAATAGACATTGAGAAGATACCGGGAGGAAGAACTTGATTAGACCAAAGACAATTTTGGAATTCGCGGCCCTCAGCGCTATACTAGCGGTTCTACCTCTAATGTCGACTACAATCCCTGCGGTTCACGCTTATGGAAACACTGCGCTTTGGCAGATCGGCGTCTCTTTGAACTGTAACAACCCTTCGTTTTGCGGTACAATGCTAGGCGGCTTCTGGGGCTGGGTTGAGTTCGACAGCGGCGGCCTCGGAGACGGAACTCTTACCGGTTGCGGCCATCTAACGGGCCCAACAAGCCAAGGAACGGCGGGCGCGGACCACTTTAATGCTGAGATTACAGGCTGGACGATCATGCCGGGAAGCGTGGGTCCTATAACTTTCTTTGTGACCAGCGGAACAATGACTTTCACCGGTACGATTCCTCGCGGACCCCCGATAACGGTGCCCATCTCGCCCACGCCGTTGGACACAGGGTTCCCCGCTGCACCGGGCCACTTCTCCTCACAGACCATTTTCGGACTGAGAGCGCCACCAGGCACAAACTTCGAAATTCAAGTAGTGCAACTGACACACTAAGAAAATAGCAGCGAACCGTCCCCTCCTCCCTTTTTCCGCTCACTCTGGCCCAGTGCCTCGAGCATAGAAGATGGGTCGGGCTGAGATACCGAGGATTCAATGCGGAACAACTAACGTCGTCCGCATTACCGTATAGAGTGGGACTCGAAGTCACTAGGCGGCGATGTCGACGGTTATTGTGACGGAGTGGGAGACTGAGCCGCTAGTTGCTGTCACTGTGATTGTATAGCTACCGATCGGAGTCTTGTGTTGTGCTCAGCTTGGGAGCGTCGAAGTGCACCGTCCTTCAGGCCTCCACCCAGAGGTTGCCATCGATACCCGGCTATACCACGACGACCATCATCTTATCCGTTATGCAATCCATCTGAGCTTTATGAGGCAAATAGTATTGACCGAGGCAAGTTTACCTTAATAGCATGGTCGCGTTAGACCAAGCTATCCAAGAGGAATCATCGCATTGTTGAGAATCCGCGTTTTCACCCTCCTCCTCATATTCACAGTCGTCGCATCCCTCGCGCTTCACACCTTCCCGGCAAGAGCCCAGCCCAGTTACGCGCCCGGGGTGAGACCTGGAGACTACGTGACCTACGGTGAGTTCAGCCAGAACAACACCCTGCCATACGCACCTCCCTTCCCAGGAAACGTCAGCATGCTCAAATTCCAGGTCGACAGCGTCAACAGTCCGGCTCACACTGTCAACGCAACATTCATCTTCACATACAAGAACGGGACACAATCCAGCCAGCCACTCTCAGGGAATACCGAGACTGGTCAGGGAAACCTGTTCCCATACCTAGTCGCTGGGAACCTGACCACGGGAGATCTCCTCCTCAACACGCCAAACTCCTTCTACCCGTACGTCTTCAATGAAACAGTCGAGAGAGTCTATGCTGGCGCCCTACGCACCGTCAACCTCCTCAACCTGACTATCACCTACCCCCAGGAATCAATCAGAGTCATCTTCTACTGGGACGCTCAGACCGGCCTAGTCCTAGACGCAGCAGAATACGCAAACTTCACCAGCCCAACACCCTCAACCCTCGCAATACACTTCAAGGCCACGGCAACAAACGTCTGGACACCAAACACTCAACCGGACTATTCCCTCGACGCCTCCTCACTCTCATCAGCAGTATTACACGCAGGCGACTCCACGACCTTCAGGCTCGACCTCGCCAGCGTCAACAACTTCACAGGCAGCATCAACCTCCAAGCCTCGCTTCCAAGCTCCAACGCGACCCATCCGCCCAGCATCACACTCAACCCTACAACCCTCACACTGTCAGCATCAGATCCTACAGCCAGCGCCCAATTGACAGTTTCCACAAACATGCTAACCAGTCAAGGCTCCTACATCATCACACTAAACGGGACAAGCGGATCAATCAACCACCAGTCCCAACTGCTGGTGGCGGTCGTGCCCCCGGACTTCATCATCAACGCCACTCCGAGCAACCTCACAATCTCCCAGAACTCGTCTAAGAGCGCAACCATCACAGTCACCGGCAGAGGAGGCTTCACAGGAATAGTCCTCCTCCAAGCCCAGACACAGCCCTTCGGCACAATCGTAACCGCAAATCTCAGCCAGACAGTCATAACACTCAACTCGACAATAACAACCACAACATCCACCCTGACAGTGAACACGCTCGGCAGTCTACCCGGCACCGCCACAATCTACATCACAGCAAACAGCGGAACAATCTACCGCAATCTCTACCTCAACGTCAACGTGACAGGTCCGGACTTCCGCATCAACGCAAACCCAGCCTCCCTCACGATAAAACAGGGCCAGACCGGCCAGTCAACCATCACACTAACAAGCATTCTAGGCTTCACAGGCCCGATCAACCTCTCCACCAGCTTCTCCGGAACAATATCAGCGTCACTCACGAACAATTTCATTAGCCTCACACCCGGCGTAGAGGCCAATACAACTCTCACAGTAACAGTCCCGTCAAACACCCCTCCAGGGTTCGCGTATGTCGACGTGACCGGCACCAGCACCAACAACTTAAGCCACAGCGTCTTCCTCCCACTCAACATCACGGGACCAGACTTTACCTTCTCAGCTAGCAACACCTTCCTGACGCTCAACGCTGGCCAATCCGCAAACTCGACCCTCACACTTTCCTCCCGACAAGGGTTCTCCGGCACCATATCCCTCACAACATCATCTTTCTCCTCAAACGTTCAATCAACAGTCAACCCGCAAAGTGTGACCCTCAACTCGACAATAGTATCCTCGACCTCACAACTCACCATCACAGTACCCCCCAGCACAACTCCGGGCTACACGGAGGTCACCGTAACAGCAACCAGCAGCAACCTCATCCACTACGTCTACATCCAGATCAGCGTAGTAGGCCCGGACTTTAGCGTCACAACAAACCCGAGCTTCTTGTCAATTCGCCAGGGAGGCTCGGCAGAGTCAACAGTGACATTGTCCAGCATCGACAATTTCTCAGGCAACGTCACGTTGTCCGCGTCGCTGTACTATCCCGCTTCGTTATACCTGACCTCGGCGTTGGGCAACAGCCAAGTCAAGCTCACAGCCGGCGGCTCCGCCAACACGACACTGACGATCCAGACAGCTACGTTCACACCCCCCGGCAGCTACTATGTCCAGATAACAGCCACCAGCGGCGCTCTAACCCGCTACGGCCAAGTCTTCGTCGGCGTGATCGGACCCGACTTTTCACTATCAGCCTCACCATCATACCTAGTAATGCCCCAAGGGACCAGCACCAACACCACCATAGCTATGACCAGCATAGACAACCTGAACGGTACAGCCACCCTATTCGTAGCGTTCTCCAGCCCAATAACCGTCTCGCCAAACACCACCACCCTAGCACTCGCAGCAAATTCCACATCCACAGCGACCTTCAAACTCTCCGTCCCCGCAAACACTATCCCCGGCTACTACTATGTGCACATGACCGGCTACCTAGGATCGGTAACCCATGACTTCTACATCCAAATCCAAGTCACCGGCCCAGACTTTACAATATTCGCGACACCACCCTCCCTAACCATACAGCGAGGCAGCACAGCAACATCCACAATCATCGTCAACAGCCTCAAAGGCTTCAACGGGACCGTCTCCCTAACACTATTCTCCCTTGGTCTCACCGTGACCCCGACCAACGCCACAGTAACCCTCATCCCCGGCGGCACAGGCAGCGTCACAGTCACAATCCAAGCCCCGACATCAACGCCCCCGGGATCATACTACGTATCTGTTAACGCTAACAGCAACTCTAACAGCAGTATCATCGCCCACTACACGCAGATATACGTCCAAGTAACCGGGCCAGACTTTAGCATACAATCCAACCCATACTTCCTAATCATCCAAGCAGGACAGTCCGGGCAATCCACGATTCAACTAACCAGCCTTGACGGTTTCAGCGGCAACATCACGCTGACGACTAACTACATTATCGTCGTCGGAGGATCCAACTTCACACAGAACCCGGTCAACGTCACACTCAATCCCCGCACAGTCACACTAGCCTCCGGTACAACCAGCGCATCCACTCTCGACATATCATCCACTCTAGCCGCTGCCGGCCAGAACTTCACAATCTTCATCACCGCAACAAGCAACAATGAGACACACTACACCCAAGTCTACGTTTCAATCATCGGACCCTCGTTCAGACTCTCCGCAAATCAGAACTTCCTGATCATACCTGCAGGCGGCTCAGCGACCACCACCATCACAGCAACAAGCATCGACGGATTCTCCGGAAACCTCAGCCTGTCCGTGGCCTCATTCTCTGGATTCCAAGTCTCGCTCACACCAGAGAATATCACTCTCACCTCCGGAGGATCCGCCAATTCTACACTCAGCATAACCGTCCCCTCAAGTGCAGGATCCAACTGGTACTACAACGTCGTAGTAACAGCAACGAGCAGCGGAATCACTAGAAGCACATACATCACCGTCCTGGTAATAGCGCCCTCCTTCAGCATCACCGCAACCCAATATTCCTGAATCTGGCCCCGGGAACCACCGGAAAAGCCACCCTTACCCTAACAGGATCAAACGGGTTCTCAGGCAAGATCAGCCTCTTCTCATCATCAACGCCCACGGGACTTGAAACCAGCATCACTCCAAGCATAGTCACCCTCAACTCCACCCTCACATCGACAACAGCCGACCTCACCATCACAGTCCCAGCCAACACTTCCCCAGGCTTCTACAATATCAACATCGACGCAGCCTCAGCCAGTCTCAACGAGAACATCACAGTAGTCGTTCTAGTCTCGGGACCAGACTTTGGCCTCTACGCCATCCCATCGAGCTTCGAAATGAGCCCAGGCACATCGGCCACCTCGACAATTACTATCTTCGGAATGAACGGGTTCAACGGGACAGTACAACTGTTCAGCTCCATCTCAACAGGACCGGGGATTACAACTAGCTTCAGCCCAGACAACGTTACGCTGACACCCTCGGGTCCCAATGCAACCTCAACCATGACAATCTCAGTCGCACCCAGCACCTACGCAGGACCCTACGTGATAACGATCATCGGATCCCTAGCAACCAACTCCAACACAACAAGCCTTGAACACACCACGGCGGTAACAGTGTTCGTCCCAGCGATTCCCAACTTCCAGATGCTAGTCAACACAGGACTGTTGACCATACAGCAAGGATCCTCCGGCCAAGTCCATCTCACCCTCAACAGCCTCAACGGTTTCTCCGGCACCGTAACCATCACAGCCGAGATCATCCCCCAAGGACCCACAGTCTCGCCTGCAAAGACCATGGTCACACTAGCCATGAACGGTACCGTCATGGACAACCTCACAGTCGCTGCGGGAGTCAACACGCCACCAGGCATCTATACACTCGTCCTAAACGCGACGAGCGCAGGAATCTCACATCCAAACAGTGTAGAGGTCATGGTCGTAGCCCGTCCGGACTTTACGCTCACAGCCGGTCCCGCCTTCCAAACGATCCAAGCCGGAAACTCAGGTTCTGTCTTTGTCGTGCTAGTGGGTCAAGACGGCTTCGCGGGCACCGTTCAATTATCTGCAATAGTTACTCCTCCTGGATTAACGGCCGTCGCGATCCCCTCAACAGTCCAAGTATCCTCGAACAACATAACCCAGGCCGTGGTGACCATAACAACGACGACAGCAACGATTCCAGGAAACTATACCATAGACATCATCGGGAATTCTACGTCGGGCTTCCACACTGTCAGCATAACCGTAACTGTTACTCCGCGGTCCGACTTCAAGTTATCATCAAGCGTTTCTGCCATGATCATCCTGACCGGAGCATCAGCCGCCTCGACCCTATCAGTCTCGCCGGTAGCCGGTTTCACCGGATCCGTAACTCTCTCAGCGACAGCGCCACCAGGCTTCACTACAAACTTCAGCGTCAACCCGATAACGGGCGGATCAGGAACCTCAACACTGAACATAACTGTTGCCAGCTCCGTTAGCGCAGGTAGCTACATTCTGACGGTGACTGGCAGCAGCGGATCCATTACACACTCTGCAACCATCAACGTCACTGTCGCCCTATCTGCGAAGACAACGCTCGTAGTAACCCAAGTCTCATGGACTCATAGGCTTAGCCTCAGCAAGAATAGCGCCACCCAAACGTTCACATTGAATGTCAAGAATACCGGTACTAGCCCGGCCTATGTACAATTGCTCGCAGCTGGCAACTCGACCGATCTGAAGTTATTCTTCAACGTCGAATCGGGGGTCGCCTTGCTCTCTCCAGGTGCATCAATTAGCATAACTCTCAGCCAGCCGTTTAACGGAACAATCATCGGCCTGAAATTCAATTTCACCATCCAATTGTTCTACGGCACCAGCATCGACCCAGCTGGAACCATTCTCAGCCCCCACACTCTCCAGGCGGTCAAAGGCTCCTTCACGATTGTAAAATAACCTCCAGAGACATGTCTTTGGAGAATTATTCGGTCATGCTATCTGCCATCGGAATCCCGCACCCTTGCCTTATCTAAGCGGAGATAGCTACTAGCTCTGCATCGACCGGCATAACGTCGAAATCCCTTCAGAGCGCCGGGGGCGCAATTCAACTACCCGTCTCTCTCCTGCCTGCGACGCCCAGATTATAGACCTCGTTCACGAGTATCGAAAGGATTGCCTTACCTCTCTACTTACTGGCTTTGTCTCGTAGAGGCTCAACGACTAGGCGGTGAACGTTGAGTGTGGAAGTGCTTTGCCCTCCTGATGTCAGAGTGACTGATGAGCTGCTGAACGACGTCTTCGGACCAGACGTGGGAGAGACTACTGTTGAGAGGGTTATGGTTCCAGCGAAGCCGTTCAGACTTGTCAGAGTGATTAGACCTGTTCCGGATGTGCCACGCGGCAGAGTCAGCGAGGATGGATTGATAGAGATGGAAAAGTCGGATACGATGACGAGGATAGAAACGGAGTGCGCGAGCGATCCACTCGTTCCTGTAACTGTCACTGTATAGTTGCCGATGGTGCCAGAGCTGACTGTCAGTGTTGATGTGGCGGTTCCGCCAGAGTTGAGAGCCAGACTCGTCGGATTCACCGTGGCCGTCAGTCCCGTTCCAGCCGAAACTGATAGGGAGACTGTTCCCGAGAACCCGCCGAGACTCGTCGCTGTGAGGGTTGACGTTCCCGAAGAACCGGCTAGTATGTTGACTGTCGGGCCGCTGGAGGAGAGGGTGAAGTCGGCTGTCTGTGAGACCATCAGAGCGAGACTGACAGAGTGTGAGAGACTACCACTCGTTCCAGTGACCAAGACTGTATAGGAACCTGGGGTCGTGGATGAGGTTGTCGCAATTGTGAGGATCGATCCGGCTGAGCCTCCCGAAGACAAGGTGAGGCTAGAACTACTCAACGAGATCACAGGCGGATTACTTGACGCTGGAGAAATACTGTCAGTCAGGGCAACAGTTCCACTGAAACCATTCAGACTTGTAACCGTGACGGTAGAGCTCGCACTAGCTCCGGGCTGTAGCGTAATCGAAGCCGGGTTTGCGCCGATCGAAAAGTCCTGCTGCGCAGTCTGAACTACCGAGACTTGGATGCTTGTAGAGTGCGATAGGGTCCCGCTCGACCCGGTGACCGTGACAGTATAGCTTCCCTCGGGCGTCGAAGACTGCGTCGAGATCGTCAGAGTCGCGGTGCCAGTTCCCCCCGACGATAGGGAGACACTTGACGGGTGCAGTGAGAGACCCAGCCCAGCGGGAGAGCCCGTCGAGGACACGCTTACGGTTCCTGCGAAACTATTGATACTCGTCAGGGTGATTGTCGAGGTGGACGCTGATCCCGCATTAATACTAAGCGATGTCGGATTCGCAGAGATGGTGAAATCGGAAGGAGGCGAGGTGGGGTTGAAGAACTCTGTCATCGGCGTAGCGCTACCGTCTCCAGTGCTCAGACTCGCCAGGTTCCAGTTAGCCTCCACAGTCTTCGGAAACGAATAGTGGTTGTAGAGTTTCGATGTGCCGAAGCTGGTCTTAGCTGCTGGTCCCGCCCAGACCGAGTAGACGCAGCTCTCACTACTACCGTTCAGCGGGCAGTAGCCGTTACCCTCGTCGAATGTGATGAACAGCGCCGACCGTCCCGTCTTGAAAGTGTTGCTGTTCAGAATGTTTGGAACAAGACTCTTTAGATAATTATCTCCGAGGCTGATCGACG
>WNFY01004491.1_pt1 | contig 12867 bp, 14 predicted proteins | sample 5400091 | NCBI WGS metagenome assembly WNFY01 (sample SAMN13153364, study PRJNA577476) | soil metagenome | isolation source: 60 cm soil or saprolite under grassland replicate 1 | place: USA:California | collected 2016-06-15 | reverse complement strand
GGCCCGTTGGTGACCAGCGTGCGCCCGCCGCGGATGGCCTGCTTGAAGGCCGGCACCGACAGCGGCTGATCGCCGAGCCGGGCGTAGACCCGGCCCCAGCCCGGCGGGTTGGAGGCCACCCCGGGGCCGTGCGAGAACGACAGGTAGACGTCCGTGCCGGCCGTGGCGGCGAGCCGCAGGCCGCACGACAGCAGGCGGTGGTAGAGGAACACCGCGCCCTCGTCGTTGTACGGGGAGATGAGGTCGACGGAGTCGACCAGGCCGAGCGCGGCGTCGGCGACCAGCTCCCGCGCCTCGACCGATCGCGGGGCTTTGCAGGAATTCCTCGGTCGACCCGTCCGGGAACTCGGTGTACGCGGGATGGGCGTAGCCGACCGTGGCGCTGAGCCCGCGCAGCTCCTGGCACGCGACGCTGTTCGGTGGCCAGTCCTCGGGGTGATCTGACCGCTCGTGACCGGCGTAGTAGCGGCTCGGAGGCGCGCTCGGACCCAGCGCGTGCACGTGGCCGAGCAGGTCGTTGCGGTATTCCACGCCCATCCGCGCCACCGTGCCGCCGCTCGACCACGGCAGGTCGGCACCGGCGGACCGCTCGAGCAGCTCCCGGTCGTAGACCAGCGAGGTCTGGCAGTTGGCCGCCATGAAGCTGGCCAGGTGGAGCCCCTCGCCAAGCTGCATCCGCGCCGCGTCGCCGGGCGTGCAGACCAGGTCGCCGCTGTAGTTCATGTGGACGTGCAAGTCGCCGCCGTACCAGCCGTCGGCGGCCGGGTCGAACAGTCGCGGCGGGTCGCATTCGACCGTCAGCGTCTCGCCCGCGGCCGGGTGGACGTCCTGCTCCGTCCGGTCGAACTCGATGCCGCGGGTGCAGGCGACCCGCAGTGGCTCGGCCGGCACCCGCAGGGTCACGTCGTGACCGTGGAAGAACGGACGGTGATGGAAGTCCCACTTCGCCAGCACACCCTCCGGGAACCAGGCTCCGCCGCTGGCATCGGTGACCGACCAGCGGGCGCAGCGGGGAGACGAGAGCCGGAGCTCGGCCGCCGGGGTCGTCCTGACCGCCCCCTCGACGATGAGCGTCTGGGCGCCGAGCACCACGGTGAGCTCCAGGTCCGCGTCCATGGCCGAGTCGACCAGCACGTCGATGCGCGCCGTCCGTCCCGCGATGGCGGTCCTGGATGAGCCAACGTCGGCGCGCAGCCCGCCGCCGGCGTCGACCCGCACCACGACCATGCCGGCCGGAACCTGATCGCCGATCACCGAGCGGATGGCGCTCGCCCAATCGCCGCTGGCCCAGAACGCCTCGAGGACCGGCCCGAGCATGGAGAACCGGGCCCACCGGAAGAGCTCGATCCGGTCGTCGCCCCAATCCCACCGGCGCTCGTCGAGGAGCCGGCGGTAGTGAGCCAGCGCCTCGATCACCTCGGCCGGCAAGCCCAGCGTTCCAGTCGCCTCACAGCACATGGGAGCCTTTCCGCTTCGGGTGCTGACCACCACATTTTGACGAGATGTGACCGCGCCGGGAGCGCCGCTTGGCGCTCGCCGAGGTTTCGCCTCGATGACACCCGCCCGCCGCCTGGCGTTTCCCGCCGGCTCGGTAGGTTGCTACGCCTGCACCGTCGGCCTGGACAAGGGAGCCTGATTGGGACGCGGGATCGCCCTGGGCGTGGCCGGTGCGCTGCTGGTCTTCCTGGCGCTGACGACCGTCCAGGCTCTCGGCAACCACCCACCCCTGTTCTACCTGCCCGAATCGGTGGTGATGCGGATCGGCTCACCGGCGGTCGCCATCGGGGCCGCGCGCCTGCTGAGCGCCTGCTTCGGCGCGGCCGGCGTGCTGATGGTGGCCTGGCTCGCGCTGATCCTGCTCCCGTCGAGACCGCGGGTGGTGGTCGCTGCCGCCTGGTTCGTCGCGCTGCTCCCGGCGGTGCCCCACTACTCGGCCTTCGTCTACAACGACGAGCTTGGCTTCCTGGCGTCCACGGCCACGCTGGTAGCCGGGGCGCTGGCGCTGCGGCGCGGGCCGACGAGATGGCGCATGACCGGCCTCGCGGCCGCCGCGGCGGCGGCCGCGCTGACCCGCGCGCCAGGGCTCACGCTGGCCGGCGTGGCGGGGCTGGTGGCCGCCGCGGCGGTCTGGCTGCACAGCGGGCGGCCGGTCCGGCGGCGGCTGCTCGCCGCGGCCGGCGCCGGCGCCGCGGGCTTGGCGGGCGCCGCTCGGGGACGTCGCCGCGTGGCTTTTGCTGGCGGGGTGGCTGCTGCTGGCGTTCCTGATGGTCGCCTGGTACGACGGCAACGGTGGGCACACCCATGCGCGCTTCCTGCTGCCGGCGATCGGGGTGGTGGCGATCGGCGCGGCGGTGGGCCTGGACGCGCTGCCGGGAGCCAGGCGCGGGCTGACCACGCTGGTGGTGAGCGTCGCGCTGCTGGCGCTGACCGGCTTCGCCTGGTCCCGCTTCGTGGCGGCGGTGGCGCACGCCGGCGCGACCCCGGCGCCGACACCGCGGGCGGTGGCCGACATGCTCCACCGCCATGGCGTCGCGCATCCCTGGATGCTGCTGGCCGCCGCTTCGCTGACGGTCCTGGTCGGGTTCATCCTGCAGCAGGGCGGCCTGCGGCTGCTGGCCAGCGAGCAGCCGCGCGAGCGGCCAGCACTCCCGCCCGCCGAGGTGCGGCCCGAGCCGGCCGCGCATCCGTAGCCGGCGGCGGCGGCGAGCCCATCGGCGCGATCGTGGGCTCGCCGCCACTCCCAGCACGGGCCGGTGACCGATAGCCGGCTCCGCGGGCGCCAACTGCAGCGCCCGGGAGAGTGTGCGACGGATCGGGCGGTGACCCAATCGTCAGATTTACGTGTCACGCGAGGTATTCGTCGGCGGCTCGTCAGTTCCCGCGCGGATGGGCGATGCGGCGCCCCGCCCAGCCCCGACCTACAGCCCGAGCCCAAGGCCCGGGCCCGAGCCGGCACAGGAAAGCGCCGCGGCCAGCACTTCAGGCCGCGGCGCGGATCGACGGACGGGTCGGTGCGCCCAGGGAAACCGGGCTCAGCCGCCCGCGCCCTCGGACATGCGCTGCGCCATCTCGGCCGCGCGCCGCTGCATCTCGTCCGGAGGGACGTCCTCGATGTGGGTCGAGATGCTCCAGCGGTGCCCGAAGGGGTCCTCGATCTGTGCGGTCCGGTCGCCGTAGAACTGGTTCTCGAGCGGGCGCAGCTCCTTGGCGCCAGCCCGCAGCGCCCGGTCGAAGGCCGCGTCGACGTCGTCGACGTACACGCTGATCGTCACCGGGGTGCCGCCCACCGACCTGGGCGAGCGGTTCCCCATCTCGGGGAACTCGTCCGCCAGCATCACCAGCGAGTCCCCGAACTGCAGCTCGGCGTGGCCGACCTTGCCGCCGGGCGCATCCATGCGCATGCGCTCTCGCGCCCCAAACACCGTGGTGTAGAAATCGATCGCCGCGTTGGCGTCGTCCACGGCCAGGTAGGGAGTGACCTGCGGGTATCCGTCCGGGATCGGCTTCACGTTCGCCATGGGCGCTCCTCTCCTCGGGTGGCGTCCCATACTTATCGGCCGAAGTCTCCCACGCTCTGAGCGATCAGGCAGCCCGCAACCGCGGCCCGCGACCTGCGTGGTCGACCGCAACACGACCTGGCGGACGGAGGCCAGGCCCGCTACCAGGGCGCTACGCGGCTTGGTGGAGGGAGGGGCCCTTGTGGTCGATGGTGGCGAGGAAGGGGATCAGGTTGTCCAGGAACTCGTTGCTCGGGCTGGCGGCGCTCGGGTCGTTGTGCGCGTACGTGCTCTGGCGGTTGACCAGGGTCAGCCTGGTCTCGGGGATCCCGGACTGTCGAGCGAGGACCCTGGCGGTGTCCAGGACGCCCTGACCGCCAAGGGCCGCGCCGAAGGCGTAGATCGGCATGCGCTTGCCGAGGTCGTCGCCGTGGATCGCGTCGACGCCGAGGATCGCCTGCGCCGGGTTGGCGTTCCCGTCGGCGACCGCGCCCGCGTCGATGGTCAGGCGCAGCGGGTGGTACCAGGCGCTGCCGTCCATCCCGGCGAGCCCCGCGCCGGAGAGCATGCTGGCGTACCGCTGGATCGGAGTGATCTCACCGGCCGGGTCCCACCCGCGCGGGTCGCCGCTGGCGGCGAGATGCCCGGCGTGCACCTGCGCGGCGATGAGCGAGGGGGGCGAGGTCTCGGTGTCCACCCCGAAGCCGAACTGCGCTTCGTTGGTCGCCGGCACCGGTGGCTTCAGGTTGGCCGGCAGCAACGGGAACGTCTGCGCGAGCGAGGGGCCGTTCGGATCGATGACCGCGGCGGTCGAGCCGGTGGCGGAGAAGAGGCCGAGGAACGGCGCCGGGATCCCGCCGAAGGCGAGCCACGGGGTGCCGTTCTGGAGGTTCTGGAGCGACTGGGTGGCCTGCTCGGGGGATACCGGGACCGGATTGCTGCCGCCGTCGATGAACACCAGGCCGGAGAGGTCCCTGGCCCCGGGCCTGCCGTGGAAGTCCCAGGTGGCATAGGCGGTGGTGATCGACCCGCCCAGCGAGTGGCCGCCCAGCACGACCCGGCGGCCGTGCTCGCCGGCGGCTTGGACCACGCGGTGCAGGTCCTGGATCTCGACGTTCATGCCCCACCCGCGCGCGAACGGGACCATGGAGTCGGGCACCGGCTGGAAATGGTTCGTGATGCTCGGGTTGGTGAGCCAGCCGAGGTAGTAGTCGAAGAGCTGCTGCGGCGTCGCCTTCCCCTGCTTGGCCAGGTCCAGCACTGACTGGTCCTCGAGCAGGTTCTCCCTGCGCTCCACCGACCAGACCTGCCAGCGGCCATGGGCCCTTCGGACGATGTCGTCGGCCAGCGGCTTGAAATAGCCGGCGCCCGCGGAGGTCCCGGGGCTCAGCACCAGCACGTTCCTCGCCCGCTCCGGCCCGACCTCGAGCACGCCGACCCGGTCGAGGTCATCGGGCGTGGCGGGGTCGTCGAATCCCTTCAGGATCGAGAACCTGACGTCGTCGCAGGCCCGGTGGCAGCTCGCTGCCGTCTGGGGCCGTGCCCCGGCGGCCTGCGGAGCGATCGCCCCCACGGCCAGACCAACGGCGATCGTCAATGCGAACCGGCGAAGTTTCCCGCTGCTGCGCTGCATGCCGGCCTCCGCGGATGGGCTGTTACCGACAGTAGCATGTGGGCGAAATGTCCAAATGTCAACGGCTGGAGCGCCCCGCGGTACCTTGCGCAATCAGGGACACGGCTCCTGGATGGCCCGGCGGACACGGATGGCACCGGACTGCGCCGTGATCGGTGTGCCGGACGAGCGCTGGGGCGAGGTGGGGGCGCCTCCGGGTGACCGCGCTCAGAGCCAGCCGCGGTGTTTGAAGATCGCGTAGAGGGTGCCGCTGGTGAACAGCATCAGCGCGATCGCGAACGGGTAGCCGAACGCCCAGTGCAGCTCCGGCATGTGCCGGAAGTTCATGCCGTAGACGGTGCCGATGAGGGTGGGCGCGAACAGGATCGCCGCCCAGGCGGAGACCTTCTTGACCTCCTCGTTCTGGGCGTAGCTGGCCTCGGTCAGGCCCTTCATCTCCTCGTTCTGCGCCTGGCTGACGAGTGTGGCGTTGACGGTCAGGATGTCCTGGAGCATCTGGCGGAACCCGTCCACCCGCTCCACGACGGTGGTGGCGTGGTCGGCCACGTCGCGCAGGTAGCGTTGCAGCTCCTCGTCGGTGCCGTACTTGTCGAAGCCCGCCATGAGCGCTCTGAGCATGCCGAGCAGCGGGCGGGTGGCCCGCTGGAACTCGATCACCTCGCCGGACAGCTCGTAGATGCGCCGGGACACCTTGGGGTCACCGCTGAAGACCTGGGTCTCGATCTCGTCGATGTCGTTCTGGAGCCCGGCGACCACCGGAGCGTAGCCGTCCACCACGGCGTCGAGGATCGCGTACAGCACCGCCTCGGTGCCGCGGCGCAGCAGGTCGGGGTCGCCCTCCATGCGGCGGCGGACCGCGGCCAGGTCGGGGGCCTCCGCGTGCCGCACGGTGAGGATGAAGTCGCGGCCGACGAAGACGTGCAGCTCGCCGAAGTCGACCTGCTCGGCCTCGTCCAGGTAGCGGGCGCCACGCAGCACCACGAACAGGACGTCGCCGTAGCGTTCCAGCTTGGGCCGCTGGTGGGCGACGATCGCGTCCTCCACCGCCAGCTCGTGCAGCCCGAACTCCTCGCCCAGCGCCACCAGCTGCGACTCCGCCGGGCGGTACAGCCCGATCCAGGCCATGGCTCCCTGCTTGGAGCGCAGCTGGTCGACCGTGTCCGCCAGGGTCGCCGGCGAGTCGACGCGCTTGCCGTCCACGTAGACGGCGTTGTCGATGACGCTGTTCTCAACGGGGGTGACCGCTTCCGCGGCCCGGGGGTCCATCGAGCGCTCCGGCGCGACCGGCCCGTCACCGGGATGACCAGCACCCGGGAGCGGGCCGCGCCTGAGTGGCCGCAACGAGCGCAGACGCCGTTCGGGCACGACAACCTCCTGGTACCAGACGCGACCTGACCCGGCTGGGGCCAGGTCCCGGCCGTCGCCGCAGCGTACCCGAGTACCCCTACCCAATCACACCCTGTCCGCACGTCAGCTCGGTGGCCGCTCCCCCACCACTCGCCGAAGGGGCGTTGACCTCGCCGCGCCAGCCGCCGACGGCGTCACGGCGTCACGGGTCGAGCAGGCGGCGGGGGCCCTGGCCGTGCTCGGCGAGCCGGTCGTAGCGGTTGGCGAGGTGGCAGCGGTCGATCGACAGGCAGCCGCATCCCACGCAGTCGGTGAAGTCGTCGCGGAGCTGCTGGAGATGACGGATGCGCGTGTCCAGCTCGGCCTGCCAGCGTCGCGCCAGCTGTTCCCAGTCGTAGCGGGTCGGCGTGCGGCCATTCGGCAGCTCGGCGAGGGCGGCGCCGACGTCGGCCAGCGGGATGCCGACGCGCTGGGCGATGCGGATCAGCGCCACGCGCCGGAGCGTGTCGCGCCGGTAGCGCCGCTGGTTGCCCGAGGTGCGGCGGCTGGCGATCAGCTCCTGCCGTTCGTAGAAATGGAGCGCCGAGACGGCCACCCCACTGCGCGCGGCGAGCTGCCCGACCGTCAGCTCCGTCTGGTCCCAGGTTGGCTCGTCCACGCTGCGTGGCTCCCAGCTCGACCTCAACTATGGTTCAGGTTCTAGCCTCTGCCGGTGCCGGCGGTCAAGCGGAGGGAGGCGATCGGCTGGCCGCCTACCGGGAGATCTCCGTGTCCTGGAGAGGCTCCAGCTCGGTCGAGGCAGACAGGCGGCGGAGCTCGGCTCGTAGGGGCGGGCCCGTCTCGAGGGCATCTGGGCCTGCCGATGGGGCTGCGCAGACGTGCCCGTTCGTCCATGCGGCGCCGCAATCGGCGCAGACGTGTCGCTGCGGCCTGTGCTTGACGGTTCGGGGACCCTCGAACAACCAGGTGGGCAGGAACGGTAGCGCGAACATCGCGACCAGGGCGGCCAGGCCGATCCAAGGCGTGGGGGCGTGCGGCATCAGGTCTCCTCTCTCGTGCAGACGCCGGACGGCGTCATTGCCGCACGGCGTCCGGACCCTGGATTACCGTCGGCGCGCGCCGTCAACCACCAAAGCCGGAACTTGCGGCCCGAATGGCGCGGACGGACCCAATGCGGCGGGTCACACGCTCGTGATCCAAAGAGATTCCGCTTCGCAACCGCTTCGTTATGCGATGAAATCGCATTTCCCCAGGTCGGAGTCCGTGTCTTGTTTGACCTTGGCTGTCCGGTTCTGAAAACCTACTGCCACCTTGCGAGGCCTAGCGGTCCCGCTGGGACGGGGCACGTGCAACGGAAGCCGATGAGAGGGCTGGAGACCCAGATGCGAAACAGGAAAAGGACCAACCGAGCCATCGCGCTCGTTGGTCTGCTCACCGCGATGCTCATCGCGGGCGGCTTGGCGATCCCACAGATCGCGGGCGCAGCGACCCCCAACCCGGCAGGCCCACCAGGCAACAACGGCACCATCAAGATCCACACCGAGCCGTCCGACAGCGCGCCCCACAACCAACCGCACGTTACGTGCGTCTTCACCGTCAACTTCTACGGCTACGACAAGGGCGACCTCTTTGCGAGCGTCACCTTCACGGCGCATCCGCCCACGCTGCGGTCTGGCGATGACCAGGTGCTGCTGACCGACCCCAAGGTCTTCATCGGCGAGGACAGCAACGCCGGTGGCGGGAGCACAGCGGGACTGGATGCGTCCAGGACCTACACGCTCGACCTGAGCGGCATCACCCCGCACTTCAAGCAGGGGGTTCACGTCAAGCTGACCATCCACGCCGACGGGTCGAAGGGCAACGACACCAAGCACAAGGTGTTCTGGGTGAAGCCCTGCGAGATCAGCTCCACCACGACGACCACCACGATATCCGGTGGTGGCGGTGGCGGCGCCGGCGGCACCACCACCACGACGCTGGGTGGCGGAGGCGCAGCGCTGCCGTTCACTGGTTCCAAGGCCGTGCCGATCGCGGCCACCGGGCTCCTGCTCCTGGTCGTCGGCGCGGGTGGCGTGCTCGCCAGTCGCCGAATGGGCACGCGCTAGCAGTCGAGCTCATCCGCAGGAGAACGACCCACGGCAGCGGCCACCGGTTCCATTACGGTGGCCGCTGCTGGCGTTCGCCGGGACATCGACGAGTTGACAGCTCACTCGGGCTCCCTGCCCTGCCGTGGCGCGCCGCCCCGGGCCCTGTGGGGCGCCCGCGCCGCGGCGCCCACGCCCCGCGCCCGCGCCGCGGCGCGCCCGAGGAACTAGCCCACTTTCGCCATGGTGATAGCGCATTCGTCTTGAGACCCTTGTATTCCTCGATCACGACAATCAGGAGGGCAACCATGGCAGTGGGTCTGCTCATACGGTTCCCGGGTATCGGAACGGACAAGTACGACGCAGTCATGGAGGAGCTGGAGCTGCCGCTCGGCGACGCGGGCGACGGCTGGCCAGAGGGCATCGTCAGTCACGTGGCCGGCTCGACGCCTGACGGCGCCTTGACCGTCGTCGACGTGTGGGAGTCGCAGGCTGACTTCGACCGCTTCCTCGCCAGCCGTCTCGGCCCGGCGTTCGACAAGGTCGGCGGGATGCCACAGCCGGACATCACGCCCTTCCACGTGCACAACACCTACCGCCACGGTCAGACGGCCTGACCTCCCACCCGGGAGCCGCCGGCGACCACGGTGGAGACCCGGCGCAGCGCGGTGATGTCGGTCAGCGGGTCGCCGTCGACCAGCAGCAGGTCGGCGTCGTAGCCGGCCCGCAGCCGACCCTTGCGCTCCCCGAGCCCACAGGCTCGCGCCGCCACCGAGGTCGCCGACGCCAGCGCCGCCGCCGGGGGCAGCCCCGCGCTCACCAGGTCGATGACCGCCTCCGGGAGGATCCCGTGCGGCTTGCCCGACGCGATCCCGGCGTCGGCGCCGGAGACCACTTGGACGCCGGCGCGGTGCATGCGGCCCACGACCGCCAGGCGCGCCTCCCAGGTCATGCCGCTCCGCGCGATGATCTCGGCCAGCGCCGGGGGCGGTGCGGCATCGCCGGTCTTCCCCAGCGTCGGGCAGACCTGGATCTGGCGGGCGGCCAGGGCCTCCAACAGCTCGTCCGACACCTCCATCCCCGAGGCGGTCAGGCAACTGCAGTGCTCGATGCCGTCCACGCCCGCGGAGATCGCCTGCCGGACCGCCGGCAGCCCATGGGCGTGGGCCGTCACCGGCAGCCCAAGGGCGTGCGCCTCCTCGACCACCAGGCGCAGCTCGTCGAGCTGGAACTGGCAGGCCAGCACGTCGGTGCCGGGGGTCGTGGCGCCGCCGCTGGCCATGACCTTGACGATGTCGGCCCGCCGATCGGCCCGCTCGCGCACCGCCTTGCGAAGCTCCTCCGCGTCGTGGGCCTCGCCGCCCATGTGCCAGCAGTGGCCCGCCGGGCTGGTGATCGGCGGGCCCGACGCCACGATCGTGGGAGATCCCGTCACACCATCGGCGGCCATGCGGTCGCGCCACTCCAGCGCCGACCAGCGGCGGTCACCCAGATCCCGGACGCTGGTCACCCCGGCGGCCAACTGCGCGGCGAGCGCCTGCTCGATCACGCCGGTCAGCTCCTGGTCGCTGTAGCCGGGCAGCCGGTCCAGTGCGCCCATCCGGCTGTCGCCGCACAGGTGGACGTGCGTGTCGATCAGCCCGGGCAGCAGCGTGGCCCCCGGAAGCTCGACCAGCGACCAGCCATCCGGGGGGTCCGCCGACCCCGGCTCGATCCCGACGATCCGCCCACCATCGGTGAGCACCAGCGCACCCCCGGGGATCGCCCGCTCCCCGTCGAACGCCCGTCCCGCTCGTACCGCCAGCATCAGCGCCTCCGCTGTGTCGTGTCCAGGGCCCTCAGCATCGGCGGCCACCATCACGGCAGCGTTACGGGTCCAGGTCGAGCGGCGCGGATGGCTGTCGGGCATCTGTGCCAGGATGGTGCCATGGCGTACGACGAGGGGTTGGCGACCCGGGTGCGGGAGTTGCTCGGCGGCGAAGCCGGGCTGGCCGAGTAGAAGATGTTCGGCGGGTTGGCGATGCTGCTGGACGGCAACATGGCCGTCGGCGTTCGCAAGGACGGGCTGATCGTGCGGACCGACCCGGACCAGCACGAGCGGTTGCTGACCGAAGAGGGCGCCAGGCCGTTCGACATGACCGGCAGGCCGATGAAGGGCTGGCTCGTCGTCGACGCCTCCGGCTGCGCGGAGGACTCCGACCTGCGCCGCTGGGTCGACCGTGGCGTCGCCTACGCCCGCGGCCTCCCACCGAAGTAGCGCGACCCTCCATGGAAGCCAACAGCGTGAATGGGAGGAGCAGGTCGCGGCGCTGTGGGCATCACCCAGCAGCTCGCCGAAATCGGCGAACATGTCCCACAAGCCCGGCCCGCCGTGGCAGCACACCAGCGGTTCCCCATGACCGGTGGTGGCGGTCCACAGGTGGCAGCCGTCGTCGGCGCGGATCATCCCCGTCTGTGTCGCCTGGCCCTGCCTACTTCAGGACCCGGTAGGTCAGGTGCGTGACGCCTGGCGCGTCGACCACCCCGACGAGCTCCAGCTCGACGCTGGGCTCGAGACCGTCCAGCAGGCGGACGCCGCGACCCAGCAGCACCGGCACCTGGTGGATCGTGAACTCGTCGAGCAGGCCGGCCCGCAGGCATTGCTGCACGACGTTCGCCCCCATGAGGGCCACGTCTTTCCCACCGGCGGCGGTCCGCGCCTGTTCGACAGCACGTTCGATCCCCTCGGTGACGAACGTGTAGGGCGGATCACCCGACGGCACCGTTTCGGGGACGCGGTGGGTCAAGACGAACAGCGGGACGCCCGGCATCGGTCCAGTCCCGCCCCACGCGTCCGAGATGTCATAGGTTCGGCGCCCGGCGATGACCGCGCCGACCCGACTGGCGCCCTCGTCGAAGAACTTCGCACTGGCGGCCGACAGCTTGAACGAGGGGAAGTACCGGCTCGGGGTGTCACCGTCGCTGTACCACTTGAAGAGTCGCTGGCCACCGATACCCAACGGCTGCTCCGGGCCGTCATCGGCGCCCGCGATGAACCCGTCGACCGATGTCGACAGGGCCGTCACCACCATCGTCATGCTGGCCTCCTCTCCCGGGACTGTGCCCGGACATCCCGCTCCTCCCGCCGTCAGACGTGCATCATGGTCCTGGAGGCTCGGTTCGGCGAGGGGGGGCGCCATGGTTTCCATCGATCTCTTGGGGATCTACCTCAACGATCATCTGGGCGGTTCGATAGCCGGCGTGGAGGTCGCGGAGAAGCTTCGTTCCAAGAACGAGGGAACGCCGTTCGGGACAACGCTCTCGGGCCTGGTACTGGAGGTCAAGGAGGACCGGGCGACGCTCGAGAATCTCATGGACCGGCTCGGGATCGAGCGGAATCCCGCTAAGCAGGCTGCTGGACGAGGGCTGGAGAAGCTCGGCAGGCTGCGGACCAGCAAGCAGCTCACGGGCAGCGCGGAAGTGAGCCGGCTGATGGACATCGAGGCGCTTTCGTTGGGGATCGAAGGCAAGTTCGCGATGTGGCGATCGTTGAAGGAGATCGCGGACCAGGACGCGCAACTCGGCGCGACCGACTTCGACAGCCTGGCCGAGCGTGCCGGGCGACAGCGGGAGACCTTGGAGCCATACCGGCTCCAGGCCTCGGCGTTCGCGTTCTCGCCCGACGCCTGACCCCGAGGCTCCGCTGTCGGTCGTCCCTGCGATGATGTCGGCATGGAGCAGATATCACGGGAGAAGCTCACGCGGCGGCAGGCGTCCGACGCCGTCAGCGACCTGGGGTGGCGGTACGTCCTGGGCGTCGTGCGCACGACCGTCCGGCTGGGATCGCTGGCGTAGGCGGCCGAGGTGGCCGCCTGCCCGCTCACCGTGCGATTTTCGAGCCAGGGTGTCCGTGATGCTCTTGATCATGTGGGAACCCGGTGCAGCCAGCGGCCAAGGCAGATCAGCGCACCGGCGGCCCGGAAGACGTCCCGGACCCGGTACCGCAGCCCGCGCCAGCGGCGCAGCGCCCAGGCGCCTGCCAGCTGGGCGATCGACTGCTCCACCAGCGCGCGCAGCCCCGCCTGCAGGCGGTTGTAGGCCCGCTGGGCGTCGCTGAGCCGGTCCTTGGTCCGGCGGTCCCCGACCGGTGCATGCCAGTGCGCGCGCGTCTTGGCCAGCCCCCGGAACCCCCGGTCCAGCAGGCTTGGGACCTCGACGCCGTCCAGCACCCCCTCCAGCCCCGCCAGCGCGAGGAGCTCGTGCTCGTGGCAGCTACCCGGCCAGCCACCGTCCACCCACAGCAGGTCACCCCAGACGGTCGACAGCG
>WNFY01004783.1_pt1 | contig 12868 bp, 7 predicted proteins | sample 5400091 | NCBI WGS metagenome assembly WNFY01 (sample SAMN13153364, study PRJNA577476) | soil metagenome | isolation source: 60 cm soil or saprolite under grassland replicate 1 | place: USA:California | collected 2016-06-15 | reverse complement strand
CTTACTGCCTGGCAATCCTTCTGGTGGCGCGGGCCAACGAGTAACAAGCTTCCAGACGGACACCTTGGGCTTCTTAATGTGGAATCGCTTCTGTTTACACTCCCGAATCGCCGGAACCTGAATGCTTGTCTCAGGCGCAGTCCTGTTCTATTTTGCGCTATCCTAAGGAGTCGCACCTGCGCGGATACTCGTATGCCGAATACGCGCCATCCAGCCTTATTTCGGAAGTTGCTTCAGCATCTCTTGGGCCCGCTCGTGACCAGGATGGTGTTTGAGAAGATCAAGAAGAATGCTGCGAGCCTTGTCCGACGCGCCTTCTAGCGCATAGACTCTGGCAAGATTCAAATACGACTGGTCGAAGCCCGGGGCAACCCGAATGCACTCTTGAAAACTTGCTACCGCCTCGTCCCGGCGCTGCGTGAGCAGATAGAGCACGCCCAGATTGTTCAACGCCTCAGGATAGCCGGGGCGAAGCTTCAACGCTCGCTGCAGATATTCGTAGGCTTGCTGAGTGTCATTAAGTTGGGCAAACACCATGCCCAGGCTGTAGCTCGCGTCAGGATCTTCAGGCCCTATTGCAACCGCATGCTCCAGCACTTTGCGCGCTTCATCCCACTGCTTCTGCGCGCGATAAGCATTGCCCAAATTTTCCAACGCAACCAAATGATCGGGGCTGAGCTTGAGCGCTTGCTGAAAGTACGGAATCGCTTCCGTCGTCCGCCCTTCCCGCGTTAACAAGAGTCCGAGATTATTCCACGCATTCGGCAAAGTATCGGGATAACTCGCCTGAAGTTTGATCGCCTGCTCAAAGGCCTGGCGGGCGTCAGCAGTCTTCTCTTGCTTCAGGTAGACGCTCCCTAAACCATAGAGTGCCTCGGCGCTCGCCGGATCGTCGCGCAGCGCAGACCGGAACGACGCTTCGGCCTGATCAAAATATTCCCGCTGAAAAAAGACGGAACCATAAGAAAGATGATTGCGGCGAAACTCTGAACTCTCGATGACACCCGGAAACGGCAGAGCTTTTGCTATTCGCTCGGCCGCGGTTTGGGGAATGTTGCGGAAATCCGTTTCGACGTGCTCCGGGTTAACCGGCCCCTGATAAACCTTGACGATTTCCCCCTGGTTGTTAATCAAGAATGATGTTGGAAGGCCCAGGTCGCGATGCCGGTCAAACAAATATCGATAAAGAATGTTGTAGATGCCGGCCACGTCGTCCGATCCGAGAAGAATAGAGAATGAAAGATTCGGGTCGCGCACCAGGGATTGCAAGTTTCCAGGGTCGGTAGAATCGTCAACGCTTACGGTGAGGAGTTGAAGCCCTTGAGCGGCCCATCGCCTATAAACCTGGTTGAAAACTTGCAATTCTTCCTGGTAATTCGCCGATTGCGTGCTCCAGAAATTTAGAAGCACTGGTTTGCCGCGAAGTGAGCTCAGGGGGCGAGTTCGTCCAGACAAGTCTGGAAGAGAACAATCCGGCGCTGGAAGAGGCGCCAGCAGCCAGGTTTCAACTGCGGTGGGAAGCGGCTGGGTTTCTTGCGGCTTCGAAGCTGAAAATTCAGCGCGCCCCATTTTGAAGGGCTCAACTCGAGATGGCTCGGTTCCCTCTTCCACCCAAATCCGATGATTGAGCGGGAGATCATGGAGCTTCTGAACCAGCCCGCTCGGCCAGCGGATTGAGGCTCGCATAGGCCCTTTAGCGTCTCCCAATCCAAAGAACACTTCTTTGCTGTGCTGGGAAAGAAATCCTGAACCAGCCTGAAGCGTGCGAGTCTGGCGGCCAGATTCGGTTTGCAAGGTAACCACGGCGCCGATCGCGTCACGATTGCTCTTCACGCCACGCAAACGAAAAGAAATTGAGGGCGGCAGATCTTTCATTATGTTGCTCAACAGCCGCAACTGCGGGCCGTTGCGATTTTTTAGCAATACCTCCAGCCGGCCATCGTGATCGAAATCGGCGAGCGCAAATGCCCTACCATCCTCCATAAAGTCCAGGCCCACGGCGCCGGATACGTCAGAAAATGTGCCGTCACCGTTATTTGCGTAAAACACATTGCGCTCAAACCCACTCCAAGTGCCGTCGGCGCGGATCAGTTCGTTAATAGCGTTCCATCCCTGTTCGTAGTCGTGCGAAGGCTTGGCTTCGTTGGGCGAATTGGCAACCACCTGGCGCCAGAAAAAACTATTGAGGTCTTCGCGCGCAGCACCAGAGACCATCCCATTGGTGATGTAAAGATCGGAAAAACCATCGTGATCAAAATCCCAGGCATCGCACGACCACGACCAGCGGCCCATCCCAACGCCAGCGGGGAAACTTGCATCGTGGAAAGAACCGTCGCCGTTATTCCGGAAAAGAGAGTTCCCAATCGCGTGCTTGCGATACATTGCGCGCACTTTTTCCGGTGCGGCCTTCTGGAAAATTTGCTGGGTTGAAATGCGTTCGCCGGCAGCCGTCCACATATCGGCTACGTAGATATCGTCAGCGCCATCATTGTCGTAATCGAACCAGCAAACGCCCATTCCCGCGCCAACGTCTTCAACGCCCGCCTGCCCAGCGATATCGGTAAAGGTTCCATCACCATTATTGCGGTATAGATTCTTGCGGCCGAAGTCGTTCACTACATAAAGGTCGGGCCAGCCGTCACGGTTGTAATCGTTCCAGCCGCAGCAAAAACTGTAGCGGTTGTTGTTTTCGTAGAGACCCGTTCGCGCCGTGACGTCGCTGAAAGTTCCATCGCGATTGTTTCGCATCATGAAGTTGGGCGGACCATTCTCGGCATCGTAATAAGGAGAGGGATATTTGTACTGGTCCGTGCCCTGGTAATACACATACAGGCAAAAGTAGACATCCAGCCAGCCGTCGCGGTCGTAATCGGCAACAGCCGCACCCGTGAATGTCCCCTGAGGAGCGCTGGCAAACTGGAACGCGTTTCGCTTCTGACGAAATTTGCCGCCGCCTTCATTCAGAAATAAGAGAGGCCCGTTCGTACGAACGACGATCAAGTCCTGCCGACCGTCATTGTCGATGTCGGCAAATATAGCGCACGCCGTATTTTCCAGAACGCCGACGCCAGATGATTCGGTGATGTCTTCGAACGTTCCGTCTCCTCGATTGCGATAAAGACGGTTGGGCAGGCCGGCCGGCTGGCACACATAAACATCATCGAAACCGTCATTGTCGATGTCGCCTACCGAAACACCATTGTGACCGTAGATATCAATGCCGCAAGCGCCATCCAGAACCGTTCGCCAATAATCAGTTCCGCGAAGCAATTGGGAAGAGTAGGAGGAATTGCTGCCGAATGCGTGCGCAGCGTCAACGAAAATCGGTCTGGCTGATCGGCTCTGGGTCTCATCTAAGGCTTCCCAGTTTCTGAGCCGAAATTCACCAGATGATGAACGCTGCCACGCAAGTTCCCATTGCCCGACACGTTGCTCGCGGTAGAAGTCCTTACCAGAGCTTACTAACTCATAGCGAACGCGAGCGCGCAGGCCGCCGGAGAACGCATCGATACTCGTCACCTGGAATTCCGCGGTCACAATCTCAGAAAACCCACTTAACGCAGACCGCAAGCCCTGTAGGAATGCATCCCGTCCGAGAGCAGGCTGGCGCGCAAATTTATTTTGATGGATTTCCAACACCGGACCAGAACGCACCAGTCGCGATTCAGCAGGCTGAAGCGACGATCCGACGAAATCCGGCGTGAGCACTCGCTCGACCGCCTGGATGTCCTGAGGAGACCGCAGCAAGCCTGCGCTCCACTGCGCGAGAATCGCTGCAATCTGCTCGGCATGTTTTTCCGTGATGAAAACATCAAAGCCCGCTTCCGTCTTGAGCAAAGTGGCTTCGAGCGGCAGCTTGGCTCGATAGTGAGGATGCAGATGGAACTCGCTCTCTAACGCGAGTGCATTTCGAGAATCAAAAGCAAAGGCGAGGTCGCGTAGGCTTGCCGGAAGTAGGCTCGCCGAAGCTCCCTGGCAGCACCGCATGAGAAAGTTGCGCCGGGTCAGGCTTGACCAGACAGATTTCTCCCAATAACTCAATGCCTCTCCGGAGGTTTATACGAATCAGGCCATCCAAACTTAGAACGTAAGACATCTTTTGCTACACCGAGAGCGCCAGGGTCCGGCTTCCACTCAGGAATATCACCCCATTTCGCCTGCGTCATCTGCAATGCACCTTTGCGAACCAGGCCGGCAAACGCGGAATCAACTTCTTCATCTGATCCCTCTGGGCCAAAGTTCAGTACCTCACGATAAACTACAGGAAACCACAGGTAGCGTACCAACCTGTGTTGTCAATTGTCTCCAATATCCAAGCCTCTAAATCTGAGAGCTGGAAGCTGTGTTCCGTCATCGTCTGACTCCGAGTCTGCGATAGGTTCCTCGACTTCGGCGGGCGTTCACGCGAAATTATCAGCCGAGTCTGAGCCGGTCAAGGCTGACAGAGCGTGTGCATGGTCGACCAAGGCAGAAATGAAGACGACCGAGGATCATGTTGTCGAGCGGAGATCCAAGCCGTATCGTGCCGTTTCCTTCGCCGGTGAGCCGACCTTATGACTTGCTTTGCTTTGTACTTTACGGCGCTCAAAATCAAACACTTCCGGAGATGCCGCCCTTGGCCGCTCCTCGCATCACGGTCGTCGGCAGTTACGCGACCGGGCTGACCATGAAGATCCAGCGTCTGCCTAGCCACCGCAGCTGTCTTTCGTGATGTTCGTAGTGGCTGGTTGTTCTGGGCCTTTGCCCAACGCCGTTCCGCTTCCGCTAGCGCGGTCTTCGCCGCCCGTATCGCATCATCTACTCCATCTTCCAGAGATTCAATCTGGAATGGAAAACCCGCACCCTCAACCTATTTACACAAGCAGCTTGACGTCACCGGGTGCCGCTGGTCGTTTGTTTTTTCATTCCGAGCGGCGTATATTTGTATCTGGAAACTGTTGTGTAGTACCAGGATTGGCGAAACACACCAGTGGGCGCAAGCCCACTTTTTAGTTTCAGCCGGTTTCATAACCCAAGGCATATTGTAAGTTACTGGTTACATGGCATTTGAGGCCGAGCGGGTGCGCGAGATTGCGGAGCGCGTCGCTGCCTCCAGCGGGTTGGAGGTGGTGGAAGTGGAGCTGCGCGGTGGAGGCAAGGCGCGCATGCTCCGAATTGTAATTGATAAGCCGGCAGGAGTTACACACGAGGACTGCGCGAACCTAAGCCGGGAAGTGGGGACGATTTTGGATGTTGAGGACGCGGTCCCTGGCGGTTCTTACACGCTGGAGGTTTCCTCTCCGGGGCTGGATCGAAAGCTGGTTCGCCCGGCGGATTACGAGCGCTTTACCGGGAGCCGGGTAAAGTTGACGACGCGCAATCCGGTAAATGGAAATCGTTTTTTTGAAGGGAAGCTGGAGAGCTTTCAGCAAGGCCGTTTAACCCTCGACATGAGCACGGCACGCAAGAAGTTTCGCAGTGATGGTGAGCAGCGGCTGGAGATTGACCTGGCGAATGTAGAGAAGGCCAATCTGGTACCGGAAATTTAAAAACAGACCTCAGGCGTCGGACCTCAGACCTAAGCAAGACAGTATCGAGATCTGAAGCCTGACATCTGAAGTCTGAGGTCGGAATTATCTATGGCAAGCGAGCTTTACAACACTATTGACGCCCTGAGTAAAGAGAAGGGCATTGATCCGCAGATCGTAGTGAGCGCGGTGGAAGACGCTATTGTTGTCGCTACACGCAAATACTATAAGACGCAAGAAAACCTGCGCGCTGAGCTGGACAAGGAGACAGGCAAGATCAACGCATTTGCGGTGAAGTCGATTGTCGAGTCGCCCGAGCAGGTGGAGGACCCGCAACTGCAAGTCACAGTGGATGATGCCCGCAAGGTTGACCCGGGCGCGGAGATCGGCGGCGAGCTGAAAATTCCCAAAGTTACTGAAGGGATTTTGGGGCGCATCGCTGCACAGCTCGCGAAGCAGGTGATCTTCCAGAAAGTGCGCGAGGCCGAGCGTGACACGGTTTACAACGAGTACATCGGGCGCGTCGGCGAGATTGTGAACGCCACGGTCAAGCGCATTGAAGGTCCAGATGTGATCTTCGATATCGGCAAAGCCGAAGCGCGCATGCCGCGCAAAGAGCAGTCGCGGCTGGAGTCGTTTGCGATGGGTGAACGCGTGCGCGTGGTTATCGCACGGGTGGAGAAGGCTTCGAAAGGGCCGGCGGTCGTGGTTTCGCGCGCGGCACCGGAGCTGGTTCAGCATCTGTTCCAGACGGAGGTTCCTGAGATTTACGACGGAACGGTCGTGATTCGGGCAATTGCGCGTGAAGCCGGCGAACGAACGAAGATCGCAGTTATGTCCAAGGACAAAGATGTGGATGCGGTCGGCGCTTGCGTCGGGATGAAGGGCATGCGCGTGCAATCGATCATCCGCGAACTGCGCGGCGAAAAGATCGACATCATTGAGTATCACGAGGATCCAGTGACGTTCGCCGAAAAGGCGTTACAGCCGGCCAAAGTGAGCCGTGTCACGGTTCTTGAGTCGGCTGAAAAGCATTTAGAAGTAGTAGTGGATGACAGCCAGCTCTCGCTTGCAATCGGCAAGAAGGGACAGAATGTACGTCTGGCGGCGAAGCTGCTCGGCTGGAAGATCGACATCAAGAGCGAAGAAGAGAAGCGCCAGGAAGTGGAGGAGCAGATGTCCGCGCTGGTGGGCGCGACGGCAACTCCGCTGGAGAATGTGCCGGGACTGGGCGAGGGGTTGGTTGAAAAACTGAGTGCTGCTGGCGTGACCACTGTGGAAGCGCTGGCGGATATGACACCGGAGCAGCTTGAGGCCATCGAGGGAATTGGCCCTAAGACAGTGGAAAAAATCAGCCTGGCGGTAAATAATTACTTTTCAGCATTGGAAGCAGGGGAAGCGGCCGCAGGCGCGGAAGCGGGTGCCGCTGAGACTCCTTTAGAAGAAGGTGCCGTTGCGGTTCCTGCAGAAGGAGCTTCGTCCGAGGCTTCCGCAGAAGCTCAGCCAGTTCCGGCAGACGAAGCGGCAGCGGACTCCGCTGAAGCTGTGGAATTGCCATCAGAAGAAGAGCCGGCAGATATTGCTGCGGAGACAGAAAAATCCGGAGAGGAGCAAACTCCCTCCGAGGAAGAGCAACAGAAGTAAACTCGCGCTGGAGCGCGCAACTGAAACTGACGCCGTGAGGTTGCTATGAAGACTTAGCGGGACAGTCCGGAGGAAATAGAGGGCGGATGAGCAAGATTCGAATCAACGATCTGGCTAGAGAACTGGAAGTCAAGAGCAAAACAATTCTCGATGTGCTTCCAGAGATCGGAGTTACAGAGAAGAAGACGCATTCCAGTTCTCTCGAAGAGCACGAAGCGGAAAAGCTGCGCGCGCATTTACGGGGCGGGAGTGAAGCTTCGGTAACCAGCAAGCCTGCGCGTCCGAGCCGCGATGGCGACGAGATCAAGACCAAGATCGATCTTTCTCATATCTCCAAGCCGGGCGACGTGCTGAAGGCAATCATCAGCAAACAGCAACCTGCGCCAACTGCTCCTGGACGCCCCACTCCTCCGCCGGCTCCGGTTGAGACAAAACCCGCAGCTCCGGTCTCACCAGCAGCAAAAGCTCCAGCACCACCGGCCTCAGCGGCAGCTCCGTCGAAATTGGTAGTACCCGCGACGGGCCCAAGGCCGACATTTACAGTGCCTGCGCCGCCGAGCGCACCGCAGGTTCCGTCTGCTTCAACCAGTGCTCCGCCGCGAACGGCCGCGCCGCCTGCACCTCCGGCCGCGCCGATAGCGGCAGGACCGCCACAGCCGCAAGCTCCGGCTGCAAGCAGGCCGACCGCACCTACTCGGCCACAAGCGCCTCCTCCCCGAATGATTGTTCCGCAGACAGGACCACGTCCGGTTTACAAGGCTCCGATTCGTCCAGCAGCTTCATCCGGCGCTGCCGCAAGACCTGCGCCAGGACGTCCAGTGCCCGGGCAACCGATCTTCCAACGCCCTCGGCCAGGCGCTCCATCTCAGCGACCGTCATTACGGCCCGGAGAGCGGCGGCCGATGCATCCCACGCGGCAATCACCTGCGGGTGCGCGTCCACTTGGAGTCGGACCAGGCCTACCGCCGCCCGGTCCCGCGCGTCCAGGCAGCCGCCCAGGAGCGCCTTCGCGCCGGCCGGGACAGCGCTACATTCCGCGCGGGGTAAAAGAAGGCCCGATGAAGGGCTTCGTACCGCCGCCGCGGCTTACAGTTTCGAACGAACCGTTGCCGATTACTCGAAGCATCACCATCACCGAGGGCATCAGCGTCAAGGATCTGGCCGAGAAGCTGGGGATCCGCGCGAAGGATTTAATTGCGCGGCTGCTCATGCGCGGCGTATTTGCCACCATCAATCAAACGCTCGACGCTGAGCTTGCCAGCGAGATGGCGCGATTCTTCGGAGCAGACACCAACGTGATCAGCTTCGAAGAGCAGGCACAGAAAGATGTTGTCGATTCCGCGACCGGCGAAGAAGGCGCGGCGGCGGAAGGCGTGCCTCGTCCGCCTGTGGTTACTATCATGGGCCACGTCGATCATGGCAAAACCACGCTGCTGGATGCGATCCGCTCTACCAATGTTGCAGGAGGCGAAGCGGGCGGAATTACGCAGCATATCGGCGCATATAAAGTGACGATACTGGATAATCAATCGCCTGCTTACGGGCGCCAGATCGTGTTCCTGGACACCCCCGGCCACGAGGCATTCACCCGCATGCGTTCCCGAGGCGCGAAGGCCACTGATATCGTCGTGCTGGTGGTCGCCGCGGATGACGGAGTGATGCCCCAGACGCTGGAGGCCATCGACCATGCGCACGCCGCTGAGGTTCCAATTATCGTCGCGGTAAACAAAATCGACAAACCAGATGCTCTGCCGGACCGGGTTAAGAAGCAGCTCGCCGATCGCGGGCTGATGCCGGAAGACTGGGGCGGGACGACCGTATTCGTCGATGTATCCGCGAAGCAGAAAACAAATCTTAATCTGCTGATGGAAATGATCTGCCTGGTTGCGGATCTGCAAGAGCTCAAGGCCAATCCCGATCGTCCGGCAACCGGCGTGGTGCTCGAAGCCAAGTTGGACCGGGGACGCGGGCCGGTTGCTACCGTACTGGTGCAGAACGGGACGTTGCGCACTAGCGACAACTTCGTAGTCGGCAATGTGTATGGAAAAGTTCGCGCCATGTTTGATGATCGCGGAGCGCAACTCGAAGAAGCGCCGCCTTCGACTCCAGTGGAAATCCTCGGTATGGAAGGGCTGCCGCAGGCAGGCGATCAGTTTGTAGTCGTTGCCGATCGGGATAAAGCGCGGGGCATTTCGGATTATCGTGAGCAGAAAGCGCGTGAAGCAACCCTGGCCAAGAGTTCCCGCGTATCGCTCGAAGGCCTGGCCGAGCAATTGAAGACCGCCGGCACAAAAGAACTCAACATTATTTTGAAGGGCGATGTGCAGGGTTCGGTTGAGGTGCTGAGCGATCTGCTAGCGAAGCTTTCTAATGACAAAGTCCGGCTGAAGGTGCTGCGCACGGGCGTGGGCGCGATCACGGAAAGCGATGTCTTGCTGGCTTCGGCCTCGAACGCGATCATTATCGGGTTTAGTGTGCGTCCGGAGCGTAAGGCGCAGGAACTGGCGGAGCAGGAGAAAGTTGATATCCGGTTGCACTCGATCATTTACGAATTGCAGGATGAGATCAAGCGCGCCATGACTGGCCTGCTCGAACCGACGATCAAAGAAACGTATCAGGGCCGTGCCGAGGTGCTGGAGACTTTCCGTATCCCGAAAGTCGGGACAGTGGCCGGCTGCCGCGTAAGCGATGGCCTGATCAAACGCGATTCCGAGGTTCGGCTGCTGCGAGATAACGTTGTTGTCTTCAAGGGCAAAGTTGGCTCACTGCGGCGCTTCAAAGACGACACCAGCGAAGTGCGCAACGGCATGGAGTGTGGCATTTCCATCGCCAATTATGGCGACGTGAAAGTCGGCGACGTCATCGAGGCTTTTGTGACTGAGCGCATCGCAGCGGAAGTAATTGCTTAGAGCTGTCGCTATCAGCTGTCAGTTATCAGCCAGGAGCGATCCGGATTTCTCCTCGATTGTGGGGAAGCTATTCCTTGCGGCGTGTGGATAGCTGAAAGCTGACGGCTGAGAGCTGACAGCTAAAAATGATTGCTTTTCTCACCCTCGAACTGCGTATTGAACATGCGCAGTCTCTCAAAGATAAGCGGCAGGTGGTGCGCAGTCTGAAAGACCGGCTGCGCGCGCATTTTAATGTTGCTGTCGCTGAGCTGGATTCAAACGGGCTGTGGAATCGCGCAACTCTCGGCGTGGTTAGCGTCTCCGATTCACGGGATTATCTCGATGGATTGATGAAGAACGTCGAGCGGCATGCTTTGCGAATTGCGAATAACGGCGGAGCCGAGGTGGCAGACTCATTCGTGGAATTTCTGTGACATGTCGGGGCAGGTGTCCTCACCTGCCCAGCCGAGCGAAGCTCGGCTACAACCCACCATGTAATGAACCTACTTTGGTGAACCCAGACGTCTCATTTTTCTGATATTCTCATCCGTTTTAGTCAGGGGAACGGTCGTGGAGCGGCGCGGGCAGAAATATCATCGCGAGCGTTTGGGAGAGGCCCTGCGCGAGGAGATTGAGACCATTGTCGAGGGTGAGCTCGGCGATCCGCGGATCGGGTTGGTAAGCGTGAGCCAGGTCGCACTGGCAGAAGATGCCCGCTCGGCGCAGGTTTTCGTCGCTGTGGAGGGTGATGAAGACGAGACGCTGCGCACCATGCAAGGATTGACGGCCGCCGTTGGGTTCATCCGGCGTGAAGTGGGAGAGCGGCTGCAATTGCGGCATCCGCCGGAATTATTTTTTCACTTGGATCGCTCAGAGCAGTACGGGGCGAGAATTGACGAACTGCTGAAGCGTACCAGAAAGGTAAAGTAGCTGAAAGTTGCTGGTTGTATGTTGCGAGAAGTTCTCAAACACATCGAGCAGCGCGAGCGTTTTCTTCTGACGTCGCATGCGCGTCCGGATGGCGATGCGGTTGGTTCGGCTCTGGCCTGCTGCCAGATTCTGCACTCGATGGGCAAAGAGGCGGATGTTGTGCTGCGCGACGGCGTGCCACGTGTGTATCGGCCGTTGCCGTTCGCGGACAGAGTTGTTCAAAGCGATCGGGTAAACGGGGAGTACGAAGCCGCCATCATCTTGGAATGCGACAGCATTCAGCGCACACGCCTTGAAGGGCTGGAAGAGCGCTTTCTGATTAACATCGATCATCACATTAGTGGACGGCCTTTCGCTCACGTCAATTGGATCGATCCGCAGGCGGTTGCGACGGCAGAGATGGTGTATCGCCTGGCGAGGGAAGCGGGAGTGAGAATTTCACCCGAGATTGCGACCTGCCTGTACACCGCCGTGCTGACCGACACGGGTTCGTTCATGTTTCAGGGCACTAACGAGCACACGTTCGGACTGGCCAGAGAATTGGTGCTTGCGGGCGCTGATCCAGTGCGTTGCGCGCGCAATATATATTTCGGGCATTCGACAGCGAAAATGCGCCTCTTGGGCGCAGCCCTCTCCAATCTGCACCGCGAGGGACCGCTCGCCTTAATCTCGGTGACGCAGGAGCAAATGGAACTCTGCGGCGCGAGGGAAGAGGATTGCGAAGGCCTGGTGAACTACGCTCTTGCCATTCAGGATGTGGAAGTAGCCGCTTTTTTCCGTGAGCTTCCAGATGGGCGCTTCCGCCTGAGCCTGCGCAGCAAAGGGCAATGGAATGTCGCCGCAGTGGCTGAACACTTTGGGGGCGGCGGGCATCAGTGCGCGAGCGGCTGCTCTATCGATGGACCACTCCCGACGGCAACCGCCAGAGTTTTAGCCGAGCTTCGCATCACACCTTCCGTACAATAGTTTTCTATGGACATCGCACTAGCGCGGCAGTTCGCGTCGTTTGTGGGCGCGCTGCTGATTCTCATCGCCTATGCCGGTCATCAATTGAGATGGATTGACGCCCGCAGCGCGGGGTACAACATTTTGAACGCGATTGGGTCCGCCATCCTCGGCTACATTGCTTGCTATCCTTTCCAGATCGGGTTCGTGGTGCTGGAAGCGGACAGTGATTAGCGTATATCCGCTGCTGCGGCAGAGGCCGGAATGAGAATTGTGCGTCTCGTGTTTACCCCTTCCATCGACAATTGCAAACCGGCAATAACGAATGACTGAGCGCTCACGCCTGCACTGAGCGCTCACGCCTGCTTACCGATTGGCTGCTGCTTGCCGGATTCTGTGGGTTTTTATTTTTCTTCGGGCTCGCGCATTTTGGATTGGTGGGCGCCGACGAGCCACGCTATGCGCAGATTGCCCGGGAGATGCTCGTCCGCCACGATTGGATCACACCCACGCTTGATGGCAGGCCGTGGCTGGAGAAGCCTGCTCTCTATTACTGGCAGGCTATGCTCGCATACCACATTTTTGGAGTGAGCGATTCGGCGGCGCGCCTGCCATCGGCGATTGATGCCACGTTGATGATTTTTGCGGTTTACTACTTTTTGCGCCGGTTACGTCCTGGGTTCGAGCTGGACGGCGCATTGATGACGGCGTCGCTCGCGGGAGTGATTGGATTTGCGCGCGCAGCCTCTATGGACATGCCGCTAAGCGCGGCGTTTACGATCGCGCTGCTCGCCTGGTTCGCCTGGTATGAGAGCGGGAGCAAGCGTTTCCTCACGCTGTTCTATGCTTTCTTAGGATTAGGGATGCTCGCCAAAGGCCCGATCGCGCCGGTTCTGGCGGCGATCATCATCGTGGTGTTTGTGCTGTCAATTCGGAGTACTGCCCTTCTCGCAC
>WNFY01005153.1_pt1 | contig 12872 bp, 11 predicted proteins | sample 5400091 | NCBI WGS metagenome assembly WNFY01 (sample SAMN13153364, study PRJNA577476) | soil metagenome | isolation source: 60 cm soil or saprolite under grassland replicate 1 | place: USA:California | collected 2016-06-15 | reverse complement strand
CGCGATCTGGAACACGTCGACGGGCTCAGCGGGACCGAGGTCGAGATCCGCCCGGATGCGCTTAGCTTCCCGCTCGGCATCGGCCAGGAATCCCCGGCGCAACGTCACCGGGCACCCTCACCGATGCGCCGCTCCAGCGTCGTCGAAGCTCCGGCAGAACTTCGCGTCGCGGTCGCGCAGCACGAATCGGATCCGTCGACCTGGCTCGCCCAATCCCAGCAGCAGGTTGCGGGCCTGCTGGGTGACCCACGCGCCGTCCGGGTTGGCGGTCACCCCAGCCAGGTGCACCCGTCGGGTATCCAGTTCGATGAAGATCAGCACGTACAGCCGTCGCAGCCATACCGTGTCCACGGTGAAGACATCGCAGGCGATGATCCCGGCGGCCTGCTGGCGCAGAAACGCCCGGCAGGTACCACGCGCACGCCGTGGCGCCGGGTCGAGCCCGTGGCGGCGCAGTGTGCTGCGGATCGCGGTTGCAGACACGCGCACGTCGAGACGGAGCAGCTCGCCCTTGATGCGCTGGTAGCCCCAGCGGGGATTCTCCCGCCAGGCGAACGATCAACTGCTGCACGTTCTCGTCGAGTGGGGGCCGTCCTGGTCGCCGGTGTGGATAGGTCCACCTGCCGACGACCAGCCGCCGATGCCAGCGCAACAGCGTGTCGGGCGTGACCACGAAGCAGGACCAGCGGGTTCGGGGCAATGAGCGGCTGATCGCGGCAAGGAGCGCCCGATCGGCGGGTTCGAGCTGTGGTCGCGGCAGCTGGCGACGTAGGACCGTGAGCTGGTGGCGCAGGACCAGGATCTCCAGGTCCTTGCCAGGATCGCCGCGGGCAAGGAGGGCGAACAGGGCGATCGAGCGGCACAGCGCGAGGTAGACGAGTTTCGACAACACGCAGGACGGCCTCCGGGGGTTCGAGAGGCGTCATGCACCGAGGACGTGGTTCGGTGCGAAGTCGCAGCTCACCGGCCACGTCCGAGTTTGCGCACCCTTCAGGTTCGCCGCCGGCTGCGGGCAGGCGTAAAGACTCGCCGGCTGTTCAACGCGGCCGTGTTCGACCGCCTCGAGGTCCGCGACCGCAAGCTGGCCGGCGTGGCCTACCAGCCGCCATTCGACCTGCTCTTCAGCAGGAACGGGTCTGAATACGACACTGTGGTAGACCCGACCTCCCAACACGCGAACCGCGCACTCATCGCCGAAGGACCAACAATCAGGCTCTGACGATCCTTCTTCGGCTCAGCGTGGTGGATGGAGCACGACAACATCCTTAGCGTGACTCGCTTGCGTGAGGGCCCGGCTCCGGCCGGGCCCTCACGCAGCTCGTCTCTCAACGGCCCCTACGGGTTGACGCTGACGATCGTGGAGCCGATCTCGCTGCTCCCGTCGCTGTAGCTGATCCGACCGAGGTACTTCGTGCCCGCGGTCAGTCCGCTCCAGGAGGCGGTAACGTCCGCCGTGCCGCCGACCGTCGCCGACGACGTGCTCGACGCCACGGTCATGTTGCCCGCAGCCGAGCTCGGGACGAGCCAGCTGAAGAGCGTGTAGACCGCGCTCGTACCGTCCGTCTGGAAGCCATGTGCGTACAACTTGTACGTTCCCGTGGCCGGAGTGCCGACGTCGATCCGTTCGGCGCTCGTGCCGCCGGCGCTCAAGCCGACGAGCGTGAGGGCGCCGCCCGTGCCGACGCGGTACAGGAAGAGGTCGATGTCGTCGTCGCCGTCGGTGAACTCATCGAACAACTGGAAGCGCGCGAGCGTCGTCCCGGCCGGAACTGTGAACGAGTGCACCTGGATGCCCTGGTTGGAATCCGGCGCGCTGGTGTCGAAGTTGTTCGTCGGATCGTCCGCGACTGTCCTGGTCTCCGTCGTCGCGGCAACCAGTCCCTGCGCGGCGACCGCGAAGCTGCCCTGGTAGCCGAGCTGAACCGTCCGGGTTGCCGACCCGGACGTCCCCGTGCCGGTGATCGAGGCGGGAGCGGCCAGCTTCACCGGACGGACGACGAGCGGGATGCGCACCTGGTGGCCGCCCTTGCCCTTCCGGTCACTCCAGGTCAGCGAGCCGAACGCGTAGCGGTCGAACGACGCGCGCCGGTTGGCGACGAACGACACCTGATACGTGGCGGTCGCGCCAGTCGCAAGCGTCAGCTCCCTTGGCGTGACCTGGACGTCCACCCCTGCCGGGGCCACGACGCTCACCTGGTATGTCGCGGCGGGACCGAGGTTCTTGACCTTCCGCGTCACCGTCCGGACACCGGCGAGCGCGCGAATCGTGACCGACGGGACGTTGAGGTCGGTGGGCGCGACGACCGGCGCCGGGCTCGTGCCGAAGCACAACGTGCACAGACCCTGGCTGCGCAGGAAGGCACGGTAGTCGTCGAAGCCGGCCGGGTAGACCAGACCCGGGTCCGCTGCCCCATTCGGGACGACGTGCCCGGCTCCGAAGTCGAACGGATCCGCGGGCGTGACACCGTCCTCCTTGCGGACGTCCTGGCGGGCGCTCGTCATGATCGCCGACTGCATCTCAGCGGGCGTCCAGTCGGGATGGAGGTCCCGCAGGAGCGCGCCGATGCCGGCGATGTGCGGGCTCGACATCGACGTCCCGGCGATTGCCTGGAACAGCTGGCCGGGTGCGCCGATGAACGCGGTCGGGCTGTTGCCGGCCAGGATCTGCACCCCTGGAGCCGTGATGTCCGGCTTCAGCAGATCCCCGGTGCTCCGGTCGCCCGGAAGCAGGGGCCCGCGTGACGAGAAGGCTGCCATCGTGTTGCCGCCGCCGAACTCCTTGGCGCCGCCGGAGAGCGACGCGGTGGCCGAGGCGCCGGCCGCGGCGATGTAGGCCTTGATCGCCAAGCCGTTCGTGTGCGTCACGTGCAGCGCCGGCACGTGATGGTTGTCGCTGAGCAGCGCATCGGTGTCAGTCTCTGTATAGAGGATCATCCCGACGCCGCCGGCCTGCTTGACGGCCAGGCTCCTCGCCGCCCGGTTGAAGCTCCCCTGGCAGACCACTATCTTGCCGGTCACCAGCGACGGGTTCAGCCCGGTGAGGCAGCCCTCGCTGCCGGCCGCGGCCCCGTCCACAAGCGGCGTCGACGCCAGTCCGGGCGTCAGCGTCACACCCTTGAACGACTGGTCGTTGCCGAGCGTGACCGTGCCGGTGAAGGAGCGGTTCTGGGTGCTCGCACCCACCGTCGTCAACCACGGACCTCCGTGGTCGACGGTGCTGGCGTCCGGGCCGGCGTTGCCGGCCGAGGCGGCGACGAAGACGCCGGCCTGCCGCGCGAACAGGAACGCCACGTCGTCGGCGTCGAGGAAGTCCGGATCGTTGTCACCAATCGAGTAGTTGATGACGTCGACACCGTCAGCGACGGCCGTGTCGATCGCGGCCACGAGGTCGCTGATCGCGCAGCCCCCCGGCCAGCACGCCTTGTACGCGGCGATTCGCGCCCGCGGAGCCATGCCGCTGATCGTCCCGAAGCTCTTGCCGAAGACCGATGCGGCGACGCCCGCATTGCCACCGGCCGTCGACGCCGTGTGGGTGCCGTGGCCGTCATGATCGCGCGCCGACTGGTAGTCGCCCCCCAGTACACCGCCGAAGTGGCCGAAGCCCTTCTCGAAATACCGGGCACCGATCAGCTTGTCGGTGCAGTCGCTCTGCGCCCACTGCTCCCCGGACTCGCACTCGCCATGCCAGCCAGCGGGCGCGGGACCATAGTCGGTGTCGGCGAAGCTCGGGTGCTCGGGCCAGATGCCCGTGTCCACGACCCCGATGATGACGTCCTCGCCCGCGCGGGCCTGTCCGCCGAGCTGGCTCCAGATGCCACCTCCCGCGTTGAGACCGAGGAACGTTGGGGTGTTGTCGGTGGCCGGCTGGGACAGGGAGTCGCGCTCCACCGAGACGACGCCCGGCGAGGCTTGCAGCCGGGCCACCTGCCCCTTGTTCAGCGTGGCGGCGAAGCCGTTGAGCGAGTACAGATAGTCGTAGATCCGCACCGCCCCGACGCTGCTCGCGACCGCGTCGTGGCGAGCGCGCAGATGCCCCGCGTACCTCACGACGTTGGGAGCCGTCTTGTCCAGCTTCCCGCCGGGCGCCGGCTTGGTAGCTGGAAAGCCGGCGACGCCGCCCTGATAGGCGGCAACCGGCGCTTCGTCGAGCACGACCAGATAGACGTCGCTGACACCCTTACCCGTGCCTGTCGCGTTGGCGTCACTCTCCTGGCCGGCACCGGCCGTGCCGGTGAGGACGACGGCGACTAGGAACGTGGCGACGAGCGCCGCACCCACCCTGACGGCTTGTTTCATGTTCCCCCACCCTCGTGCACGAACGGCCGACCGCCGAGGACAGTCGGCGGGCCCAATAGCCCAGCTGTCGGACTCTAACGACAGATATGGTGACATACTAGTAATGGTTTCTCATGTTTTTCTCACCGATTCGCGAGGCCTTGGACCGGCGCCGTCCACGGAACCGGGACGGTGGACCGGGAGCAGCGACCCGCGCCGACCGGCAATCTGACCTGCCCGTTCCGGGCGCGGGTGGCTACTCAGAGGCTCGCTTTGGACAACCACCTCGACGGGAGGACTGGCCCCGTTGCGTGTGACCAGCCGCCGGTGCCGTCGCGTGATCGTGTCCAGCGCCACACACACCGACACCAGCAACCTGCGGGCACGCTGCACGAGGAGTCGACTCCCTCCAGCGACCCGGATCGGCCGCACCCCAGACCTTCTGGGTCTGGGCTGCGGGGATCGCCATCACACGACGGCAGAGGGTGGTTGAGCGGGGCGGCCGCTCAGGCGTTCGGGGGAAGCTCGACGGCCTTTAGCCAGACCGGAGCAGGAATCCGTAGAGGTCAGTCAGGCGGGTCTTGGACAGCAGCACGCTCCGCTCATCACGCAGCCAGGTCCTGGACTTCCCCCTGGTGGCAGGACACCTCCGATGAGAGGAGGCTGTCCAGATGCCCGACAAGCAGCAAAGAACCAGACGGCAGTTCACCCACGAGTTCAAACGTGACGCGGTCGAGTTGGTGCGAACCAGCGGCCGGCCGATCGCCCAGATCGCCCAGATCGCCCGGGAGCTGGGTATCTACGACTCCACGCTCGGCAACTGGGCCCGGCAAGACCGCATCGACCGTGGCGAGCAGGACGGCCTGACCAGCGACGAGCGGGCTAGGCTGGGCGAGCTGGAACGCGACAACGCACGGCTGCGGATGGAGCGTGACCTCCTCAAACGAACCGTCGCCTTCTGGGTCAAGAGACGTCGACGCCGTGACCCGCTACCTGTGTGTCGATGCCCAGAAGGCCGCGGGATTCCCGATCGCCGCTGCCTGTGATGCTGCAGTGGTGACCAGGTCGGCCTGCTACGCCTGGACCACTCGCGCCGCCAAGGGACCATCCGAACGCCACCGGGAGGAGGCAAGGTTGGTCGGTGAGATCCGCCGCATCCACGCCCGCTCGGGCGCCACCTACGGCGCCCCGCGCGTCACCGCCGAGCTTCGCCGGCGCGGCTGGGTCGCCAACCACAAGCGGGTCGAGCGGCTGATGCGCACCATGGCATCGTCGGCTACCGGCCCCGCCGGCGCCGCGGCCTGACCCGCCAAGACACCGCGGCGCCGCCCGCACCGGACCTGCTGGGGCGGCTGTTCGACCCCGACCAGGTGAACGTGGCCTGGTGCGGGGACGTCACCTACATTCCCACCGATGAGGGCTGGCTGTACCTGGCTTCGGTGCTCGACCTAGCCTCCCGGCACCTGCTGGGCTACTCGATGGGCGCCCACCACGACGCCATCTTGGTCACCGGCGCACTGGAGGCCGCCGTCGCCACCCGCGGCCAGCGCATGCCCGACCCCATCTTCCACACCGACCGCGGCGCCGAATACACCTCCAGCGCCTGCGTCCAGGCCTGCCAGCGGCTGGGGCTTCGCCACTCGATGAGCCGCACCGGCTCGTGCCTGGACAACGCCGTCGCCAAGCGCTGGTTCGCCTCGTTGAAAGCCGAGCTGGTCCACCGCCACCACTACCGCACCCGCGCCAGGCCCGCGCCTCCATCTTCGGCTGGATCGCCTGGTCCAACCGATCCCGCCTGCACTCCACCCGTGGCAACCTGCCACCCATCGACTGGGAACACCAGCACGCCACCACCAGCCCGCTACCATCATCCATGGCCGCATAACCCCGGTGTCCACCTCCCGGGGGGAATCCCATCCTGCCGCTACCGAGGCTCCCCGGCGCCGCCAAGCCACAGCCGAGGAGATAGGACGATGGTCATCAGGCAGAGTGGAGCCAAGTCGGCCTGGGACACCGCCTACCGGTCAGCTGTGGTCGTTGAGTCCGCGGACATCGCAAGACCCGATGGATGGGACCACTCGTGGTCGGGGCAATCAAGGCGCTGCACACCACCACACGGACCGCGCTCCCCACGTTCCCCGCCCGCGGGAACGGCCAGCCCTGCGCAGAGACACAACGCCCGATCAATGCCGTGACAGCTGAAAGAGCGAGCGGTTCGCGAGTTGGAAGCTCGTCCACGGCGGTCAGCATCCCCGACAGGCCGCTGACCTGCACCAACAGGCCCGCCAACAGATCTCGTAGACCCGACCTCCCAGCACGCGAACCGCCTGTTAGTCGTCGAGGCACCAACACTGCGGCTCTGACCTGCTCGCCGACCCTCACCCGACTTGATCGCGTCCTGGCTGGCCCTATGCGAAGTCTCTGCCGGTCACTGCGACGCTGGGCTCGGCGGCGGAGGTCGACGGTTCCGCCTGTTGCCACATCGTCACCCCCAGAGCGATCAGCACCGCCATGAACAGCAGGAACCCCAGCAGCACCGCGAAGAAGGCCACCTCGGAAGCAAGCGTGAGGAAGTCCCCTGCAAGCATCAGCGGTGCGCTCGCCGCGCAAGCCCAGCCGATCCAGCGTGCATACACACCTCCGGTCAGGATCGCCGCAGCAAGCGTGGCCAGATACAGACCCATCACCACGAACGCGCAGAAGAAGAAGGCGTCGGTGGTCTGGCTGACGGCGTCGAAGACGGCAAGGTGGGCCGGCTTGGCTGAGGGCCCAGCCGCGGCCCAGGCGTCGGCGACATCCTTGAGAGTCGCCCCCGTCAGGATCGCGCTGGCGCCAAGCGCGCCCAACATGGCCAGGAACGGCTGTCCGACGCGGACCCAGTCCCTACCCGGCCTGCCGGTGAAGGTGCGGCCGACAACGGCCAGCGCACCCACTGCCAGGAACAGGCCAACCAGATCAATCACGCGGTCCAGGGTCCAGATGCCGCTGCCTGCGATGGTGCGGATCGCCTTGACGGAATCGTCAGCCCGCTCGGGTTCGAGCACCGTTGCCGTGACCTGCGCAAGCGCACCAGTAACGGCGGCGACCGCGCCAATCCGAGCCAACCAGCGGTGGTTCATCGCTGCACGCCCCCTTCTGGATGGTCGCCCAATGCGACCTCGCACCCACCGTGCCCACGAGTGTTCAGGTGGCGTTAAGGTTCGGCTCAGGGACCCGCCTCAAGCTCGCTTGAGCGAGGGAAACGGGGCCGCGGGCACCTGGAGTTCCACCATCCGTGCCGTGTAGGCGCGGTACTGGCGGCGGGCCTCACCGTGGCGGCCCTCCCGCTGCAGGATCGCGACCAGCCCGAGATGCGCCTCCTCGTCGAAGGTGTCCTTCGCCAGAATCTTGAGGTAGCAGCGGACGGCGGCATCGTGGTCGCCGCCAGACACCGCGGCCTCGCCTAGCGCCCGAGCGACGGAGATGTAGACCGCGCGGGCCTCCTCGCGCAGCGCCCCGGCCCAGTCCTGGTAGCGGTCCTCCTCCAGGAAATCGCCTGCGTAGAGAGCATCGGCAGCCTGGAGGGCTGCCCTGGCCGCATCGAGTCGGCCCTCGCGGTGGCAAGCGAGCCCTTCGTCCGCCAGGGCCAGGAACCGCTCGACGTCGACCGGCAGGTTCTCCAGCAGCAGCCGGAGCGCGTCCTTGTCCGCCACGATGAAGTGGTCGGGCGGATGACGCTTGTCGGGATCCAGCACGGCCCGCGCCGTTGCCAAGGCCACCGACAGGCGACGGATCACTACCTCGACGGGCTCCTCGGGCCAAAGGACCTCCATGAGGTAGTCCCGGGTGGTCGCGCGTCCCCGCCTGGCCACCAGGATCTTCAGCAGCGTCCTTGCCTTCTTGGATTGCCAAGCCGCCACCGGGACCGGCTGCCCCGCGCGCAGCACACGAAACGCGCCTAGGCAGCGGACTGCCACGCCCGTCTGCCCCTCGGTAACCGACGGCACCCCGAACACCAGCCGCCTGGCGAACTGCTGAAGCCGTGAGCGCACAGGCTGGAAGGCCACCGCCACCAGCGCTGTGGCCACCACGGCGAGGGCGATGTTGGACCCGCTGCCCTGGCCCACAGCCGTCCCGATGCCGACCAACACCGCCAGGTACACCGCCGTGATGAACCCGAGAAGGCCACCCAGCACGATCGCCTTGCCGATGACGACATCGATCTCATAGAGCCGGTGCCGTAGGACGGCAATCGCCGCACCGATTGGGATTACCGCCAACGACGCCAGGAACAGGTTGCCGGAGTCCACCCGCACCACACCGGTCAGTTCCACGACATCCGCAAGGACGCCTCCGGCCACGACCACGACCCCGGCGAGCGCCAGCCATTTGAGCTGCCGTCGCTGCACCCCGTCGGCGCGGCGGAATCGAATGACGAGCGAGACGATCGCGGCGACCTCGGCCAGGCCCAGCAGCGGGCTGCCTACCCCCTCGACGACCCGCAGGAACGCGCCGCCGCGCAGCCCGAATGGATTGACGATCGCCGGCGCCTCAGTCAGCGGCCCTGGCATGAAAGCCCTGGCGGCGAAGGTCGATACCGAGCTGAGGAGAGCCAGCCAGAGGACGACCCGCCAGCGCGAACCTGGCACCCGCCCATCGGGGAACAGCAGGAAGAAGAGCACCTGGATCCCGAAGGCCGGGATCCACACCCAGTTCAAGACCCAGGCAGCCAACGCCCCGCCGGGCAGGGCGCCCGGCCTGGGGACCATGGAGTAGCGGACGTAGGCGTCGAGGCAGCCCACCAGCTCCCAGACAAGCCCCTCGGCCAGCAGCAGCCAGCCGATGGGGCTCTCCGGCCGACGAGATGCGACCAGCGCGCCCGCGGTGGTGAAGGCCAGGACCTCTACAACCAGCGCGACGACCTCGCCCAAGGGCGATTTGGGCGAGGGCCCGACGGCGTCAAGAGATACCGCCACGGCTGCAAGGACGAGTGAAAGGACCCACAGCGCCAGGACCATCCCGCTGCGGGCGCGACGCTTCATGGCCCCACCCGGTTCTCACCCTCCCGGCCGGCCCGAGACCATCGGGTTCGGGGACGGTTACGCCAGCGACTGACCCATTCCCGTCGGGAAGGCCCGAACGGCATCGCGTTGCTGACTGTGAGTCTACGAGGCCGACACCCTGCGCGGTACACCCCTGCCCGCGATCGGGCTGGAAGTGCTCGACGCGTAGCCAGTAATCAGTGCCCGCAGAAGAGCCGATCGGAGGCAGCGGGCGTCCGACGGCGCGACAGCAGCCAACACCAATACGAGCAGAATCGCCAACAGCTCCTGTTGTTAAGGGCATGACTGCCTGACCATCAGGGCTGGGCCTTCGGCAGTGCTGATTGGGGATGGATTCGTGCTCGTGCGCCGGGCGCGACAGGATCTGGGGGTCTGGAAACCAAAGGACCCTCCCCAGTGAGTTGGCGCTCCGGGAGGGTCCAAGGCGGTGTTGGGACACCGTGGCCATCGTATGGCCCTGCCTGCTTGGTGTCGACGCGTATGCGGCAGCCGGCCGTGGGGTCAAGGTCCCCCGGCCCAACTGCCCAGGCTGCGAGCGGCCGATGGGCTTTTGGTCCGGCTATCTGCGCTGGGTGCGCTATGGCCGCGCCCGGCGGATCTGGGTCCGGCGGGCCGCCTGCCGGGGCTGTCGGGTGAGTCATGCGCTGCTGCCGGCGTTTGTGCTGGCGCGGCGGCTGGACGCGGTCGCGGCGATCGGTGCGGGGCTGGCCTGGGCGGTCGGTGGCAGGGGGATGCGGCCGATCGCTGCCGCCTTGGGCGTGCCGCATTCGACCGCGCGGGACTGGCGTCGGCGTTTTCGTGCTCGTGCTCCCACCCTGGTCGCTGGCCTTGCCGCCCTAGCGGTCGAGCTGGCCGGGAGCGTGCCGGCGCTACCGGCCGACCCCGAGGCTGCCGCGCTGGCGGCGCTCGGGGCGGTCTGGGCTTGGGTGGCGGGGCGGCTGGGGGTGGCCGCGCCGGGAGTGTGGCAGCTGGGCGCGCTGGTGAGCGGCGGGGCGTGGCTTTCCACCACCACACCCCCGCCCTGGGCAGGGCTCGGCGGACGGCGTTTCCTGCCGCCCATGCCGTGACCCGACCGCCAGGAGGCGCCCATGCTCGAAGATCCGGTCGAAGCCGTCGCCCTGTTTCGCTATGGGCTGATCGCTGAGGCGTTGAACCCTCGCCTGACACCGGCCGAGCGCGGCTGGCTGGTCCGCGAGCTGGCCAGCCGCGCGCATCTGCATCCCGACGGCTCGATGCGTACCTATGCCCGCGGCTCGATCGACCGCTGGATCCGGGCCTGGCGCGCCAGTGGCCTTGACGGCCTGCGCCCGGTGCCCCGCAGCGACACCGGCCAGGTGCGCCGCCATCCCGAGCTGCTCGCCGAGGCGGCCGCGCTGCGGGCCGAGCGGCCAGCCAGATCAGCAGCCCACATCGCCGACATCCTGCGCGCCCGATATGGCATCCGGGTCAGCGAGCGCACCATCCGGGCCCACCTGCGCCGCAAGGGCCTGGACCGTGCCGCGCTTGGGGCAGCGCCGCGACCGTTTGGCCGCTACGAGGCCGAGCGGCCAAACGAGCGCTGGATCGGCGACGTGCTCACCGGGCCGTTCGTGCCCCATCCCCGCGTTGCCGGCTCCAAGCGCGCCAAGCTGTTTGTGCTGGTCGACGACCACTCACGGCTGCTGGTGCACGGCCGCTGGACGGCCGAGGAGAACACCCGCGCCGGCCAGGACGTGCTCCGCGCCGCGATCGTGCGCCGCGGCCTGCCCGAGCAACTGTATGTGGACAACGGCGCGCCCTACGCCAATCAGGCGCTGACGCGTTGCTGCGCGGTGCTGGGCATCCGCCTGGTCCATAGCAAGCCGTACTCGCCCCAAGGCAGAGGCAAGCAGGAGCGGCTGAACCGGGTCATCCGCGAGCGCTTCCTGCTGGAAGCCGAACAGGCCGGCATCGCCTCCCTGGACGAGCTCAACGACCGCTTCGCCGCCTGGGCCGAGCAGGTCGCCAACACCCGCCTGCACGCCGAGACCGGCCAGACCCCCCTCGCCCGGTGGCTTGCCGGCGGGCCGCCACGGGCGGCCGACCCGGTGCTGCTGGCCGAGGCGTTTCGCTGGTCAGCGACGCGGATGGTGACCAAGACCGCGACCGTGTCGCTGGCCGGCAACCGCTACCAGGTCGACCCGTCGCTGGTCGGCCGCCGGGTCGAGCTGCGCTACGACCCAGAGGACCTGACCCGGCTGACGGTGTTCGTCCAGGGCGCCGCCGTCGGGACCGCCACCCCGTTCACCATCGGCCGCCACACCCACCCGCAGGTCCCCCAAGCCGCCCGCCCCCAACCCCAACCCACCGGGATCGACTACCTCGGCCTGGTCCAGGCCGCCCACGAGGAGCACACCATCGGCCAGATCGCCTACCGCGACCTGCCGCTGCCGGGCCTGGAGGCGCTGGCCAGCGCCGACCACGACGAGGCGGCGGAGGCCGGCCGATGACCACCCAGACCACCCCCACCCCAGCCCCCTGGGTCGCCCACTTCGGGTTCACCCGCACCCCCCTCACCAAGGCCATCGCCGCCCGCGACCTGTTTGCGCGCGACACCCACGCCGAGGCGGTCGCACGCATCAACTTCTGCGTGGCCGAGGCCGCCCTTGGGGTCATCACCGGCGAGGTCGGCGCGGGCAAGACCGTCGCCGTCCGCGCCGCGGTGGCCGCCCTGGACCTGACCCGCCACCACATCATCTACGTGCCCAACCCCGCATTTGGGACCAGAGGCTTGTATGTCACCATCGTGGCCGCGCTCGGCGCCAACCCGCGCTTCCACAAGGCCGAGGTCATGCGCCAGGCCGCCGACCTACTCGCCGCCGAAGAGGCCGAACGCCACCGCCGCGTGGTCCTCGTCATCGACGAGGCCCACCTGCTGTCCCCCGCGCAACTGGAGGAGCTGCGCCTGCTGACCAACACCGACATGGACCAAGCCAGCCCCTTTGCCGGCATCCTGGTCGGCCAACCCACCCTCGCCCGCCAACTTCGCATGGGCGTCTTCGCCGCCCTCGACCAGCGCATCGCCACCCGGTTCACCCTCAAGCCGATGGACCTGGCCGAATCGGCAGCCTACCTTCGCCACCACCTCACCCTCGTCGGCCGCACCGACCCGCTGTTCGCCGACGACGCCGTCGCCCGCCTACACCGCGTCGCCGGCGGCCTGCCGCGCAAGCTCAACAACGCCGCCACCGCCGCCCTCATCGCCGCGGCAGCCGAAGGCAAAGCACTGGTCGACGACGCCTGCGCCAAACGGGCAGCAGCCGAACTCACCCGCGACTGACCCACTCACCCACCCACGACGCCGGCTCGGTGTGGGCCGGCGTCGTGGTGTCCCCGCTGACCACCCCGACCATGCGCAACCAGCACTGCCAAACGATGCCCAGTCATTCATGCCAAACCATGGTCAAAGAGCCCTGCCGGCAACACCGGCCCGTTCTTCATCTACGCTGTGAACGTCAACCTGACCGGCGACGACTTCTTTGACTATCCGCAGCTCGGCTTCGACCAGGATGCCGTCATCATCACCGCCAACATCTT
>WNFY01004486.1_pt1 | contig 12872 bp, 11 predicted proteins | sample 5400091 | NCBI WGS metagenome assembly WNFY01 (sample SAMN13153364, study PRJNA577476) | soil metagenome | isolation source: 60 cm soil or saprolite under grassland replicate 1 | place: USA:California | collected 2016-06-15 | reverse complement strand
ATTGACACCATCAAACGTGATTTCCTTCCGAAATAATATGGAGCAATTTGCTCGCTATTTGCTCGGAATTCTCGCGCATAGCCAGGAATCTCCTACCTGACACACCTGAAACACTTGAAACAGTGAGCCACATCGACTCAAACTTATCTGATACACCTGAAACACCTGATACACCTGATACACCTGAAACTCTTGACATGCTGATTGAATAAAGGGCTGCACGCAGACTTGCAGACCAACATACCTGATCTTCTGATCTTGAATGCAAGACCCAGATGAACTGAATCGTTGTTATTCTGTGTTATACTGTAGAGCAGCGTGAACCCTGTTTTAAGCAACTCGTTCTTTTGGTAATAAAGCTGGTAATAAAGCGAACAACGCCAAGAAGGATGGCCTCATATGTCCCCGCGTCTCACTGACTGGAGCCTTGCAATCGCCGCCGCTCTCGCTTTCATGACCGGTATTATCAGCCTGCTGAGTGGTCTCCCGCAAGAGTGGTTCATCTTCGCGCTGCATGGCATAGCGGGCATCTGGCTTCTGCTGCTCTTGTGGGGTAAGCTACGGCGCGTCTGGTCCCGGCTTATCCATCCACGGCGCTGGGATCAACGCACTGTCTATGGGCTTCTGGCGCTGCTGTTTGTTACTTTGGCGCTTGGATCAGGCATCTGGTGGGCGGGAGGCGGCGAGTGGTACTTTGCCGGGCTCAATCTGCTGAACTGGCATATAGGCCTGGGCTTCGTGATCACAGCGGTGATCGTGTTTCATCTGCTTGCGCGCGCCAAAAGGCTGCGCAAACGCGACATAGCCGGAAGGCGACAGGTGCTGCAGTTGGGCGCATTGCTCTTTGGCAGCATGGCGCTCTGGCCAGGACAGCAACTCACCGAACGGGCCTTGAATCTGCCTGGCGCAAGGCGTCGCTTTACCGGCTCGCATGAGAGTGGCAGCTACGCTGGAAACGCCTTCCCCACTTCGAGCTGGGTAGCCGATCAGCCGCGTCCGATTGATGCGCATACCTGGCGGCTCTCGCTTGATGGCGCCGTTACTACGCCCCGTGGCTTCTCCTACGATGAGCTCGTTGCGGCGGGCGATTTATTGGAGTCTACGTTGGATTGTACAGGTGGATTTTACAGTATCCAACGTTGGAAGGGTATCCGTATCGGACGCCTGCTCGACCAGGCCGGCCTCCACACAGATGCCCGCTATGTGAGTTTCATCTCGGTGACGAGCTACCGGTGGAGCCTGCCCCTGGAGGAAGCACGCATGGCGCTGTTGGCGACACATATAGGTTTGGAGCCTCTCTCACATGAACATGGCTTTCCCCTCCGCTTAGTCGCCCCAGGCCGCCGCGGCTTTGAATGGGTCAAGTGGATTACCCGCATCGAGGTACTGACCGAGCCAGACCCCGGCCAGGTTCTCAGCATCTTCACCAGCAGCTTCACCGACGCAGGGCGTGGAAAGTGATGCAAGAAGGCATTCCCACCCTGCATGTTCACCTGCTCTGCGGCTTTCAACTGGTCTCGGGCGACTCGCAACTCATCACCCAAGAACTGGAAGTGGGCTAGTGATCATCTCACCTCTAGCCCGGCTTCATCTGCCTACCCTCAGCCTGGCTGTTGATCGCTTGATCACGTCTTCAGAAGGGCAAAGCGTCTATAGAGAGCGAATGGAGAGAATCTCGTTCGCACAAGTGTGTGCTCTAGCGAGGTTTCAACAAAGGGCGTGTTGGCGAGGGCCTTCTCCACCGTCTGTACTTTGACCAATCTGAAGTCATAAATCCACAAGCGTCCCCCTGGTCGCAGCACACGATATAATTCTCGTAGAGGCTGCTCTAGCTCATACCAATGATGCATGCTGATGGTCGACACTACCAGGTCAAAGGAGTGATCTGGATAAGGGAGTTGCGCAACATTGCCGATATCGAAATGCACCCGCTTCTCTAACTGCTCGCGCTTTGCATGTGCGCGTGCCAGCCGTATCATATCTTCCGACAGGTCTATGCCGTAGACCTGAAGCCGTGGCTGACGACGAGCTATTTCCCTGGCTAACGTGCCCGGACCTGTTCCCGCGTCCAGCACCTTCCCCTCACTCAGTACCGGGGCAATATCTCCGGTGACACGTTGATACAATCCTCTGGCAAGTCGCACCATTAGAACATCATAGATGTGACTCCCCCATCCATAAAAAAGGGAATCATGACGGTTGAATTGACGCAACGACGAGTTTTCCTTGATCTCATGTCCGTGCATGTCATTTCTCCTCTAAGATAATGGCAAGAGCTGCTTCCTTAAGCAGTTGCCTTGATCGATATAGTTGCACTTTACAACTGTATGGTTGTATCATACAACTATGTAGTTGCTTTGTGCAACTGTTGGATGATAGAATAGAGGTATGGATTCAAAGCAGTTCGCGGAGTTATTTGGCGAGTTTCTACAAGCGTTAGGACTCCACCGGCCTGATCAGGTGCCTGCTGGCTTCTCCATCTCTCTCTCCGAGGGGTTCGCGCTTATGACGTTGGCAGCCGGGGCACCGATGTCGCAACAAGTGCTGGCAGAGCGCCTGCATCTAGAGAAAAGTACGGTGAGTCGCCTCATCAAGCATCTTGAGCAGCGGGGATGGGTGAAGAGAGTGCGTGATTTTCATGATACTCGTATGTTCCGACTTCATTTGAGTGATGAAGGGCACGAGACTGCAACGCGTTTGGCGAAGAGTCTAACGGAGCGACATGAGCGCCTGCTGGCTGAACTCAAGCCGGACGAGCAGGAGGCTCTCGCTTATGGACTGTCTGCTCTCATTCGTGCTCTTCGCACTGTCTGACGGGAAGAGGTCCCTGTTCGCCCTACTTCACGGTGGCGATTAGTTTCCGTACATCGTCCCTGAACTTGCCGTTGTCGGCCTTCGCGCTGTGCTTCAGGTGGATCACCACATCCTGGATCATGTTGAAGTCGAAGCTGTTCGTGTCCTTCGGCATCTCCAGGCGCTAGGTCGAGACCACCCCTGTAGCGGTTTTTTGCAGGGTGTGATACAATACATATCAATCTCATTGAGTCGTTGCCTCGCACGCACGTAGCATTGAGCGGGTTTCACAGGAAAGTACAGTACTGATGAGTACACAAGAGAATGATGCACAGGCTCTGGATGCCTATTCTTATGCAGTAACCACAGCGGCGGAGCGAGTTGGGCCAGCTGTGGTCCGCATTGATATAGAACGAGATAGTCAGCGTGTTGGCCCATTCAATGTCCCTGCGTTTGGCAGCGGCCTCGGCTCCGGTTTCATCTTCGCCTCAGATGGCCAAATTTTGACGAATGCTCATGTTGTTTCCCGCGCAAAACGTATCCAGGTAACACTGGCAGATGGACGGAAATTTGATGCTGGTCTTGTTGGCAGTGACCCGGATGTAGACGTCGCCGTGCTGCGTATCGGCGCGGATCATCTCCCTGTAGCTGAGCTTGGACGTGCGCCGCTGCGCGTCGGCCAACTCGTTTTAGCCGTCGGCAATCCTTACGGCCTGAACTGGACGGTGACTGCCGGGGTGGTCAGCGCTTTGGGGCGCGACCTGGATATTCCAGGATCTCGCAAAATGATCAATTTGATTCAAACCGATACTTCCATCAACCCTGGTAATTCGGGTGGTCCACTTGTCGATAGCGTTGGGCGCGTCGTGGGAATTACGACAGCTATGATGCCATTGGCACAAGGTTTGGGCTTCTCTGTGCCACTGGATACCGTGAAAGCAACCATTGCTAAGGTCACCAGGAAGCGTGAGACAAAACCCGAGGAAGTATCGCTGGGCGTCGGTGGAATGCGCGTGATGATTGATCCTGCTCTGCAAAAAAGCCTCAACTTGAGACAACAATTTGGTATGGAGCTGCTGGAGATTCGCCGCAATGGCCCTGCCGATCGTGCTGAACTCAAGCGCATGGACATCATACTTGCCGCTGCCGATGAATTTGTGACAGAACCCCGTGACTTGCAACGTATCGTACGCCGCCGCCACTTTGGAGAAAAATTAACCATTAGTTTCTTAAGAGGGGGCAAACAGCGCAAAGTAACCGTAGTGCTATAAAACAGTGTAACAATCCACAGCCCTCAGGCTGGAGCAATGCATTTCGCTCCAATGAGTGTAATCGAAGCAGAAGCTGAATCTTCGCGCTATGCCCACAAAGGTTTATTGATTTGCTTTGGCGGTTGAGCCGTTGTCGTAATGCTTATGTCCACCCTGGTCAGTGTTGTGTTGCACTAGCATACTAGGAAATGCACCCGGGCACCTCATGAGATGCCCGGGCGCGCGAAAAATGAGCTATTCATTCTCCTCATCATCGATTGGATCATGTTCACCATTCTCGCGCTGTTTTCGCAGCAATTCTTCAACGCCACGAATCAAGGATTCAGCACTTGGCAGCGGTCCTGTTCCCACGGTTCTGTCGGGATTGGGGTCGATTGATGACTCATCACCCTCGTCTTCATCATCTTCCTGAGCCGAACTGGTCACTTGCTCTTCTAGCTTACGTACATATGCGCTGGCCTCTGGATCCCTTGCAACAAGCGTACTGATTTGTTCTTCAAAACGCATGGCATCTGTCTGGATATCGCTTAAATCTAATCCAAAGGACATGAAGGTGTTAAGATAGGTGAGTAATGCAGACGTGACCTTGATGTTTGGCGTGGCTGCCAGGTAATGTGGTGCCGCTGCCCAGATGCTTGCCGCGGGAATATTCGCGCGTCGAAAACTGTCCTGTAATACCCCGATCATTCCCGTTGGTCCTTCATAGCGCGAACTATGAATGTCCATTTCTTTGAGTCGTTCCTTCAAATCGGCGTTGGAAGAAGTTCCGGTGATCGGAACAGAAATTGAGTGTGGTACATCAGCGAGTAAAGCCCCGAGCAACACGACCTCTGAAGCATTGAACTTTTTACAAACGTCGAGGAAGCATTGACTAAACGTCTTCCATTTCAGTTGAGGCTCAGAGCCCAGATACAGGATGATGTCATGACTCAGTTCAGGTGTCTGATGCGATAAAAACTGGCAGTTTGGCCAGATAATTGTGCGCTGTATGCCATCTACATACTTGATGGTTGGCCGGGTCTCAGTGAAAACGAAAAAATCCTCGATATCAACTTCCGCAAACTTGGTGGGTTTCCAACGATCAATGAGAAATTTGATTGCCGTGGTTGCCGCATCGGCGGCATCATTCCATCCCCCTAAGGCTGCAATAACCACGGGGTCCCGTAACTCTGGCTCACTAAGAAAGTGTATATATTCCATATTATTACCTCTCAGATCGTTTGATAGATTGCTCTCTGAAGTCACTCTATCATTGTAACATAGCTGAAAAGAGGGGGATAATCGAATGCAGGGGAAATCAGTTTGGGTCTGAGCCACTTACTGCTTCCTCAGCATTTGGCTATGCTAGAAGTTTCAATCAAGGATGCCACAGTTTCATATGCTCGGCGTGTGTTTGCAGGTACGCCCCATCTGCAATAAAGCGGTCGTAAAACTCCAATTCAAGATGGTGTGCCTGCGCGTAGATACGCATCAATATTGTTGGAAAACGGGCAGGAAAGCGCCCGTAGGTCGTGTAGATGTACTGCGCCATCTCACCTATGCAGTCAATCTGCTCCTGAGAATAGGGAAGGGCCGTTGCTTTGATTTCGCCGCTTTGGCGGAAAGGCCCACCTGTGGCAGGATCATAAGTACCGCCACGCCCGAATTTTTGTTCCGCCAGCTTTTGAGCTGCTTCGTACATGTCAGTCACGTAAGGAGGACATAGAGACTCGTAGATACCATCGAGTCCTACAGGGTTTGGTAAAATCCAATCTTCACTCCTGGTAAAGCGGAAACCCAGGCCGCTAATTCCTTCATCAGCAAAAGCTCCCAGGATAGAATAAGGAAAAATGCCGCTGTACATCCAACCTCCAAGTCCTATTGCCTGCATCATCAACACAATATTCTGGCAGATTGTCGACAACTCCATCGCCGTTGTCGCGTAAGCGGCCTGCTCGATATGGGAGAGGGCAAAGCGCATTTGTGGCGTATCGCTGATTACCCCTGCACTAATGTAAGGCTCCAGGTTACCGCCCATACATCCCCTATCGTCGTCGTAGAGGGTATAGCCGTTGGAGACATACATGGCCAGGAACGCTAGTAACTGCTGCCCGACATCGCCGACAGGCATGAAAAGCGTTGAACCAGGGCGATTGCTATTCCAAACATTGTGTTCATCATAATGAGGTGGTTCAGGCGGCAGCGAGAGGCGCTCCTCACTCAACTGTATGATAGCGGTCTGCGAGATATTAATGATATGAGTAATATCATCGTTCTGCTCAAATTCGCGCAACTTTTCTGGCGTAATGTCCCTGGTACGGACAATGTAAATACCTGAGTCATCCGTAAAAAATACTTCCGAGGTGCAGATCGAGGCAGCCGAAGGTACAGTTCGACCCGTCAGGCGCAGGCTATAGTTGCTCAGGTGTTCACCCTGGTTCAGAGTATAGGGGATACCAAAGTTCCAGCCAGTTACCCCGGTTGCGGCGCTCACAAGAAGCGCCAGTTCAAGGTCACAGAGCGGAAGTGGTTCATTGTGTGAAGTATAGGCAAGTGGGCCGCCAGGAATAGACATGCCAAAACCAAAACGGCGCGAACGTCTCCCGAAGATGCCGTTTACCAATGGAAAGTTGAGAACCTGCTGTAAACGTGGGTCAGTGGTATGAGGAGTAGAGTCCATAGAAGCCTCCGCAACAAAAAAGTCTTAAGAAGAGAGCATACGTTGTGAACAGTATAACACACAGCAATTTCCTATAGCCATAAAAATATTGAAAAAGTACTATGACCGGGCTATGTGGCTTCTAGTATTCTTTGTTCTCCAGAGAAGTGACGAGGCTCTATCCCACAAAAACCAGCAATACTCCACCCAACCCATATATCTGACCCAAGCGCTTTTTCCTGGAGGAAGTGATAGAGTCGGTGAGCATGTGATGTATTTTCCCAACCTGGCTCAACCTTCGCGAATGGGCTGTGAGAAGTCCGTTCACCGCCCGAGCCATCCCCATCCATGACTGAATCGACGACCAGGCGCTGAGCGCCACTCTGGAGCAACCGTTGACCAAACTCCTCAACTGCAGTATAAGGGAGACAGGGGCTGACCGTGATCTGCGTAGGAATACCACTTGAGCAGGCTGCTCGTACCAGTTCCCAGCGCTTCTCTAATAAAGGGCCTCCCTTGAGGCGTTTGAGATAGGCCTGGTCATCGGTCTCAATGCTCACAGATAACCAGGCAAAGGGAATCTGTTGCAATAACGAAAAGTCACGTACGGCCAGAGGGGAGCGCGTCTGGACGACGAGCAAATCAAGGTCATCATAACCAGCAAAGACTTCCAGGCATTGCCGGGTAACCTGGTACTGGCGTTCAATGGGCTGGTAGGGATCAGTTGTGCTACTCATAAAGATGCGCAATTTCTGGCGCACCTGCGGCTTCACAGTATGGAGCGTTTTCGCCAGTAACTGCGGCGCATTCGTTTTTACCTGGACAGCATGACCCCACTCGGCAGCAAAACCACGAAAATGCCAGTTGGGCAGAAATTGTGCATAGCAATACAGGCCACATGTTGTCTGTCCAAAGCCGCATCCGACGTATCCAGAGAGTGAATGGGTAAAGGGGTAGGGCCTGGAAGCCAGGAAGCCATTCCGCTGGGGCGTCAGTATACTTTTTGCTTCTTTCAGAAGAATTTCCATCGCTATGTCACTCCCGCTTGGAACATTTCCGTCACCCATGGAAACTACCGTAGCTCCCCATATTCTAACATAAACGGGTTGATCCCTCTTTAAGATGCTCTATTGACGTCAGCTAGCTTCCACCCATATACTCTCAGCATGAAACCAACTGAAATACCCATTATCTACCAGGATCATCACCTGCTCATTGTGAACAAACCAGCAGGGCTTGTTATCCATCCCACTTATAAAAATGCCGATGGAACGATGTGGGATGTCCTTTTAGCTCACCTTGCGCTGCAGGGCCCGGACGATTGGCAGCCTCCCGTTCTACCCGACGAGCAGGAGTGGGCAGGAGCTCCACCGCACAAACAGGAAATGCTCCGCGAAAAGCGTATTGAGAAGCAGTGGAGAGAAGAGGGGTTACTTTCTCGCCCCTGCCTGTTGCATCGCATAGATAAAGATACGTCGGGTATCGTGGCCCTGGCACGCACTGAACGTGCACGACGTCACATCGTTCGTCAGTTTCACGACCATTCGATCGTCAAACGGTACCTGACCGTTGTCCGTAGAGAAGCTCCCTCCTGGACACAACCACGGACCGCGTTCTCTATTGCTCGACAAACAGGGGGAGTGAATATAAAAGTTGCTAGTGGAATAACCATCATGACTCTAGATGATGAACTCGTACTGGACGGCCCTTTGCAGCGAGACCCTACTGACCGCCGCCGCTCTATTGTTGCGCTGGATGGTCAGCCTGCGAAGACTCTGCTCCATGTGTTAGCTGTCTCGGACAGTTTCGCATTGTTAGATGTGCGACCGGTAACGGGGCGCACGCATCAAATTCGTGCTCACCTTGCGGCCCTGGGTTATGCGATTGTTGGAGATAAGATTTATGCACCTTATGCGGAACACGATCCCGCCTTCCTTGTGCAAAAGGTGTTGGGACGGCAATTTCTCCATGCATATAGCCTTCAGCTTCGCCGTTACCCGGATAACGCATTAGTTCAATTTGTAGCTCCCCTTGCAGAAGATCTGATCTTTTGGATGCAGAAATATTTTCCTGATGGCTTAGGAGTGATAGATGCCAGCACCACAATACCCGCCTAATTACGGACCCTATGCCAATCTTGGCGAGGAAGAGAAGAAAAAACGTCTTGATGCGATGGTCAGAATCTGGCAGAGCGACACCGAACGTCGCATTGAACGCGAGGGCTATCGGGAATTCATCAAAGCCACAGGTCTGGATGAGTATCGCTTTTCAGTCTGGTTGCGCTTTCCTGAATGGGAGCGCTCTGCAGTAGTAGGCCAGGTGATTACCTTGCGACGCTCAAAAAGCGGCTCTCCTGAAGACCCGGCCCTGTTCAGCGTCTGGCGGCGTAATCCTTTGCTGCGAGGGATGCCTGACTGGAAAGTACAGCTTCCCAATGAGAACGTCTTCAATATCTCGGTGCGTATCACACCAGGAGGATTGGGCGAAGGCAGCAAGTGGGTCGTTGTCATGCCGAAAGAGATGATTCCTCGCTACAAACCGGGTTGGCCTACACAACAGGGTTGGGTTGTATGGATTCGCTCGTTTGATTGGCTCTCAGTCGGCGTCGGTTTCATTCGCGAGATGCTCGATTCGTTGTAGCGTTGTAGCCGTCGATACGGAATTCTCTCCTATATTCTATTGAATTCCGTAGGTATATTTTAAAATGATTGACGTTCCTCCGAAAATCATAAGACTCCAGAGGAAGGATTAAGGGTGACGGCCGTCAAAGAGACCAACCTCTATCCTATGGGGATCAAAGTCTCAAACGAAGATATCGCCACGCTGAACATCAGCAGAGATCCTTTTCATGGTGATTGGAACTATACCATTCACCCTCATTTCACCCTCATTTGAACCATGTCTTATTCTATAAAAGAATACATTCATTAAAATATTTATGGAAAATATCGTGGAAAATATTAAAAAATAAGCTTGACAAATCAGGCAACACATGTTAACTTTGATTGTGGGGTTTGTTTACTATTCCCGTTTGGACAGAACAAATGCATATTGCGTTTTATAAAAAGCTCTGGAGACCACCAGATTAACTTTCATTTATTAATCTGATATCAATTGACCTACTAGATGGAACATGCCTGGCAGGAGTCTACAGCGATACCGAGCACGATTGAGCCTTCTGTCCTGGAACAGCGCGTTGAAGATTGTGATGTTCCTGTGATGCTCTGTGAGCTGAGTGTGACAGTTTCGTGAGATCAATGAGGTATCTTTTTCCTGGAGAAATTTGTCCGCAGTGGTGATGCGTGTTGCTCTTTCCCACTGCCCCTTCGGCTCAAAGCTTTTGCACACCGCTGTAGTGTGTTCGAGAGCAAGTAACCATTTCAATATGCTGTTTATGGATTGAGTTTTGATCTCGATACCTCAAAGCAGAGGTACGTTTCCATTCTGATACTTTCTGCTAATCGTCTTGTATTCAATACGTCCGTTCTTTGTATCTACTCAATGGTACATGCTTTTTCCTTGGGGATACGTCTATGGCTACCCAGTTTGCTCAATCATTGGTGTTCGATCATGTAGTATCATCGACTTCACAATTTATTGGTCGACGCCGCGAGCTGAGCTTGGTCTGGAACCGATTCGAGGCAGCTAAGGGCGGGAGGGCCAGGGTAGTGCTGCTAGTCGGAGAACTAGGTATCGGCAAGACTCGCCTCTTAGAAGAAGTTGCTGAGTGTGCCGTGCAAGATGGAGCGACCGTTCTGCGGGGTGGTGCATCCGAGTCTGAAGGAATGCCTCCCTATCTGCCTTTCTTGGAAGCCCTTGGGCAATACATCCGTGTAACCCCTCCTGACCAACTACGTGAGCAAGTCGCGGTGGCGCCTCGGATACTGGCGAGCCTTTTGCCAGAGTTGGCTGTTCGTTTAGGCGGCGAACTCTCGGTTGCGTATCCTCTCCCTCCTGAGCAGGCACGTCTGCGTCTCTACGAAGCTGTTGGTACGTTCCTGGAAGGTATTAGTGCTCCACATGGGCTCGTCCTCATGCTCGATGACCTCCACTGGGCGGATACGGCGAGCCTTGACCTGCTGTGTTACATTGCGCGGCATCATGCGAAAGCCAGGCTACTGGTTCTGGGGAGCTACCGTGAAGGCGAGATCAACCGGAACCAGGCACTGGAACGGACGGTAATCGAACTTAACCGCCGGCGTGTGCTCACCACAGTTGCGGTCAATCCGCTCTCCGCAGAAGAGATCGAGGCACTTGCTGCTGGCTATCTTGGTGGCCCTATCAGTCCTATCGTCAGTCAACTCCTGCATGCACAAAGCGAAGGCAACCCCTTCTTCGCCGAGGAGCTCATACGTGGCTGGCTTGAGGTGGGGGCGCTCGTTCAAGAGCACCACCAATGGGTGGCAGTCAGGTCACTTGAACACTCACTCCCATCAAGTATCGTTGGGGCACTGCGCCAGCGCTTTACACGGCTCTCATCGCATATTATCGATCATTTGCGCATCGCGGCAATCATTGGTCGAGCGTTTGACCTCTCCCTTCTTACCGCAGTGGAAGGCCAGGAGATCGAGGCTGTTGAGGAGTGCCTCCTTGAAGCTGTGGGTGCCGGATTGGTTCGAACCGACCAGCAGGGGGTGTTCACGTTCACTCACGACAAAATCCGTGAGTGTCTGTACGCTGAGGTGAGTTCCTCACGACGCCGACGTCTGCACGAGGACATCGGCCGGGTGCTAGAAGCCCGGTACAGTCACCAGGGCCCAAAGAGTACATACCTGCTCGCCGAACTTGCCTATCACTTCGCACGTAGCGGCGATCGGATGCGAGGGGCCACGTATTCCTGCCTGGCGGCTGAACAGGCCGTGCAATCTTCTGCCCTCGATGAGGCGCTGGCGCATTATCGGATGGCGCTCGAACTGCTTGATCCCGGGGATGAGCGCTACGGTACTCTGCTGCTGAGTTTAGGCAATGCCGCGCTGATGGCGGGGGTGGAGCAGGAGGCGGTGGTGGCCTACGAGGGGGCGCTGAGCCGGTTATCGGCCTATAGTGAACAGGGGATGGCGGCACGAGCGGCCCATGGCCTGGGGCTGGCGCAGTGGCGGCAGGGATCTCTACAAGCAGCGCGAGCGGCGCTCGAACAGGCGCTCGAACTGCTTGGAAACGCCCCTAGTGCGGAGACGGTTCGGGTGCTGGTCGATCTCTCGACGTTGCTCACCGTCTCTCGAGGCCAGCAAGCTGCGGGTGCTGCTTCTGCCCAGCAAGCGTTGGAGATGGCCCGCCAACTGGAAGACAAGAGCCTCGAGGCGGCCGCGAGTCGAGCAGTCGCCGGAAGACTTTTGCTGTCTGGCCAGGAAATCGCTCTGGCGGTGCAGTCACTGAAACGAGCCCTGGTGCTTGCCGAAGAGAGTGACAATCCGTTTGAGGCAGCCGAATGCTGTTTCTACCTGGCGGGTGCCTACTACTGGAAGGCGGAAATTAGACAATCCTACCAGGTGAGCATGCGCGGAGTAAAGTTCATCGAGCGCTCTCATCAGCCATACCAACTGCGCATCGCTTCCTCCTGGCTGGCCCTGCTCCTGGCTTCCCAGGGCGAATGGCTTGAGGCAGAGCAGGCCATAGAGCGGGTGCAAGGCATGTCTCCTCCCCTTCCGTCAGCTTTCCTGCGCCTCATTCGGGGCTTTCTTGCGTACCAGCGGGAAGAGTATGCAGCCGCTGAGCGAGAATTGCAGGCGGCCCGGGTGAACCAGCAGACGGGTTCTATGGGGCTGCTCTTCTACACAGGTCTGCTTGGCATGGCCCAGGCGGCGCGAGGGAAACACGAGGAAGCCTCGGCTTGCATGGTCGAGCTCGAGGCCCTCCTGGCCGCACTCCCACCCGGTACGTTGCCAACCGTACCCATCATGCTCTGCCTGGCGCTCATCGCACTCACCTTGGGCGATGGGGAGCGGGCTGCACAGCTCTATCCCCGACTACAGGCTTTCAGTGGCCAGCACTGCTGGTTCCTGGTTGACCGCGTGCTGGGAGAGATGGCGACCCTGGGCGGAGAGTGGGACCGGGCCATGGTGCATCTCGCGGCGGCGCAGGAAACGAGTCAAAGCGAGGGCCTTCGCCCTGAATTAGCCCGCACCGTGTGGGCCCAGGCCACCTGCGAGTTGGCGCGCGGCGGTCAGGAG
>WNFY01004485.1_pt1 | contig 12875 bp, 15 predicted proteins | sample 5400091 | NCBI WGS metagenome assembly WNFY01 (sample SAMN13153364, study PRJNA577476) | soil metagenome | isolation source: 60 cm soil or saprolite under grassland replicate 1 | place: USA:California | collected 2016-06-15 | reverse complement strand
TGTCAGGTGATGAGATCAAGGCCCGGCAACGTCTGATCGATGCGTCTGCAAGAAGGAACGGCAGATCGCCCGAATCAATCAGACGGATCGCTCAGCTTGTCGGGATGATCGATGAGAAGGAGCGACCGGAGAGATCTGAGAAGAAACCGTTCTTCCTGCATGACAAGAGTCCATTCACGGGATCCATTTCGGAATGGGCCGACTGGCTCGTCTCCAGCTACAACGGTTTAGAACAGGACACGTTCATCTTCTGGCCAGCCGCAGAAGGTCAAGAGGAGAGCCAAGTCCGTCTTTTCGCAGAACAAGTCGTTCCGAAGGTACAGTCATTACTCAAGGGATCCAAATGATCGATCTTACCTGGGACTTGGAAGAATCCGTCTCGTTCAACCTACGACAAGGCCGAAAACTACGCATCAGCTGACGCAGACACACTGGAGCAGACTTTTTGGACACGTAGCGTCACGATGGGTCGACCTTCTCGCATCTCGTGAGGAGTCAACTCAGACGGAGGTGTTAAGATAGAAATGAAAAAGGTCATTCCGCTCATCATTCTCGCCCTACTCGTCGTGCCAGCATCGGTAGCTTTTGGAAGTTCTAGTAATGCATCGAATATCGTCAAACCATCCGTCGTTCTGATTCATGGCGCTTGGGCTGATGGTTCAAGTTGGAGCCGGGTCGTCAGTCTCCTACAGACTCACGGCTACACGGTCTATGTCCCGCCCAACCCGCTGCGCGGTCTAACCTCCGACTCGGCCTATATCGCAAGCTTCCTCCAGACCATCACAGGCCCGATCATCCTGGTAGGACACTCCTACGGAGGAGCAGTCATCACCAACGCCGCCACCGGAAATCCGAACGTGAAAGCTCTCGTCTACGTAGACGCCTTCGCGCCCGACCAAGGAGAATCACTAGCATCGCTCTCCAGCGTCCCACCCCCAACTGGCCAGTCACCATCCTGCGTCTCGGGAGACCCGACACAGGTCTTCAACTTCGTCCCATTAAACGGCGGAGACGTTGATCTCTACGTCAAACCAAGCCTCTTCCCATCCTGCTTCGCGAACGACCTGCCACCCAATGAAGGAGCAGTCCTTGCATCGACCCAACGCCCGTTCGCTCTCAGTGCCTTACCACAGCCGTCAGGAGTGCCTGCATGGAAGACAATCCCGTCCTTCTACCTCGTCGGCACCATCGACAATGTAATTCCACCGTTCGCGCAGCTTTTCATGGCCCAACGCGCCAACGCCACCATCGTCCAGGTCCGAGGATCACACCTAGTCATGATCCTTCACCCGACCGCAGTCGTGGGCCTGATAGACCAAGCCACACTCTCCATACAAGGCAGCCTAGACACGAGTTCACAACAGACACTCACGCCCGCCATCGCCTGACTACTGTACAAACAAAACCCCTAGACTAAGAGATCCAATTGCTCCCCCATCCCAATCAATTGATGGGGTGTGGGGAGATCTGTGTCTACGAGCTACTGTCAAGGAACCGATTCTTCTCCAACAAGGTGCTGGGGCACGTACCGAAACTAATAGCGACCCAACTTCGTTTTTCCATGACTAGCTTTGACGCAAGAGCCCGATTTTTGCCCGCAAAATTGAACTGAACTTGGACTAGACGGCGACCAGATTCTTCTCTGCCCTTTTCAACAGAACAGCATTTGTAGCAACGATTATCGAAGATGCGCTCATTAGCAAAGCGGAAACTTCGGGTCGAAGGATTATTCCAAAGTTGGGATAAAGGATGCCAGCCGCGATGGGTATTGCGAGGATGTTGTAGAATGAAGCCCAGAACAGGTTCTGCTTCATCTTGATGACAGTTGCCTTGCTGAGCCTTATCGCCCGCAGGACATCTGAAGGGTCTGACTTCATCAGGACCACTTTCGCCGTCTCTATCGCCACGTCCGTGCCGGCGCCGATAGCAATCCCGATGTCTGCCTGAGCCAGAGCTGGCGCATCGTTGACGCCGTCGCCTACCATTGCGACAAATTTTCCTTCCTCTTGCAGCTTCTTGACGAACGTTGCCTTGTCCTTTGGGAGGACATCGGCAAATACCCGCTTGATCCCTACCATTCTCGCGACCGCTTCGGCGGTAACCAGATTATCCCCAGTTATCATGGCCGTCTCAATCCCGAGCTGGTTCAGCCTTGACACTGCCACTTTAGCCATCGGCTTCACAGTATCAGCCGCGCCGATAGCCGCTATGACCCTGCCATCAACGGCCAGAACCATTATCGTCTCACCCTTCTCGACAAGCTGATCGATCCTTCCTTGGAGGGGAGCGGTGTCGATACCGCTCTGTTTCATCAGCTTCACAGTTCCCACCAGCACCTCCTTTCCTTCGATGCTTGCTCTAACTCCCAGACCGGACAAGTTTTCGAAGCGTTCGATCCTTGTCGGCAACTGCAGATGTCTACTCTTCACCTCCTCAAGTGCAGCGCTGCTCAACGGGTGGTTTGAGTCAGCCTCAGCCCCGCCAACGAGTCTCAGAGCACCGTCTTCATCCCAACCCTGAACAGTGGCGATTTCCGAGAGTCTCGGTTTCCCCTCTGTCAACGTCCCAGTCTTATCGAAAACTACCGATTGGATCTTTGAGACCCTTTCCAGTGTCGGAGCGTCTTTGATCAGAATGTTGTGTTTTGCGCCCAGACCGGTTCCGACAGCGACGGCTGTTGGCGTGGCCAGACCCAGCGCATCAGGACAGGCTATTACTATCGCAGAGATGGCAAAGGTCAGGGCGAAGAGGGTTGGTTGCCGAGCAATGGCAAACCAGAAAAGAAAAGTGACCAGACCCGTGCCGATTGCTAATACTACGAGATACTGAGCAAACCTATCTGCCAATCTCTGACCGGGCGCTTTGGAATTCTGAGCAGCTTCGACCAGCCTTACTATCTGCGCGAGGGCTGTCTCCTCACCTACTTTTGTCGCCTCGAACCTGACAGACCCAGACTGGTTGATGGATCCGCCTATGACATTATCTCCCTCCTTTTTCGCGACTGGAATAGATTCGCCCGTTACCAGAGACTCGTCAATTGCCGTTTCACCGTCGATTATCGTCCCGTCGACAGGCACTCGGTCTCCAGGCTTCAGAATTATGACGTCGCCAACCTGGACCTGCGAGGTTGAAACGAGATTCTCTTTTCCATCTCGGAGGACTCTCGCTTGAGGCGGAACCAGTTGGAGCAGAGCCTGCAAGGCGTCGGTTGTACCGCGCCGAGACCTCATTTCCATCCAGTGTCCAAATAGGACGAAGGTGACGAGGAGGGCGGCTGCTTCGTAGTAGGAATCGTAGCTTTCGAGAATCGTGAGAAGAACGCTAAAGCCGTACGCTGCAGTTATGCCAACAGCGATGAGAACAGACATGTTCAGCGTTCTATTTTGAAGAGCCCCTGAAGCTCGAATAGAGAAAAATCCAGCCGGAGTAGAAGAATACAGGAGTCGTTAGAAGGAAAAGAAGCCAGGGAACCGGTATGGGGGATTGAGGCTGAAAACCGAAGATGAATTTTCCGAGGGGCGAGTATAGGATGATTGGGACGGATAGTATCAGCGCGAAGAAGAATTTCTGGCGAATGTCTAATTCCATTAGTCTCGCCATTTCTCGACCCGCAACCCCAGTATGTTCCATTCCCATCGTCATGGTCATGCTCATCTTGAACCGGTCCCAGCCGGACATCTTGGAAGCAGACTTCATGACGTGCTCGTGATGATCCATTCCTCGTTCGCTCTTCGAGACCGCGACCAGTTTCATCCCACATTTTGGGCAAGTTCCGGGAGAAGTGGATCTGATCTCTGGATGCATAGGGCAAGCATAGATCGTCGGGTCAGCGTTCACGTGGTGATGATTGGAGTGATCGTCGTGTTTTTCCGCGCCACTCATCCTACTTCAACTCTCGAAGCCGCTCTCCCAAACCTTCTGGTTTGCTTCTTAAGAAGACAGATTATCTAATGGTCTCTGGCCACAATGATGAGTAGTGGAGACAAGGGGCGTTCAGCTCAGTCGGTGTCGGCCCGAATACGCTACTGCGGCGAAGACTCACGCTAAAAATCTGGGAGGTGTGCAAGTGCAAAAAGACCCAATATGTGGCATGATGGTGGACGAGAAGAAGACAAAGCTTACCTCTAAACACGGGGACAAGACCTTCTTCTTCTGCTCAGCATCCTGCAAGACCACTTTCGACAAGGACTCTCACCGATACGGACACCAATAGCAGGCGCTCTAGCAAACCGGACAGAACGGAGCACGACTAGGCAATACACGCCACTGGTGGAGGGATAACGATTCCAATTCCGAACAGAGCATAACTAGTTGACTGCCAAGCAGTCCCGCGCATATACGTACTAGAAGTTCCTTGACATAGAACGTCCACCTGCCGTGGTATCACGGGAGCCAGGAAAAAGACAGCGAGGAAAACCAACGCCGTTGCTAGAAGTTTACCATTCCTCATTTTCCCTGTTCTTCCAGACAGCAATCAACCAGTAACACTGCTTTGCGGGCTTTGTCATACCGGACAATTATCGAGTTGCTAGTCTTGTTCTCAACGGAAATGTCCCCCACCGATACAGCTTTGCCGGGAGAGACTCTAACGTTCTCCATACAATCGCGCGTTATTGCGAGGTCGGGGTTCTTATCGTCTTTTGCCCACTAGCTCACAGAGGAGAAGAGATCTTTGTTCTTATGGTCGCATTCTCAAAGGGTACTTTTTCCTAAAGTGGGCATATGTGTCATTGTCGCAAACGAAGGGCATCTCGGGTTTGCCCTCTATCTTGATTTCTCCGTCAATGACGACCGTGGGAACAACCCCCACTTCATAGTGCAGTGCTTGCGGTGGATTCTCTGACATGTCGTAAGAGACCAAGCTACAACCCGAGCACTTGCCGGCTTCAATATCGTCTAAGAGAGACCTACACAGAGGGCAGTTGCCGGTGAAGACCTCAATCCGGTGCGGCATGCCAGTATGACTTGAATATGAGTTCTTAACCCTTGGATCCGGGACCTTTCGGCTTGGGCTCTTACATATCGGCTCGTATGTTTCCTCAGTTGCGGTATCGAGCTTGACAAAGACCTGATTTCGACGAACGGGCTGTTGATAGTTGATAGCTTTCATCGGTATAATATTTACAGGCATGCTAGCTGAGATACGGTTCAGAACCGAACGCGCGATTCAAGCATCAGATCAGCAGTGTGCTAACCGTCTAGAAAGAACGTCGAGAGCTCTCCGAAAGACTGCCTTCGGGGAGCTTTCTGTTTCTCTATCGCTGGCAGATGCGATTGGGAACCAGCCTGATCCACTATCATCCCCATCGTCAGCCTTCTCCCTAACAACCACCTTCGTACTTCCCGCAGCCTTGATGGTAGGAGGTTTGGTCAATCCAATGATTGCACTGGCAATGATAGCTTCAGAGTGAAAACTACATTCGAGCAATCGTCAGTGTGATCGTTCCGACTCCAGTCGATCCGCGGTGAACTAGTCGGATCGAAGACTACAGGAAGGCCGGCTGCAAGGAGTTCATGCTGACCTTCGTCCCGAAAGGAGGACTATGGTCTTCAGCAAACCTCCCGTCGCAGATACGACTCTTCTCCAGCAATGTGCTGAGTAACTAGATCCGTCATGGGTGCCGCTTTTGCGTCAGGCAGGGTCTCGGATGAGATGCAAAGTTTGAAATCAAGTCTGTCCATGATCGGCTCAATACCATGCAAGTCATGACAGTGGTCGAGGGGAAAATTCCGAAAGCGCAAACCCATGAATTCTTGGCAATGTACGCCTCAGTAAAAGACCAGCCTAAGCCATCGGGATGGAAAAGGTCGATGCTCCTCCACGATACAAACGAGGAAGGCCTCTACAGGATAGCCACTCTCTGGGAGAGTAGAGAGGCGCTAGAACAGATGAGGAAGAATACTGCGGTCCCATTCGCGGTCCATATCTTTCGAGCCCATGGTGCTGAGCCCAACGTGCGAATCTTCGAAGTACCATTCGCGTTCGAAGCCTAGTCGAGACAGAGGCATGGCCACATACATTGTGCCTTTCGGACGGAATCAGTCTCAACTCGGTACAGACCGGTAGCAGGCTCTCTGCTCCCAGTTTCACTACTCCCACAACAGGCATAGTCCGTCTTCAGACCGTTGATTCCGTGGACGCGACCATCGTTGTCGACAATACCATCGACATCCTCTTAGCCTCCACGAGCAACGTGATCCGTGCCCCCCTGACTTGGGACTGGTCTAGAAGGCCGCAGTTGGTAGCAGAACACGGCTACTCTCTGCTCCTAAGAGTTCACAAGAAAGGCAGCGTCAAGACTATTCTCTACGACGCGGGCCTCAGCCCGGACGCGGTCACCCACAACCTAGCCGTCCTAGGGATCCAGCTGACCGACCTAGATGCTATCGTCTTATCGCATGGGCATGCAGATCACCATGGTGGCCTTTTCGGCGTCGTCCACAGCCTGGGCAAGAAGAACCTCCCGCTGGTCCTACATCCTGACGCTTGGAAGAACCGGAAAATCAGGTTCCCCTCTGGGGTGGAGATGCACATGCCTCCCCCTGACCGACGAGCACTCGAAAAGAATGACGTCCAGATAATCGACAGTCGAGCCCCCAGCCTCCTCCTCTCCGACCACGCCCTAGTTACTGGGCAGGTGGAAAGGGTCACCGACTACGAAAAAGGATTCCCCTACCAGTACGAAGAGATGGACAATGAACAGTGGGAACCGGATCCCTGGGTCTGGGATGATCAGGGCATCGTCTTCAACGTCAACGGGAAAGGTCTAGTCGTCGTGTCCAGCTGCAGCCATTCAGGCGTAGTCAACGTCCTCCGCAACGCCCAGCGAGTAACAGGCGTCAACAAGATCCACGCCTTCATGGGCGGAATGCACCTGACTGGTGGAATCTTCGAGAAGATCATCTCACAAACAGTCCAAGACGTCGCAAAGGTCCATCCGGACATCATCATTCCTGGACACTGTACGGGTTGGAAAGCCATGCACCTTATCAGTCATGAAATGCCTGAGGCCTATGTTCAAGGAAGCGCGGGGACCCGAATCTACTTCGGATAGATACGACTCTTTTCCAGCAAGGTGCTAAGCAGATATCAAGACTAGATGAATCGACAGGTCCTGTATCGCTGATCCAACGCCTTATTACGGCTGGTTGGGTGGAGTAAGTCATCCAATGTAATCATGGGGCTATAGATGGAAAAAGTTAAAACTAATTGAGAACAGAGCGTCGGCGCATGAAATATATTAGCGCATTGTCTTTGCTTCTTGCACCCTTACTGTTTCTGGCTCCCGCGGCGCATGCAACAATGGTCACTGCCTCATCGGGAACGTTCACAACCACTGTGACCTCACTAGTACCGATTCTGAGCGCTGACGGCAACTCAGCTTTCGACCTGGCAGGCACGATCGTCGTAACGGGAACTTTCAGCGGATCTGGCCCCATTGCCTTCACAGTGTTGGTACGCGCCACGGGCCAAGACAACTTTCTAGGACAATTCACATGTTCCTGTACTGTAGCGGGCCATTCAGGAAGCATAACCATCGGTTTCACGGCGACGGGCGTCTTCGGTGTCGGCAATCCCCTCAGCGGTCAGTACACCATCCTCAGTAGCACCGGTGGGTTGGCCAACTTGCATGGACAAGGCCCCTTCTCGGGAACCCAGACTCCCACGGGATTTCAAGGCGTCTACTCCGGCCAGACCCTATTCAGCCCATAGCCTAACTCATGAGTTAGGCCCTCCCCCATTTTTTTTTGTCCCACTCGCAAGTCGAAATTTGGCAGAATTCATTGACAGAACACGATTATACGGTCGCCGGGGCTAGTGGTCAGACCCACAAATCATCGCGTTCTATTTTGACACCATAGTGAGTGACGATATCAGACATCTCTTTGTACAGCCTCTCTGAGGAAGCAACAACTTCTTCTGCAGTAGTCGGGACGAACCCGCACATCTTCTCCACTAGCTCATTGAAATCTTTAGGTTTATTTCGTAAGTCGAAGAGGATCTTCCAGAACCAGCTCGTCGTAGTTACATATCTTCGATTCATGAGAAAAACTATTCTGGCCGCATCCTCTGCGAGCGTGCGCCCGCTCGAAAATACTCCGATCTTGTCTTTTGTCAGCGTGGCGTTTCTCATGAAAGCGGTGGACTCTGTCATCATCATGAACGACTTTCGAATCGCTTCCGCAGAATCCGCTTTGTCATTCTTCTCGACCGCCTCCTCGAGCCTCGTGAACCATCCATCCCGCTCGTAAAGGTCAATTCTGTTTCTGTACTGGTCTGCTTCCCAATGCCAATTGTCGGTAAGCTGCTTCGCGGCGTCAAGAATGTTTGAAGAGTTGAGATACTGAATATGTACGATGAGCCCTCGGTAGAGATAATATTTCATCGGAATCTCGGCCCTATCACGAATTGCAACGATCATCTCCAAGTCAGAATAAGGACGGTCAAGTCTCTTCGAAGTCGAACCGCAGACATAAACGGCCATAACATCCCTCCCATATTTTTTCACAATACGGGCTGAAATCTGGTGGGCGATCCTCAACCGGCCTTCGTGGGTAAACTTTCGTAGCTTAGGGACCAAGACGGATCAATTCTTCTTGCCAGACGTTCTGTTTGTATCCTCGCCGTCAATTAACTTGAATTAATCTCTCTCTATCCTTAGTTTGATAGGTGTTGAAGGAAACTTGAACTTTGGTCCCGAAGAATTCCCGTAGTGGTCCTGCCTCCTCCTCAATCGCCAGCTTCTGAGCTGAGCTTAGGGCTTTGAACGGTCTAACCATGATCTCGATCCCAGCTTTCTTCTTGGTCTTCTCCCACGTTCCCGCGGCGATTCCATCAACTAGCAGCACTGGGGCGTTTCCCTGGATTTGTCTGAAGATTCTGGTCCTGTATTCTTGTGGGACGAAGAATTCTCTGGGATGGTAGAACATGACGTACGTGTCCCAGCTGGGGACCAAGCGGATAGAATGAGCTTCGTCTACGGATTGTATCTGATCGACATCACTGGCTAGCATCTTGGATTCGTGATGGTCAAATTCCATCGGTTCTAATTCGTTGGCGATGAGCTCTTCTAGAGCTTTGGCTTCGGGTGCCGGGACTCCCCACCAATGGGCAAAGTCCTCGTGAGTGGCGGGGGCGTAGGTGGTGTAGAATTGTCGTAGAAGCATTTTCAGTGCCTGCTGGCTGGAAGGCTGGCTCTGTTTGCCCAGCCACTGGTCTGGCCGAGTGAAGGTTACCTTTGGACCGTGGCTGGGACCGAAGATGAGGCTTCCCTCGTGGGCTGCTTGTTGTAGGAGGCTTCCAAAGCCTGAGAGGAGATGGGACTGGAGGGTAGGGCGCAGTCTTGTTCGTTTGACGATTTCACGGGCAAGTTCCTCTCTTGTCAGGACATGTCCGTCGAGGGCATCGTAGATTGCCTTTGTTACCTGTTCTTGCTCGGCCCGGGTGATCTGGTATTTCTTGTCTGCAGGCCCCGGTCCTATCCTGTACGAGATCTTCTCGTGGTGAAGGTCTTGGCTAGTTTTGAGCGCGGCTACGTATGTGGAGAGGCTGTTGGAGGAGAGTAAGTGGAGTGTGCCGCGCATTGCCCAAGTCTTGACGAGGATCCAGTGTTTCCAGAGAGCATCTTCAACGTCTTGGATAGTGATGTTGTTGATTCTGGCCCAGAGGGAGAGAGCGGCACCCGATAGTACCTGAGCCTGGACCCCGCAGACATCCGATACCACCCGGGACATATCCCGTCTCGGAACCCGTTGGGCCAGATGGTTCTTTGACAGTCGCCAAGAGTTGACTTGGGCACGGGAGAGTCTGATCATTCCGCTGGGAGGGTCTCTGTTTGTCTTTGAATATTCCGGGATCCATGGTCCTCAACAAACCTGCCGTCACAGCTACGGCTCTTCTCCAACAAGGTCCTCAGTAGATAGATTCGAAGCTACCCATGAGAATCTCCGGGACGAAGATTCTTCACCCTTTCCTCGATCTTTGCTCGAAACGGATGCCGTGGTTCAGCCTGGTGTTTCTAGTCGCTTTCGCACTACCAAGTACCAGTCAGCGTCGCGGTGTGTGTTGAAGCCATTCTTGAGGTACATTGACAGTGGGCCTGGAAAATCCCAGGCAGCCGACTGTGGCTTCTTGACCGGATAAGCCTCAGCGTACTCTAATCCTTTCTGGGAAAATTTCTGGCATGCAGCGTTCAGTAGGTGGGACGCGACTCCCTGGTTGCGATGAGAAGAGGCTATTACGAAGCAGACGATTGAGCCAACTCGCTCTGCCTTATCGGGACCGGGGCTCATCAGCCAGTGGAGGGCGGGGTAGCTGGTGCGAGGAGCCGCGTTACACCAGCCGACGGGTTTTCCGTCGTCGTAGGCGAGGAATCCGTGCATTCTATCCTCCTCGATGAGGCTTGAGGCCTGACGACGACTCTCGGCTTTTCCCTTGTTTGCGAAATGATAGAGCGAGCAGTAGCAGTCAGACCAGTCAGGATTGTCCGCGAAAGCAACACCGTCAAAGAAGAGTAGGAAGTCGTCTCTCAGAGATGGCACTAGCTCCTTGACGACCAGGTTGCTCATGGAAGGACTTGATAACGTGCTCTTCGATATCTGCTTTCTGGCGGCGTAGACAAAAATGAAAGTTTTGGAAGGTGGATGTGAACCAGTTCCGGTCCAAATCCCACCGGTCCCGTCAGACTACCCGCACACGCAGAAAGTTGACTCACTCAATTCCTGACGGCTACACCCTCTAGGGCATACACAAGAGGAATACGATAGCGGTACGCATCGGATCATCACTAAGGTGACCCGAGTACTATGCTATGGCCGATCGTGCCTCAAATTTCTATCTCCCCAAAGATGCCTCGCCAGAACGAGAATGCCAGAAAGGACTAGCGCGAGACCAAAAGTGTAGACGACGGAGTCGAATAAGAATTCAGCGACATCAATCTGAGGTGGAGAGGCGGCCTGCTGAAAAAGGCTCTCAAAAGTCGAGACGGCTCCACCCAAGGTTTTCGATAACCATGGCTGGGGATATCCATAGCGATTGATCTCGGCGTCTATAACGAGTTCTCTTGTATGAGATGACAATGATAGGACAGTAAGCGTACATCCGCCAAGGGCTGAAAGAGAGCCTAGAAGGACCCACGACAGCTCCTTGCGGAACATTGTACGCATTCCAATCTCCTTCTAGTTGTCAGTACTGAGTGATAATACCACCGATTAGAACGCCTCTGTTCGACTGCCGAAACACTTGAACAAGGTCATTGTGTGTGCCTGCACCATTCGCTAACCAAAGATATTAGCAAAAAAACTCGGATGGCGGGAAGGACAAAGAACATGAGCCGGAAAATAGGAACCGTAACTTGACCCTAAGAGCGGTGAGAAAGACATGAGGTGGGCTACAATCATTCCGATTGGGATCCTATGTTCAGGACTAACAATGCTGATAGCAGACTTTGTGTTAAGAAAACCACCTTGCATAGACACGTATCCTCCCAGAAGCTGTGCGGTGATCATTCCCTGGTTGACTATTCTCGGGAGTGTGGCCACGGTACTCGGAGCACTTTTCATGGTAAGAAATGGAACTCGAAGGTGCGGGCAAACGATCTGCATACCTGCCAATACCTGAACACTTCAGGGCCAGTCTCTTCGAAAGAGGGGGACAGTACAAAGGTCGGTGCGGCCCGGCGAATCTCGCTGAAACTTGAACGTCTGGTATAGAGGCCAGAATGACAGCTTGGTCAGCGTGCAAGCTTGGACGCTGATCCAAAAACTCTGATGGTCACCGTGGGTTCCCGGAAGCGTAGGAAAACGTGTGGGGGGGTCGGACCATTGGACGTAATCCTGACCTGATCCTGACCTATCTTCTAAAGGAAGCTAGTCTCCTTCTAGTCTGGCCAAGTCTTAATGCGGGTAGTGGTCGGATGATATTCAGGACGGCAGAAACGTGGGGATGTCCAGGTCCAGTTCGGAAATATCCTGGAAACGTCTGTTCTGGTATGTTCTGGCCGGGTCCCGAGGAGGTCCCAACCGTGGAAGAATCATCAACCTCCTGCGAAAAGAACCCTACAACATCAATAAGCTTGCGGAAGCTCTCCATGTTCACTACAGAGTTGCCGAGCATCACATTCGGATTCTCGAGAAGAATAATCTCGTCTCATCTGCTGGAGAGAAGTACGGGAAGCTCTTCTTTCTATCTTCCGAGATGGAAGCACATCTGCCTCTCTTCGACGAAATATGGGCCCAGGTCAGGCCTACGGCTGAGCGGGAAGTGAAGGGATAATGTCTCTCCTCATGGATCTTAGCATGTATACGGCTGCGATAAGTGCGGTTCTACTATTGGTGCTGGTCGCAGTCTACCTTCGCGTCTACAGGGACACGCACGCACAGTTTAGCCTGGGCTTGGGTGTTTTCGCTTCGATTCTTTTCGCCCAGAACATACTCGCGGTCTACTCGTTCCTCACGATGGCTTCGTATATCCAAGAGCCATTTCTTCCCTACCTATTGGGCATTAACGTTGCTGAGGCCCTAGCCATCATCGCTCTCCTGCGAACAACTACGCGGTGAAAACTACACATGATCTAGACTTGATCTCGCTAAACCCGTAAAGTATCCGGTCCAAGAAATCTACCCACAACAATCCGGGAGGTGAATTGTAAGAATGAAAACTCTCACCATGGCGATCTTCTCGGCTCTTGCTATCGCACTGGTCCTCCCAGTAACATCGGCTTTTGCAGCCACGCCTGGCTTCGGTAGTCTGTACTACAACGGGACCATAGTCCGAACCGTCGTTCCCCCAGCGGCTTTTCCCAATGAAGGCCGGGACAATTTCTACAAGGTGACAAACGGTGCCACAGGACAGCTCGGGATCGCGGCCGTTGCTC
>WNFY01009420.1_pt1 | contig 12876 bp, 6 predicted proteins | sample 5400091 | NCBI WGS metagenome assembly WNFY01 (sample SAMN13153364, study PRJNA577476) | soil metagenome | isolation source: 60 cm soil or saprolite under grassland replicate 1 | place: USA:California | collected 2016-06-15 | reverse complement strand
CTTTAGGAGGAGAAAATGAGAAACTCACGGTTCACTAAATCGCTCGCGTTAACCGGGGCCTTAATGCTCTCGTTAATTGCGATGATCTTTGTCTTTAGTGAGCCGGCGATGGCCCAGGCCACCACCGGCACATTGAAAGGCACAGTGGTTGATCCTAATGGCGGCATCATAACCGGTGCGACCGTTACAACAAAGAACGACACCACTGGCGTTGAAAAACAATTCACCACCGGTGGCGATGGGCTCTTTGTGATTACAGATCTGCTACCGGGCAAGTACACGGTTACGGTTGCACCCACCTCGGGCTTTAGCACCAAAGTCCTGAACGGAGTCGATATCAAGGTGGGTGAAGCAACTGACCTTAAAGTTGCTCTCGAGGTAGGTCAACCGAGCGCTACCGTTACCGTCACTGCTAACACTGAGGAAATTGTGCAAACTACTTCCCAGGAATCAAGCAGCTTTGAGACGCGCAAAGTCCAGGATCTGCCGTCGAACGCAGCAGGCGGCGGTATTGACACCCTGGCGCTACTCGCGCCGGGCGTTGTGCCTGGTTTCGGCAACGTCAATTCGAACGGTGTGCAGCTTTCAGTCAACGGCAACCGTTCGCGATCGAACAACTTTACACTCGATGGCACTGACAATAACGACCTGACGATCGGTGGACCGAACTTCTTCATCGACAACCAGGATGCCGTGCAGGAGTTCCAGATCATCACGAATAACTTCTCTGCTCAGTACGGGCGTAATCAGGGCGCGGTGGTCAACATCGTGACCAAAGGCGGAGGCAACGAGTTTCATGGCTCGGGTTTTGAGTTCCATCGCAACGCGAGCGCCCTCGACGCTAAGACGAATGCTGAGCGTGCCGATCCCAACAGGGGTCCGACTCGCGACAAGTTCATCAGCAACGTTTTTGGCGGCACCTTCGGCGGCCCGATCAAGAAGAACAAGGCCTTCTTCTTCGTTGACGGGCAACTCATCCGCCAGCGGCAGCAGTTTACATTCCAGCCCGGTAACCCGATTATCACCAAGGCTGGTCTCGCGACCCTGGCTGCGGCGTTCCCGGGGAATCCGGCAATAGGAGTGCTGGTCAACCAAAGCTTGGCCGCCCTTCAACCGAGCGTGCGGATTGCCTCGTCAGCGGGCAATATTTGCTTTCCGCTTAATCCAGCTCTAGCGTGCTCTGGCGCGAATGCCCTCCAGATTCCGGCAGCATTCGTTAAGTGGGACATTCCGCTGCCTTTTAACCAAAAAGAGTTTGGCTTGCGAGGTGATGTGAATCCCACAAACCAGGACAGTATTAACGTGAAGTACCGTTATCAGCAGTCGCCTGAGACGAACTTCCTCACGGGGTCGAATGGCTTCTTCGGCGACGTTCCGTTCAAGAGCCGCAACTTCAACGGTGCCTGGACGCGCCAAATCGGCAGTCATAAAACGAACGAGTTTAAGGCCGCCTACCAGAAGCTCTCGGTTACCTTTGGCGGTTGTGGTGCTGGTTCAAGCGACCCTCTCAAAGGCTGTATTCCCGACACTACTCTGATCGACAAAGCATTTACAAACATGAACTTCAGCGGAATCCGTGCGGCTGGCGTGACTCTCCAATCCATTGGCCCGGCCACTAACCTGCCGCAGGGGCGCTCGGTGCGGGTAATGCAGTTCGCGGATACCCTTTCGTGGACCAGGGGTAAGCACACAATGGTGATGGGCGTTGACTATCGCGACCTGAGCACGCCGGTGCCGTTCCTGCCTAACATTAACGGCTCTATCCGGTTCAGCACTCCCGCTCGCATCGTGGCTAACACTCCGACATCGATTATCCTCGTGGCGGGCGACCCGGTGATCGACTATAAGGAAAAGGATCAATTCTACTTTTTCCAGGACAACTTCAAGTTCCGCGAGAATTTAACCCTGGAACTAGGAGTGCGGTACGAGTACACGGGATCGCCAATTAACAAGCTCCACGATCTAACATTGGCCCGGGAGAGTAATGCCAGCACTGCAATTTGGCTCCAGAGCCTGCCGCTCTCGGCGCGCACCTTTCCTAAGATCCCGGCTGACAAAAACAACTGGGCGCCCCGCGTCGGATTCGCCTGGTCCCCCCGAATGGGTAACGGCAGAATGGCGAAATGGCTCTTCGGGGAAAACGATGCGACTGTTGTCCGGGGGGGGTATTCGATCGCTTACGACCCCGCGTTCTACAACATTCTCTTGAACGTTTCCACCTCTGCGCCGGCGGTTTTCAATAACCAAATCAACAATCCGACTATCGGGATACCAGCGAATCCGACCGGTGATGTCGTACGCGCTGCTTTCGCCTCGGGCATCCAGAAGAACACGTTCGACCCGCGGTTATTCACGCAGACGATTGTGAGTCCGAATTTCCATTCACCTTACTCACAGCAGTGGTCGTTCAGCGTGCAGCGTCAAATCAACCGCAATAACGTGGCTGAGATACGCTACGTCGGGAATCACGGCATCGGCCTTTTCCAGAGCATCAACCGCAACCCGTTTATCGGAAACCTGGTTAATGGTTTCAGCCTGTTCGGTTTCACCTTCCCAGGCTTTCCAAACCTGGTGCCGGCGGGCATCACGCCGCAGACCTGCGTCGATGATCCAGCAACACCGGCGGTCAACGAAGGTGTCTGTAATGGCCGAATTCTCAAACAGGGATTGCTGCGTTCGCGCGAGAATACCGGCACTTCGAGCTATAACGGTTTGCAGGCGCGCTACAACGGACGGTTATTCAACCAGCTTACTGTCGGCGCGTCCTATAGCTTCAGCAAGACGCTTGACAACGCGTCCGAGATCTTCTCGTTCGGTGAAGGAGCCTTTGCCCAGGATCCTTTCAATATCAACCGGGGTGAGAAGGGTCTGTCAGGCAACGACCGCCGCCACGCGAGTGCGCTCAACGTGATCTGGGATGTGCCCTGGTTCAAGGGGCAAGATGGATTCAAAGGGCACGCGCTTGGCGGGTGGCAGATCAACGCTGTCTATAATCTGGCAAGCGGCCGGCCGTTTACTCCAGCGCAGTTCTTCAATTTCGCGTTTGGCCTGCCCTCCTACCAGGACAGCTCATTCCAGAGCAATTTCGTCGGTCTGGATGCGCTCCGTCCCTTCACGGGAAATCCGAACGCACCCAGGAACACAGTTGGTATTACAGACGTCGACGCGTTCATATACTTTGCGGAGAGCTTCGTTGCCAGTCCCACTGGCTTCTACTCTCTAGCAGCGCTAAACAACTCTTGCCAGCCAGACGGCACTGGTTGCAACTTTGTCCCTGTCACTCCCAACGACGTCCGGTTCATTTTTAACGGACCGGGTGCCGCTAGAAAGTTTGGTACGCCATATGGCAACGTCCTTCGCAACAGTGAGCGCGGACCGGCCCTGAACCAACTCAACATCGGCATCTTCAAGAATACGAAGGTGCGCGAGAACCTGACGGTTCAGTTCCGCGCGGAACTCTTCAACGCCCTCAACCATCCGAACCCCGGTTTCGGTGTGGCGGGCCAGGACGATTTGCCTGACACCGTCGTTGAGGATGCAGGACTGTTCGGCGGTGCCGGCTCACTGGTTGGCTTTAACGATAAGGGAGCTATGACCCTGAGCAGCCGCCGGGTGCAGTTCGGTATCCGTATCATCTTTTAATTGCTGAGACTGTGAAAGCAGTTTCTTCTCGGGGAGGGTTTGCAAAAACTCTCCCCTTTTTTTTCACGGTCAGAGAAGAATGGAGGTCATTGGTTTTCAGGGCCTTTAGCGGGTTTGTAGATATAACTCCTGCGCGCGCGCACCGTCACGCCCGCTGGTCCGACTTCCACCTTTATTTGTCGCAGGAGCCGGTTGCCGGCGAAGTCCCCTTAGGTGTTGATTGGATGGGGTAGATGGCGGCGTCAGATTCCTGGGAAGTATGTATGGGGCTATCAGTAGTAGCACCGATACTCGGGACGATTATGCTCATTTCTTAAAATCGGTTACCGGCGCAGAAATAGCTTTTCCGCACCGGCTTGTTTGCGTTTCCGTGGAAGAGAAAAATCTAGCCGACTCTAGTTGACCACCGTGAAGTCAATACTCCGCGCTATAGTCTGCCGGTTCTTGTCCGCGAGCGGGTCGGTGACAACCAGCGTTAAGACATAACGTCCGGGATTGACTTTGGCCAGTCCCAGTTGCCCGACTTTGATAATCTGACCCGGCGTTGCGCCCTTTGATTCAACCGGTTGCTCCGGCTCCTGGAATAGGATCTTGTCACCCTGACTAACGATCAAACGCGAGCGAAGTTGCGTTTTGTCGTTCGCAAGTTTCGGGTTGTAAATGACGGCTGCATACCGCAAATCAAGCTTGCGAGATATCACCCGCGAAGCCGACAGCGGATCCGGTACTGCTTTGCCACCACCCGCGGGATCGATCCCGTACAGAAACATACTGCTCATGGTCAGCCGTTTGTTGCTGAGATCGGGAACTTCAAAATATCTCGAGACTGATCCGAACTTTCCGGTTTCAACCTCACGCACTACGACGCGCACCTGATAATAGCCCGGGGGCGCTTGCGTGCTGGCCGTATAAGGAATGCCGGCGGCCAGGGCCCGCTGGTAATCCGCTTCCACGAGATCGGCATTAACCGTTTGGCTGATCCCGCCGCGTGAGCGACCCACCTGATCAAAAACAATACCGACTATGTCGAATGATGCATGGTGTTTGCCATCCGCGGCGGTTGTGAAATTTAGCTTGTGGCCGTCTATCAGCACGTTGATGTCGAGTTGCGCCTGATTACCCGGCATGAATTTGTATTGCAAATCTGCCGCTATCTCTAAATCTCGACGAGCCAGCGGCGAAGTTGCGACGCGGAAAATTTCAGCCTCTTTCGTCCTGGCTGTCTCGCGCTTGTCTTCATAGGCATAGTAACCCTCAGCAGTGTAAACGCGGGTGCCTGAGCGACGGACTTTGACCTCGATTTTGTGAAACTTTGTATCAAATTTCTCCGAAGGTCTGAACGCCAGGCGATAGTAGGTTCGGCTCCGGTTTAGGATTCGTTCAAGTCCGGCGTTGAAGTTATTGCTATTGACCACCGAAACTCCGCCAGTCGAACCAGCCAGCGCCCGCAGGCTAAGTTGCTCAGTAAGCGATTGTTCGCCGAGACGCGCAGTGTCCACCGAACGTCCGAACGAAGCATTTTCATCGCCGCCCGCAAAAGTGCCGCCGCCAAGTGCGCTCTTGGCCGGTGTTACGTTGAACGATGCGACCGCGCCAGCAGTCTGTAGACCGCGCGCGTCCAACGTATTGATAACTACTCCGGAGCGAGTGGCGTTGTCAGTCAATTTTCTGAAGAGTGGAGTCACGTCGCCAATTAGCGATCCGTTCCTACTCAGATCGAAAAGTGGCAACCCCCCGGAAATCAAAATCAAGCTCTTGCGTCCGGGGATTTCGCGCAGGCTGTCAACGATTATGTTTGAAACCGATAGCGCCAAAATCCCTTTTGACACTTGATTCGTTCCCTCACTCGGCGCGTCAACGTCAGTTGTGCTGTTGATTGTGTCAGTCGCCGTTGCATCCGCGAGCGGTGACGGTGGCGTTACCACCCGGCCCTGTTCGTTGCTGGTCAGTGCCAGATAGGGCGGGATTGATCTTGGCGCCAGCGTGGAGATCGCGCGGCGGAGAATTTGTTTGTCCGTAGTGAATTGTTCTAACAAACCCTTCCCGCCAAACGTACGAACGATCGCGACTAAATCGCCGGCCTGCATTCTGTTATCAACAAAATCTGTGAGCAGATGCCGCACGCGCGCCAGATCTTCAGGGGGAATCGTCACGTCATCAACAACGAAGGCGATTACCCTTTTGACATCTCTAGCCGCGAGATCGCGCGCAACTGAGGTATCAATACCCGGCGCGATCCTGGCACTGCCTTCTGATCCTTCCATGCGGTGCCCCGTGTCCAGGCTGACAAACTCCATAAACTGCAATTCCTGTTTCTTGCCGTTATCGTAAACGTCAAAGGCGCTCATCTTCAGATCGGTAACCGGCTGATCATTCTTGTCGGTAACGACAACGTCTGTTTGTACCAGATTGGTCGTGATACGAACGACATCCTGAGACTCTACCGGTGTTGGATTCTGAGGTGTCTGAGCTTTGGTAACAAATAGCAGCGAGAATAAGATTACTAATACTGGGGCTTTCTTCATGGGGGTACTCCTTATTAACAAAATACTCTGATGTTAGAGTCAGGACTGTGGTTCGGGGACGAACAGTATACTCAAATCCGGGAGGAACGTGCCAGCCGTCCTCAGGCTGATCACGAGCATTTCCGGAACGACCCAAAAGCGGCATTGAGAAAACCCCGCTTCGATAGAATCAATGGCGGATTGAATCAGCTTGATCCTTCTCGCGAAAACGACGATCATCTGCGGAAATGCCGGCCTTTGACGCCAATCAACTTCAGCTCGCTCCCCAGGGCGCTGGCGATCTTATCGATCGCGCCGTGCGGCTTTATCGGCGCCATTTCTTTACCCTGATTCGGATAGCCGCGCCACCGGTGTTGATTTCAGCCGCCGGCTCGGCCTTTATCACGATCAGTTGGCGAGGACTCAACGCCACGCCGAGTGAAACGGGCGTCCTCCTCTATATCCTCCTGTTACTTGCGGGAGTCGTAATAATTCTGTGCGGATCGCTCTTCAGCATAATTGTAATGGGCGGCGCTACCCGCAATCTGGTAGCCCACCTCCTATCGAATGAACCAGTCACGGTGCGGGCTACGTATCGCGCGGTGAAATCGCGGTTCGGCGGACTGCTGCTCGGCAGTTTTTTGATGGCCATGTGGCTCGGCTTCGCAGCTTTCATCTCGTTTATCGCCGCCGAAATGCTGATCGGCATCTCGCTGATTGGCGGTACCGCATTGGCTCAGATTCTTCCGCAGTGGTTTTCAATTGTGGTCGGCATTATCGTGGGCCTGGCGGGAATCGTCCTGGGCCTGATCATATTCTTTCTCATGGCCGGACGGATTGCTTACGTACCGCAAGCGATGCTGGTCGAAGGAAGAACTGTCTTTGATGCCATCGGCCGCAGCTTCTCGCTCGCCAGCGGCAACGCGAGGCGACTGATGGCCATGACCCTGTTCACCACCTTCGCAACCTACTCAGCGCTCGCCTTGTTAATTCTTCCGTTGGGGCTTTACGCGTGGCTCAACGGAGTTGATGTCTCGATCTTCGGAACTGCCCCGGCCTGGTACGCCATCGGCTACCAGGTGATTGCGCAATCAAGCCACATTTTATTGGCTCCCATTTGGATGTTGGGTCTTTCGTTGCTCTACGTCGATGAGCGCGTGCGCCATGAAGGATATGACATTGAATTAATGGCCGCCCGTCAACTTCCAGAGATGCCGCAACTCGCGGGCGTCGTCTCTCCTTTTGCACCCGCGCTGGTTACCGGTCGAGCGCCAGGGATGCCACTACCACCATCGATGGAACCGATGTACACGGGCAGCATTCTGGGCTTGCAGGGATCATCCAAATGAATTGTTCAATGCGTCTGCGCGGCTCGAGGTTCGGAATCTTTTGCTGCAGCCTTATTGTCTGGATCTTGTTTGCCGGGGTGGCTTACGGATCGACCGCAGCGTTGGCTGACTATCACCGGCGGGTCGCGGAAGCTGAAGCCGCGCTTGATCGCCTGAAGAGTTCTTACAGGTCCAGCGACATGTGGTCTGAACCGCGGATCGCCGCAACTATCGCGCAAACACGTGACAACCTGCCGGCAAAAGAAAGCATAGTCGCCAACGGCACGACCGTCGACGTCGACAATGCCTGGTTACATGGCGAGCTGAATGATTACGAAAAAATGAATCACGCCGACCAGCGCAGCGGCGAAACCATCGCGCGCATCATCGATCGATTACGCGCGCTCGACGAGCGATTGAGCGAAATTGAAAAGGGCACGGCTACGAGCCTGGCGAACAAAGATGACGATAAAGCCCGGCTCGCGGAAATCCTGCGGCGGCCTGAATACCAACAGAAAGCAGAAGAAGGCAGCGCGTTTGAGAGATTGTGGCTCCGCTTCCTACGCTGGCTGGCCAGCCTGTTGCGCAAAATCTTCCCGCAGATGAAACCGATCCAACCGGGTTCCGCGCGTGCTATCTCAAGTATCGCGCAGGTTCTGGTGGTGGCGATGGCGCTGGCGGTAATCGCTTATCAAACTTCCGCCGATCTGTTCGCGCAAGCTGAATCGCTTGCCCGTAACGGCGATCTGCGCGCGGCTATTCGTAAAGCCTACATCGCTTTACTATGCGAACTTGGCGAGCGGAATTTGATCAGCCTGGCGCAGCACCGAACCAATCGTGACTATCTGCGGGCGGTTCGCGAAACGCGAGTTTACCCCTTTATGCGCCCGTTAACCGTTAGTTTCGAGAATCATTGGTATGGTCTTGTTCCGGCCGGCGACAATGAATGGAACGAGTTTCGGCAGGGCTATCAAAACGCCGTGAGAAGTACGCAGTCGAGTAAATGACAAGCAGGAAAGCGGCGAGCATAAGCCAGTGATAGTGATCGGGTCATTCATCCTTTTATTTGCCCGTTAGTTTTCGGTCATGCGACGTAACTTATTGATCATCGTCACGCTTGCGTTGGTGGTGCTGATGCTCATCGGGATCAATACTGCGTCGTATGTCCGAATCGAAAAGACTGGAGATTCGGAGATGTTGCCGGATCGATCGACTTTCAATTCCGGCCCCACGGGGACGCGCGCGCTTTATGATTTCCTGCACGAGTCGGGTTACCAGGTTGCGCGTTGGCGCGAATCACCAGTGACCTTATTGAGTGCGACGGGAGCGAAGCCGTCGACGGTCGTCATTGTCGGCAGAACGATGATCCCAATCAGGGACGACGAAGTAGAGGCCCTGATGCATTGGGTCCGAGATGGTGGCCGTCTGGTAATCGTCGATCGCAACATGGATCCCGATCTTCTGCCGCCATCAGGGCCTTGGATCATCAAGTCGCGCCTGACCAGGTTTCCTTTCGAAGTCGATCCCGCAAACTTTGAACAAATGACCGCCGGAGTGACGCCGTTAGTGCCCTCTCAGCCGACACTGTTCGCGCGCGATGTCGCGTCGGTTCTGCCGTCGCAATTCGCCGGAGATTTAACTCTCGAATTGAAAACTGAGGCAAAGGACAAATCACGAAATCGTCATCGCTCCGCAAATGACAATCAATCTGATGAAGATCAATCTTCCACAGATGAACCTGCCTTCGCAGGCTCTCCAGCGCCGGTCGTACACCTGGCGCGAGAGGGCGGCGCATTGCTGATTGATTATGCGCACGGCAAGGGCCGAATCGTTTTGCTTTCAGATCCTTTCATGGTGGCGAACAATGGAATCAGCCGGGCTGATAACCTGCAATTAGCAGTAAATGTCATAGCGGGTTACGGCGGTTTGATAGCCTTCGATGAATTTCATCAGGGGCATGCGACGGCACAGAACGCACTGATTCAGTATTTTTCCGGGACTCCGGTCGTCGCCTTGTTCATCCAGTTAGCTTTGATCGTCATAATTACTGTTTGGAGCCGAGGGCGCAGATTCGCGCGGCCGCTCCCACTGCCGCATATAGATCGGCGATCGAGCCTGGAATTTGTCGCCTCAATGGCCGAGCTGCAGCAGCGCGCGCATGCTTATGATCTGGCGCTGGAAAATATTTACGCGCGCGTCCGCAGGGTGCTGGTGCGTCATGCCGGCGCAAACAACCACAGCCCGCGAGCTGAAGTAGCGCGCCGGGTTGCCGCCCGGTCAAACCTTAAAGAGCAGGAACTTGAATCGCTGATGCGAAACTGTGAAGATGTCATCAATGGCGCGCCCACGAATGCCCGCCGTTCGCTTGATCTCGCGCGGCGCTTAAGAAGCATCGAAGCCGCTTTGGGATTGCGCATGCGCGCGCGTGAAGCGAAACAGGCAGCAGAACATAACTAAGCCAGATCACGGCGATTACTGTTGCATCTCCGAAAAAGAAAAGGCGGAGTCACTTTGGGCGACTGCGCCTTTTTGATGATTGGGGACTCGGATCTTTTTAGAAGATGATCTTCAATCCCATCCTCATATTTCTGCCGCCACCATTAATCTGGTTGAAGTTCAGGAACGAGCCGGCGCCGGCGTTTAGACTCTGGGCCGGAATTCCACTGAACTGCGGGTGGTTGAAAATGTTGAAGGCATCGAGCCGGTATTCGAGCCTCAAATTCTCCCTGACGCGAAAGACCTTAAAGAAACTCATATCAAAGTTGATAAAGCCGTTCGAGTGCTCCGTATTTCGTCCGAGAGTGGCCGGCCCGGGCAGAGTCGGACTCGAGCTCGTAGAGGTGGCGACCTGGACCACGTAAACGTCGTTACGTGTCACACATTTTCCGCTTTCCGGGTTCAAGTATAAACCCGCGACAGCGCAAACGTTTTGTCCCGTCGGTCTGAGGTCGAATACACCCCGGGCATTGTGCGGAGCGTTCGGATTACCAATGTCAGGACGATCAGGACCGGTTTGCCCGTCGCCGTTTCTATCCAAACCGTTAGTGATCGTAAAGGGAGCACCCGATTGAATCACCGTGACCCCAGTGATTTGCCATCCTCCGGCAATCTGACTTTGCCAACCATGCCTTGGTCCGGGAAGATCCCAAATGTAATTGATTGCCAGCCGGTGTCTGCGATCATAGTCAGAATTTCCACGGTCCAGCCTTAAACCGGGGCCCTCTGAAGGTGGAATCGAAGCCAGCGAGGAGACAGTTTGATCGGTTGCGAAAACCTCGCTGATCTGATCTATTAAATGCGACCAGGTGTAAGAGGTATTAATCTGGAAGCCTCGTGACAGGCGCTTGTCTAACCGCACCTGCAACGAATGGTAATTAGAGTTTGCGCCACTGGATCGCCATCTGCGCGGTCCGAATGTCGGAACCAGACGGACAGGTGGTGTGACCGAGTTGTTGACAATCGGATTCAAATCTTCACTCACGAATAGTTTTCTTCCCGCCGAACCAACATATGAAACGTCCATAAGTAGTTTCATTGGCAGCTCCCTTTGAAATCCAAGTGACCACCGTTGGGTATACGGATTCCGGATGTTCGGGTTGAAAACAGCGGTCTGAGTTGAGTTGGCGGCAGTTAAAGTCGGTGCAGTCGTCGGAATCGCACCCGGGAAGAAATTCGCCGTCCCACGTCCTGAGGCGCCGGTGGTGGTGGCGGCGAAGTTGTTTGGAGCGTCAGCGGCGATATTCGAAAGCAGATTGTTGAAGAACGTATCGTAACTGACCTGGTAGCCGGCGCGGATTACACCCTTCCCGTTACCAAAAACCCATCCGAAAGGTCCATGCTTCTCGTGTGGCGCATAGGCCAGTCCGACGATAGGTCCAAAGTTGTTATTGTCAGGATTCACCTTATTCGGAGTCAGGAACTTGGCTGAATCAAAACCGGCAAAAGCAGGGAATTGAAAGGCATTGTTGGCCGGCTGTCCGAAATTCTCATATCTGAGACCGAGTGTCAGGGTGAGATCCTGAGTCGTCTTCCAGGTATCCTGAAAGAAGTAGCTCTGCCGGAAAAGATTGGGGTGATAGATTGGATTTCCAATATTGACGTTGGCAGTGCCGCTTGCGCCGCTGAAGTTATCGATAAAGTTCGCGAGCGCTGAGAATGCAAAGTTTGTCCCAGGAGGCTTGGTGGGATCTTGACCTGTTCCTGAAAGGAACGAGAATGAACCACGTTCATTAAAAGGCGGATGTTGCTGCGCAACCTGTTTCAAGAACTCCGCGCCGAATCGGAACGTGTGCGTTCCGTGAATCTTCGTCATTGTGTCTTGAACCAGATAGTTCTTGGCAATCCGAAACTGCGGAATGTTAGTAGCAATTCCGATCGCCGATAAGTTCGTGATGCCGATATTCGGCATGGTAAAGGCCAGCGGCGGATCGGTGGTCGAAATCGGGAAGTTAAAGTTAATCAAGCCGTAAGGTGAAACGCGAAGTTCGTTCGTCAGGGACTGGTTGATCGTCCACGTATGAGTAACCAGAAAGTTGCGTGATACCCCGGCAAAATCTCTCGTAAAGAACGGTGAGTTCATCGCTGTCGCGGGAAAAATCTGATTGTCGTCGAGGTAACGAAAAGCCAGCTGCTGCTTTTCGTTTATCTTGTGGTCAACCCGAAACACCCATTGGCGATCGTTTGATAGTGAAGGCGCCGCGATCAAGACCAACCCAGTCTGAACTGATCCGCGATCAGCCTGCAAGACGCCATTGCCGTTTAGACCTGGTCCGAGCGCGATCGTCTGAAACGTAGTAACGCCGCGAGCCGAACCAATCGCTTGCAAATAGAGGTCAACCCGAGGGTTTGTGCCCGCGGGAAACGCCGCCCTCAACGCCTGAACTCCGGCCTCAGTCGGAACGCGGAAACCGGTACCCCCGAATCTGGTTGTCGAGCGAAACCTGTCAAACTGCAAACTAAAGAAGAAGAAGGTTCTGTCCTTGCCGTTGGTAAACATCCTTCCACCTTCGCCGAAATGAGGAAGGGGCAACGGTCCGCCGATCGAGCCGCCAAAAACGTTCTCAGTGAATACTGCCGGCTTGGTCAAAGCGCCCAGACGATCTCCATTGGTAAGAGCATTGAAGCGCTGGGAAAGTATCAGCCATCTGCCGGTGCCGTGAAAGTCATTGGTTCCGGATTTGGTAATCAGGTTAAATACGCCACCACCGGCGCGCCCAAACTCGGCGCTGAACAAACCCGTTTGCAGAGATACTTCCGCTACTGCGTCTTCATTATTAATTTGATTTGCGGGACCAGTAACCGAGATGTCATTGTTTTCTGTACCGTCGATCAGATAGTTGTTGCCACGTGGTCGCTGTCCATTGACTGAAAACTGGGAAGCGTTGCCAAACTGAGCTCCACCG
>WNFY01004484.1_pt1 | contig 12877 bp, 14 predicted proteins | sample 5400091 | NCBI WGS metagenome assembly WNFY01 (sample SAMN13153364, study PRJNA577476) | soil metagenome | isolation source: 60 cm soil or saprolite under grassland replicate 1 | place: USA:California | collected 2016-06-15 | reverse complement strand
GAGGTTATGAACCTTTGCTCGATTACTACTTCAAAGTATCCCCACAACTTAATGAACCGCTGTATACGAGACCCGTACGTACAGTGGTGTGAGAGGCGCACCTCATCGCTTACAAGTGGTGAGGCCGTCTACTCGATTAGGCACAGGCAATTCAGCAGACTACCGAATTGCATAACCTCCATCCACACGAATTGTTTCGCCAGTAACAAAATCAGATGCCTTAGAAGCAAGATAAACAGCGGTGCCAGCAATCTCTTCGGTTTGTCCCCAGCGGCCAGCAGGTGTTCTTAAAATTATTTCATCATTAAGGGGCATGGTTTTAACTGGTGCGGTCATATCGGTTTCAATCCATCCAGGGGCAATTGCATTAACTTGAATATTATAGGGTGCTAACTCGACTGCCATTGATTTTGTTAGCTGAATGATAGCTCCTTTTGCCGCACTATAAGAAGGAATTAAGCCAGAGCCAAAGAAAGAATACATACTGCCGATATTGATGATTTTGCCCCGCTTTTTGTCAACCATTGATTTTGCCACAAGCTTTGATAACAAAAAAACAGCGTTAAGGTGTGTCTCTATAGTATTATCCCACTGTACTTCTGTTTCATTAAGTATTCCTCCGCTTAAAGCCACAATACCGGCATTATTAACCAGGATACTAATGCTGCCTAATTCATTTTCTACTTTTTTAATTGCTGGCTCTAATTCAGAACGGTTTGTGATATCTACTTGTACAGAAATTGCTGCTGCAATTCCTATCTCTTTTAATTCTGAAAGGGTTCTTTGATTCTTTTCTTCGTTGCGTCCAAATATTGCTATTGAAGCTCCGGCTTCGGCCAGACCAATTGCAATGCCTCGACCAATTCCTCCGTTGCCACCAGTAATTAAAGCTACATTCCCTGAAAGGTCAAATAATTTAGTTGTTGTCATAATTTTTATTTTGTTGATTTAATTTTTGCTTGTGCCTAACGTTAAAGGCTTGGCGAAGTGCGGGTAATAGCATTCCGTCTGCCGGGAACTGATGTTGATTTTTTTATTTATAGTTCAAGATAAAAATTTTTGCTGAGAAGAATTCCGTCGCCCCGACAAGCGAAATAAAAGTTGATGTTGCGTAATGTCAAGCCCGCATTTTGCCAAACCTTTTGGTGTGCCCTGAATGGTAAATATAGTTCTTTAAAGAAGCCAGAGAGTGCAAGTCTCTTTTAGTAAGAAGTTTGAAAACCATTGTTATTCTCTTGCTCTATATTTCGTTTACTATAACTTTTGTAAGATACATAAGAGCCTTTCTGTTACACCTGCAATGCAAGCGGGATTAATGAAAAAGCCAATGACGTTAGAAGAAATTGCGATGCTATGCGATTATGAAGCACCAAAGAAAAGAGGTAGTTATAAAAAACGTGAAAAAACTTCAAACTAAATTCTTAAGCCGCTTTAGCGGCTTTTTTATTAAATTGCTAAGATGATAGTAAAACTCGTTTTATTCGTTTTCGGGATATTTGTTACTTCTAATTGCGATAGGTTTTCTTGTTGCTTTAATCTTTATTTTCAGAGGAAAAAAAATAATTAGTCGCTAAATTTCAAAATGCGTCACTACCCAAAGTCTCTTAAACGCGGAAGTAACGTTCCGAAGTTTTAGCAAGCCGCAAGGTGGTTTGGAGCGATCCATACACTGAAGTAAGCGGGACTGCAAATACCTGTACTGACGAACAGGAACTGCATATGAGGCATAACCGTCGAGATGAGTTAGCCAATCATTACAAAGTCCGAAGGTTTTAAAAGGCGCAGGTATGTAGATGCAGCAGGCGTAATCAGAAGGCTATTTACCTTACCGGGGGAGGTCTTCTTGTTTATCTAAACGAAGAAGAAGTCAGCAGAGGTCATAGTAGTTGCAGTAACGAGCCTTGCCTTTAGGGAACAACAAGGAAGTCTCACAAAACAGCGAAGGACTGAACATTAAGTTGTTTCCAATTCGATAAGGAGGCATAGCCAGCCTTATTCTAAAAGAAGCAGGGTGCAGTTGGTGTAAAGAGCGGTTGCAGTTATGATTTTCCGAACCGCTGTATACGCGATCCGTACGTACAGTGGTGTGAGAGGCGCACCTCATCGCTTACAAGTGGTGAGGCCGTCTACTCGATTAGGCGCTGCTGCCACTTTGCTTCGCTTGTCTACGCAACAAACGTATCTGCCCTCTATGGTTGACTTCATGGGTAAATACATGAAACCATTTGAAATAATTATTAACTCTATTGTCACTACCAAAGGATGTTTGTTCATCAAGCCATTGGTCGTCACGACTGGCTAACTCTGCAAGTGTTTTTGTCCGTACTTGCTCCAACTTGTTTAAGTAATAGTCTAAGTCATGTCCTTTAATTTCTTGTCTCGCCTTTTCCCCCAAAGCAAGAGCCGTGTCCCATTCATGCTTCTCATCTTCATTCATTTGACGGTTATAGAAAGTCGCTGCTTGATAACCTGCTTCAGCGGCTGCAATGTGCAATAAAAGCGAGCCTATTGAATTACTCTCTGAGTCATTCAAATAATCCAGTTCACTTACTGTTAAGCCTTCAGCAGCTGAAAGAGTAGTATGTCGAACATAGTTCATCATTGAGACAAGTCGAGCTATCTGCGGAGTAAAGCCGAAAATGTCACCGATTAAATAGAGGCTTCGTTTACTATCCATAATTATTAGTACTAACTGATGAGTGGCACCTAACGTTCAAGGCTTGGCGAAGTGCGGGTAATAGCGTTCCGTCTGCCCCGAACTGTTGTTGATTTTTTATTTAAAGTTCAAGATAAAATTTTTGATGAGTAAAGTTCCGTCGCCCTGATAACCAGTTATAGTCTGACCATAAAAGTTGTTTGCTATTTTTCTGTAATCATTCGATATTCTGTGATTACATTATTTCCCAAGTCAAACAGTTTAGTCCAGTCTGAATTTTTGCTTTCAATGTTTGTCACAGTTTCCTGAGACGTATATTTCCCCTTATTTGTCAGCAAATAAAACCTTACACACCCTTTGTCTGGCAGCGGAGTAGTGTCGGTAGCTGTAGTTTTTGATAAATAATTTTGAGCTTCACTCACAAAAGCCGATCCAGCTTTTCTTATGTTGTCATGCGCATAACCACCAATGTAAACTTGTCCTTGCACTTATGTATAAACTTGCATCGCCTGTTTGAAATGCAACAACCGTCGCAACCGCGCCGCCAATATCCCAATCCATTACCGCACCATAAACAATGGTTTTGTTTTTGTCTAACATTAAGTGTAGTTGGTCAGGAGTTATTGAAAAGGATTGATTACGCAACCCTGGGTAAGGATTTTCATCAACTTATGTTTCTTTTACTCTTCCTGTGTGTTGGTTTTGTTCGATAGTTGTTTGCTCATTTGCTCGTGATTTGTTGTTGCAACTTATCATGTAGAAAATAAATCCGCCTACTAAGAGAAGTCCAATTACTGCATAAATCATTTTCATTTTTTTGTCTGTCGTTTAGAGTTTTTGATCACCAAAATAATTACAGCCAACGTTTCAGGGCGATGTGGTGGTATTAGTATTCCGTCACGCCCGGAATCGAAGATGAGTAAAAATACAAGAGTTGATATTAAGAACTATAGCTCGGCGATGTTCGTCACGCACGAACCAAAGCTGAGTAACGATATGAAGCTGATTGCTGATTCGTCGCCCCGCCATATTGCCAATGCAATGTTAGCGGATGTGTTATCACCGCGTTTAAGAATATGTCTTTTCTTAATTACATTTTTTTGTTGAGCACCTTCACTTCGGCTCTCCTCTTAATACCTCGAAGCATCTTTGTCTCCATGAGTAAGTGCCCTATCATTACTATCGGAGCCATTAAGAACCATGGCATCTTAGCGAGAAGACCATAAATACGCTCAATGAAAATCGGTCTTTTTGAAGGAGCAATGCCAGTTGACAAAGGGGTAAGCCAATCGCGAGAAATGCGACCTCTTGAGATTAACTTGGTCTTTTCATGTTCAATGGTTTCGAGGGCAAGGACCCAACTCACACCGAGAGATCCAGCCATCCTTCGCAAAGCATCTGGTTCCTCAGCTGCCGTCTGTATTGGTACAACGAGCACGAGAGCTTTGCCGGGAAGAATCTGCTGTATAATGAAAGCATCCTTTGTACCTGGGACAGCGGGCATAATGTCGCCAACTGCAATACGCTGTAGTTCCGGAATGATTTTTTTGCACTTGGCGTACCACCATTATCTATTCGATCATACGAATACCATCCTGCTCGACTGGCGCCGAGTTGAACTAACCATGGCCATACTATTTCTGATGGAGCTTTTATTGTTATGGTATGTGTGATGATCTTTCTCGGAGATAGGATAAGTTCATCGCCAGGTAGCTCGGATGTCACCATTTTTTACATTGTTTGTTTTGCATATTATGTTGCTACTGTCATGTACTGCCCTCAAACCATATCCGCTAACGTTCAGTGTATTGCCGAAGGCGGCCTGAAGTTATTTAATTTATTACACTCTTATGCCGCTTTTGGCAATACATCGTGTGTGCCCTGAATGGTAAATATAGTTCTTTAAAGAAGCTAGAGAGTGGAAGTCTCTTATGTGCGGGAGTAACGTCCCGAAGCATTAGCAAGTGGCAAGGTGGTATGGAGTGATCCATGCGCTGAAGTAAGCGGGCTGCAAACACCTGTACCGACGAACAGGAACTGTATATGAGGCATAGCCAATGGGATAAGTAAACCATTCTTTACGAAGTCCAAAATGATTGTAATTGGTTATGTAGATGCAGCGGCGATAGGTGGAAGGCTATTTATTTTACCAGGGGAGGTCTCCTTGTTTATCCAGACCAAAGGAGAAGTCAGCAGAGGTCATAGTAGTTGTTAGTAACGAGCCTTGGCCTTTAGGGAACAACAAGGAAGTCTCACAAAACAGCGAAGGACTAAACGTTAAGTGGGCTTCGAATTTAATAAGGAGGTTCAAGATAAAACTTGCCAGCCTTATTTTAAAAGAATCAGGGTGCAACTGGTGTAAAGAGCGGTTGCATTTATACTTAACGAACCGCTGCTGTATACGCGATCCGTACGTACAGTGGTGTGAGAGGCGCACCTCATCGCTTACAAGTGGTGAGGCCGTCTACTCGATTGTACGCTGTATTTCGAAAATGGAAACCAACATAAAGCAATCTTTTACATTATAGTGTGTAATTACGTTACCTGTACGGCTGCTTATTGTCTTTTTCCTTTTTCATTATTTCAATTGTACAGCATCGCTATTTTCCAGACAACGCAATTATCCATTGATTGATTTTCAGGTTTGCCACCATCGCCATTTTGGTAGGAAAACGATTAAAGGCATGCGGACTTTCGGGATAAACGGCAAGAAAGGTTTTATTGCCTGCCAATCGCCATCTTGCTTCCATGAAATACGTATCATCTATAAAAGGGTCTTCTGTTCCTATGGTGAATAATGCAGGCGGTAAATTTTTCAGGTCAGCATACAAAGGAGAATAGTGCGGATTTTGCAATTGTTCTTTGCTCCATCCATGAAATACCAAATCCCAAACGTAATCCAGAATTTTTTTATTAATCATAAGTGTGCTGTCTGGTGCCATTCTGTTTGATGGGGTTCGTGAAAGATCAAAACAACCATACATAAGATTTACGCCTCTCACTTTATCAATTGCGTGCAGCGAATCCCTGATATAGAGTGTGGTGACTGCGGCTAAATGCCCGCCGGCAGAAGCGCCAGAAAGAAATAATTTCTCTGTACCAAACTCTTTCCTTGCATTGTTCACCAACCATTTTGCGGCGGCTTTACAGTCATTGATACAAGCTGGAAATGGACTTTCAGGAGCCAACCGGTAGTCAACACTCACCACTGCTACTTTACATCTTCTTGCCATTTCATCGTTGCCAATATCCTCGAAGGCGGCCATTCCTCCACACCATCCGCCACCGTGAATGTCCAGCACTACTGCACGGATTGTATCAGGTTTGAAAATCCTGAGTGCAAGGTTTCCTGCAGGTCCTTGGATGTATTTTACAGCGGGTTGCAATTGCGGTTTTATGGAGGTGTCTGGCGGCGTCGGCGTCGTACGAGCAAGTTGCTGATTGTAGGCTCTTACTTCCGGCAGGTAAGCAGAATAATCTTCACTGGCATTTGTTTGCTGGGCAAATGCACTGTTGGTGAATAGTAAAAGTGGGAGTAGAAAGCAGGTGATAAACAGTTTCTTTGTCATGGTTTCCTTATTATTAAACTCTTCTTTCCCCTATATCTCTTTCACTTTGCTCTTACCGCATCGACCGTATAGCGTACAACGCGTTCGAAATATGATTTGGTCTAACAGTATATAATTACCTCGCAGGACATAACTTTATTAATAACCGTTCAGGTATTTGTTGAGGGGTACAGGCAACCTAAGTTTTATAAATTTCTAAATTGATTGTTGAATGGAAAGAAAAACAGTCCCATGAAAATATCGTATGCGAAAGATGTGTGATGACAGTAGAAAATATTTCAATAAGAAGATATCAGGCAAAGTATCCGTCCACTTCATTTTTCTCAAATCGTCCTGTTTTTTCATTCAACTTAATGCGATAAACAATTCCTTCTACTTCGTTTAAGTCAGTAGGCGGAAAAGGCCAATAGGGTGTGATCCGAACGGTTGAGCTTGTAATAATCGGTAAGGTTCTGTCAAGCAATATTTGAATAGCCCTTTTTCTTTCTTCTGGATCGATAAGCTCTTCAAATTCTCCCCATGCGATCACGCTTTTCCAGTTAGCCATGTTTTCCATTATATCAACTTCAAAGCATACCTTGGGATTTTCACGCATCATACGAATTTTCATTCCCTCATAAGTATGACCAAATATATAAGTACCATCGTATGCATAGCTTATGGGAACTATATAGGTTATATCATTAGCATGGCAGCCTATCCTTCCGAAGATTTGGCGACGCAAGACACGCTCAATTTCATGTTCTTCTAATTTCCCTATCATAATTTTTAGTTTTCAACAAATTTAAGAGGAGTATAAACTTCCTTCCCCTGACAAAAAACACCATTGCATATGATGTACATCATGTTTTTCAATGCAAGAACTTTCAAAATTTGCATCAAAATTTATACGTTATGGAACAATTTATTTCATCAGAAAACATTCACATCATTGAACACAGTTCTTATAAATCAAAAACTTCAACCGAAAGAGGTTTTTTAAAAAACTTCGTTGGCGCACCTCATCGCTTACAAGTTGGTGAGGCCGTCTACTCGATTAGCGGTTCGTTGTTTTAGTTATTTGAAGTGTCAAATTTATTTTCACATTTTTGCTCAATCCTCTATCACCTCAATACCTTGCTCTTTAAGTTGTGCTAATCCGTCTTTCATTGCCTTGACTTGTTCGGGCGAGTGTCCTTGCCAAATAGTAATCTCGCCAACAACCTTAAACGGATGTTCTGAGCGGTAAGATTTTGTTGGATTACCTGGGAATTTTTTGTCAGTTAAATTGGGATCATCTTCAATTGGACCTGTTGACTCTACTAAATATATTCTTTCACATCCTTCGCCTAAAGCAAGTTCAGCGCCCCAAATAGCAGCATCCAGAGTAGCAGTGAGATAGATATATTTCGCTTTTTTCTTTTGTCCATAATTTGAATTAAGACCAATTTCGATAAAGTCGCCAATCTTTAGATCAGCCTTTGTGCCGTGTAAGAACGTCTGAGAAAAAGGGCTTGGACAAGGTTCATTCGAGTTGTTCTCACTTTTGTTTTTTTCCATTGTCGTATAGTTATGTGTGAGTGTTTTTCGTGCATGTTAGGCTGTCAGTTACAATGACCGCTAACGTTGAAGCATTTGCGATGGCATGGTCAGCCTGAACAAATACTTAGCTGAAAAACTGAAGTTGAAGATAACAACAAAAGCTCAACAGCGTAATGTCTGCCGGAACTATTTCTGATAAATGCTTTGAAGCTGAAGTTTATTCCGTCAGCCTTGCTATTGCAAATACTCATGGTTGCCCTGAATGATAAATATAGTTCTTAGAAATAAAAAGCCGGGGAGTGAAAGTCTCTTAAACCTGATACCTTGAGGTTATCTCACTCCATAAGACTTCGTTCCTTTTATCAATTAGTTTCGATAAGTCGACTATCATGTTAGTATTGCTGCCAACGGTTTCGGGCTTTGCGTTCGGGCGGGTTTCGGAGCACAAAACTGTCTGCCAGCACTGAACTTGAATAGAAGCACAAAGCTCCAAGTTTGCACGTCAGCCCGCCTGACGCAAAACCTGTGTTGAACCGAACCCTCCTTCGTCGTGAAACAGTAACGCCGGACTATTGACGTAAATTAATGGTCTAAATTTTAAATCATGAAAAAAAATTAACTCCGGCAGCAGAGGCTGCGTTGGTTCGATTGCATCAGGTGATGACTGTTGGCAACTATTCTGTAAGAAGCATTGGTAACTACGTTCGTGAGATGCGTTTCATCTTCGAATATTATCCTGATACTGATCCTGCTGCTCTTACCGCAGAGCAGATAGAACAATACATCTGCTATATAAAGGAAGTGTTTAACAGTGGTCATGACAAGTGCCGCATGGTGGCTTCAAGTGTTTCTTTTTACTTTAAAAATGTTCTGAAGCGGCCTTACGATCTTCCTTCAAAACTTTATCCCCGTAAGAAGTTTCGATTACCCAATGTAATGACTACTGATGAAGTATGGCAACTGCTAAGCAACACCGGCAGCATTAAACAAAAAGCAATTGTAGAGTTGTTTTACAGCAGCGGCGTACGGCTGGAAGAATGCAGCCACATAAAAATCACTGACATAGACAGTAAGAACATGCGTATTAAAGTAGTGCAGGGCAAAGGCAAAAAAGACCGCTACACGCTGCTGTCTGACTATGCACTTACTACGCTGAGGGATTATTTTCGCCAACACCGTCCTGTCACTTATTTGTTTGAAGGACAAGCCCAAGGCAAGCCTATGCATTGCCGCAGCATACAGCACTCGGTAGAGCAGGCTATGAAGCAGGCAAGACTTCGGCACAAAGGTTATAATGTTCACACCCTTCGTCATTCATTTGCCACTCATCTGCTCGATACAGGTACCGACCTGCACACCATTAAAGAACTGCTTGGTCATAGTAACATTTCGACTACCATGATCTACCTGCACCTGCAAACACACAGGTGCAGCCGTATCCTTAACCCTCTCGATCAACTCAATAACCGGCAGCGCAATGGTAGCAAATAACCATGTACAGCCGCGCCAGGCAACCCTGCAACAATTACTGCAACAAATGCCGGACTGGAAACAAATGACTGCGCCGGGCAGTCATGCAGTGCTCAGCCGTATAGAACGTTGCCGCACTGCCGGTTTTGGTTATCATGCATATCGTTGTACCGACAGTGATTGTGGCGCTATGCAATACGTGTATCACAGTTGCCGCAACCGTCACTGCCCGCAGTGCGGCAACAGCAAAAAAGAAGAATGGGTAGAAGCACGCATGAAAGAACTGTTACCTGTAAAATATTATCATGCAGTATTTACCCTGCCACATCAATTAAACAGCCTTGTACTGGGCAACCGTATAGCCATATTCAATCTGTTGTTTGATGCATCTTCCTACACGCTGATGAAGTTTGCCGGTGATGAAAAATATCTCGCCGCACAACCAGGTATTATATCGGTGCTTCATACATGGGGCCAGCAGTTGAGCTTTCATCCGCATATCCACTCGATTGTAAGTGGTGGCGGAATAGACAATAACAAACACTGGAAAGATGCAGTAAAAGCAAAGCATAAATTTTTGTTTCCAACAAAAGCAGTGCAACCTGTATACCGGGCTTATTTTCTGAAACAGTTGCAGCAGCAAATAGACAAGGGCATTATAACCATGACTGAACAGCAGCATAAAGAGTGGCTTACGTTACGTACATCTTTATATAAGATTAACTGGATTGTTGAGTTCAGAGAACCAATGGGAGGTCCTGCGCAGGTGCTCGAATATCTTGGACGCTATACCCACAAAGTTGCCATCAGCAAAACCATCGCATAAAGTATATTGATAGTGATAGCAATGTCACTTTTGAATATAAAGATTACACTGATGACGGTAAAAAGAAACCGATGACTTTGCCGGAGAAGAATTTATAAGAAGGTATGAGCAACATATACTGCCGCCACGCTTTTGCAAGATCAGGCATTATGGCTACCTGGGCAATTATAAACGAAAACAAAGAGTGAATGAAATATTGCAGCAGATGGATAAGCCACAGCATGCAGAGCAGGCAATGATTAGTACCACGATAAGAATGATAGAGAAGTATGGCACTGATGGCATGCTATGCAGCAGTTGCAAAAAAGCAAAACTTGAACTGCTTTATGTGCTTGACATTAACGGCAATAGAAAAGAGGTGCAAAGGGAATAGAAAGGACTCGCTTAAAAAACACCGGCAGTCATTTTTTTAAAACGTTGATGGACGTAAAGGCAGCGCTATGTGCTCTTAAAAGAAAATACCGGCAAAAAGCTGATAAAATAAATGAAACAAGCAAGACATGAGATCGGATAACAGCCTAATGACAGAAAAAAACGAAAAAAGTGACCGAGTCATAGTGCAAGGATACTAATCGTACAGCAACCGGCTCAATGGCAAGTCGCTACTTTGCACCCTACAGTTCCACCGGGTTCGGTCAACAAGGAGTAGAACGAAAAGCCCCGATATAGTAAAAGTATCGGGGCTTTAATTTATGGGGCTTTTCGTCTACTCCACTTAATGTTGTAGGCAGGAAAAAGTTCATCACCCGGTTAGTTCTCCATTTTTCCAATAATCTTCTGCGATATCGAGTTTAGATAAAACATCTTTACAAACTTTTTTATAAATGTTACCAAAACCGAACAAATACTGTTTGTCGTAACGAAACCAATCTTCTGTCAAACTATTTGGTGTGTCCATATTTGCTTGAATTCTTTTCCGTTTAAATAAGTCATGAGCTGTCATTTTGGTTGGTTTAACCATATCGCCACAGGGTCTTGTAAATCCATTGGGTTGGCAATTAGCTATTTCTATAACAAAGCCACCTCCATGACGGTCAAACTGAAAAGTTAGCAAATTTATTTTGTCGTTTGTAATTCGTCTGAAATGGGGAAACGAACCCTTGAAGCCCTTTTCCCGAAGAATCGGAATAACTAATTCAGAAAGGTATTTAATCATTTCTTTGCGGGAAGAATTCTCCATTTATATTGTCAAAAAAGATGAGAGATAAAATTATTGTCAATTAAACTTTGTTATTGCCGAAGGTAATTACGCTGCTCGAATTGCTTGCCTACAGTCGAGTCACACAAAGGAGTTTCACCCTTGTGTTCTCACAGAACCGTGCGTGAAAGTCTCCCTTCACACAGCTCTTCCTGTTTTGAATCACAAATGTATTGTTACACTATGGATATACCAATGACCAGTGTGGGAATAAACGGGGTTTCTCTTTGTACTTTTGTTTCAGCCACTTTATAGCAGCTTTCTTGTACAAGCCTTTCTCCCATTGTACCCACTTAAGTAAACGTGCATTAAGCTGTTGCCAAACGTTACGGGTATGTGCTGTCCAAAACTTACAATAATAATTCATCACTCCTTGTATAACCGGTCTCAGTTTTAGTGCAATCTCCTCAATTGGTTTTCGCCATTTGTGGATATGAAAACCTTTAAACTTTTCCAGTACCCTTGTTTTGGATTTTGTGCTCATAAAGCTTGATACCATCAGCTTGTTGCCTTTACTGGTTTTACTCCAGAGGGGGCGAATAGTGAAACCAAGAAAATCAAAACTCCGTGGATATTTCTTTTCAGACTTGCCCCGCAGGTTGATGATCTTTGTCTTTACAGGATGCAGTGTTAATTTACAATCTTTCATGCGTTGCTGTATCATTTTTAATACATACAATGCCTGTTTTTCTGTTTTGCAATGTACCACAATGTCATCGGCATAACGTTCAAATGGTTTTTCGGGATGATGCTTATCCATCCATTTATCGAATACCACATGCAGAAAGATATTGGCCAGTAACGGACTTATTACGCCTCCTTGCGGAGTACCGCTTACCCTGTCGCAATACAGCCTATCTTGCTGAACAATTCCTGCTTTCAACCATCGTGTAACATATAACAATACCCATCCGTCCTTGCAATAATGTGTAACCGCTTTCAGTAAAAGTTCATGGTCAATGTTGTCAAAGAAACCTTTGATGTCAAGGTCTATCACCCAGTCATTGATCATCACATTTTGCGATGCCCTTTCTACTGCCTGGTGACAACTTTTCCCTGGTCTGTAACCATAAGAGCTTTCATGAAAATGCGGTTCTACAATCCGTTCAAGATGTGATTTTACCACCTCTTGTGCAATGCGGTCTAAAATAGTGGGTATGCCTAATTTGCGCGTCCCTGCTCCTGCATCCTTCTTGATTTCAACTTCCCTTACAGGCTTGGGAAGGTAACTGCCAGAAGTGAGCCTGTTCCATAGTTTATAGAGTTGTGCATTCCTCACTTTATCCAGATCCATCCAACTCATTTCATCTATGCCGGCACTGCCTTTATTGGCTCTTACCTTCTTGTATGCCTGCCATACCATCACTCTGGTAATCGGCTGTGATTTTGTTTCATAATAATCAATCATTCCTTTTACGGGTGTAAATAATTATGAAACGTAAAACAGGCTAAACCCTTCGCTCCATTTCCATTACAGAAACTTCATCACTACTACGATTTAGTCCGCCGCCGCTATCTCATACTATCCTTGTATGTCTATTTCCTTTTGCAGTTTATAGAACAATAGCGACTTCTCTTGTTCCGTACAAAACCCTGTATTGCCTTCCTGTCAACTTTACCCCGGATGTCATGTAAAC
>WNFY01007721.1_pt1 | contig 12878 bp, 15 predicted proteins | sample 5400091 | NCBI WGS metagenome assembly WNFY01 (sample SAMN13153364, study PRJNA577476) | soil metagenome | isolation source: 60 cm soil or saprolite under grassland replicate 1 | place: USA:California | collected 2016-06-15 | reverse complement strand
GACGCCTGTTGCGCGTCGAGCGCGGCCTCGAGCTGGGTGCTGGCGGAGGGGAAGAACGAGCTCAGCACGGCGACCGAAGCGCCACCGATAGCCGCAGCGATCGGGGGGTGCGGCCCAGGGGCTGCCTGTGCCGCCTCGGCAGCGCGGAACTGAGCGAGCGCGAGATACGCGTACAGGCGCGCCGCGTTGATCCCGGGCGCTGGCGCTGCCACTGCCAGGTCGGTCGCCAGCTCGTTCCACCTTACCGTTGCGCCGGCCTCCCAGAACTTGACGGCGCTGAACGCCACGGTCGCGGTGGACGCGGCGGGCGCGTCGCTAGGGTTGGGGCCGTCGATGCTACACGCCGCGGCAAGAAGCGCGGCCGGGCCGAGCACGAGTATACGCTTGAACATGGTGCCTGCCTCCGTCAGATGGTGGACCGCAAGAAAGAATCGCCTTGACACCTAGCGAAGACCGGGCATACGTTGGCCGCGACCCGCGAAGGGGAATCCAGAGTAGCCACGGGCTTGGATCTGCGGCAATTCCCCTAAACAGAGGAATGCGGTCGGTGGCAAAGTCGGACCTGCTGCGCCTGCAGGATGTGCGGGACGCCTATCGACTAATCGGCGAGTGCCGGGACTTGGGGAGCGACCCGGCCCTCTGGTGTCCACGAATGCTCGAGGGATTGTGCCGGCTCATTGGAGCCCCGATGGCGACCGGGGGCGAAGGGCAATGGAGCCGGCCGGGTCGCCCGGTCCAGGTTATTTCCGCCTTCGATGTCGGTTTGGACTCGCACACCCGTGAGCGATATGTCGCTTATCATCGCGAGCTGGGACCCGCCGGCGATCCCGTCTTTCGCGCGTTACAGCACGTTCCTGGCCGAGTCGTCACCTACACTCGACGGCAACTCATCCCCAACACCGCGTGGTACGGGTCGGTCTGCTGGAACGATTACTACCGACCCGCACACATCGATCATCAGCTCACATCGGTCCACCAAACCTCGGACGAGGGTGCCATCAGCGCGATCGCGCTGGTCCGCGCGTCGGGTGAGCGGGACTTCTCACCCCGCGAGCGGCAGGTGCTGGACTTCTTTCACGGGGAGCTCGGCCCCCTGATCGGCCGATCGCTGGTCAGCGTGCTAGAACCGAGCCCGGAGAGACTCTCCCCGCGGCTCCGCCAGACGCTCGGCTATCTGCTGGAGGGGGACAGTGAGAAGCAGGTCGCCGCGCGCCTCAACCTGAGCCACGCCACGACCCATCAGTACGTGACGGCGCTCTATCGCCGCTTCCGCGTCCAGAGCCGCGCTCAGCTCCTCGCGCGTGTGATGAGGCGCATGGGGCAGGCCCAATGGAGTCGGCTGGCACCTGGCTGGCAACCTACAAAGGCGTGACGCGCTCGCGCACCCGCTGCGGGGTGCCGAGTGGCGTTTGCTCGATTGCTATTAGAACCCCTTCACCCGATGAGGCCGTACCTCGCGGCATACCGCACTAGCTCGGCGTTCGTCTCCACCGCCATCTTCCCCAGAATCCGCGTGCGGTACGTGCTCACCGTCTTCGCCGAAATCGCGAGCTCGGTCGCGATCTGCGAGACGGTGAGCCCGCTGCCCAGGCGCCGCATCACCTCGAACTCGCGATCGGACAGCAGCTCGTGCGGGGCCCGCTGCACATCGCCGTCGAGCTGCTGCGCCAGGTGTTCCGCCAGCGTCGGGCTGACGTACTTGCCGCCCCGATACACGCGGCGGATCGCTTCGACCAGCTGGTCGGGCGAGTGGTCCTTGGTGAGATAGCCGGACGCCCCGGCCCGGAGCGCGCGTACGGCCCACTGATCCTCGGGATGCACGCTCAAGACCAGCACGCGCACCGTCGGGTGTTTGGCGCGGAGCCGCTGCAGCGTCGCGAGGAAGGGCCCGCCCGGCATCGACACGTCGAGCAGCACCAGATCCGTCACGGCGCGGTCGAGCGCGGCAAGCAGCTCGTCGGCATCACTCGCCTCACCCGAGATCGCCAACCCCGGGTCCGCTTCCACGATGCGCCGCAGCCCCTGCCGCACGATCGGATGATCGTCCGCGATGAAGATCCGAATCACGACGCAGCCTCCGCGAGCGGGATCGTGACGACGATCGACGTGCCCTCGCCCGGCTTCCCTTGCACCAGCAACACGCCGCCGCAGGCCAGCGCCCGCTCGCGCATCCCCACGAGGCCGAGCGATCGCAACCCGCTCAGGGAATCGGGCGCGAACCCGACGCCATTGTCCGCGACGCCCAGAATGATCGTCTTCCCCGCGCGGCGCACCGACACATCCACCCGCGTCGCTTTGGCATGGCGGGTGACATTGGTGAGCGCCTCCTGGATGATCCGGAACGCGTGGCTCGCGATTTTGTCCGGCAGTCTGGGGAACTCCTCGGCGACGTCGAGCTTGACGGCGATGCCGGTGCGGCGCGTCGCGTCCTGGACCAAGTACTCGATCGCGGCCTCGAGGCCGAGCTGGTCGAGCACGCTGGGGCGCAGCTCGCTCGCGATGCGGCGCACGATCTGCATCGTGTCGTCGATGCGCCTCGCGATCGACAGATCGACGGCGCGGAACTCCCCGGAAGTGCCGGTGCTCTTTGGCGACTGCTTCCCGAGCCACGCCAGGTCGAGTTTCAGCGCGGTGAGCGCCTGGCCCAACTCGTCGTGAATCTCGCGCGCGATGCGGGTCCGCTCTTCCTCGCGGATCGCCTGCAGCCGCGCCGCCAGCGCTCGCAGCTCCTCGCGCGACTGCTCCAGCTCCTCCGCGGCACGGGTGCGGTCGGTGACGTCGCGCTGGATCCCGAAGTGCCCCGTGATCCGGCCGCCCGAATCGTAGAAACACATGTAGTCACCTTCGACCCACATCGTCGACCCGTCGATCCGGCGTTCATTGGTGATGCTGTGGGTGTGGCCGTCATCGAACAACGCCCGCCACCCGCGGCGCCCGGCCGCCAGGTCGTGCCGGAAGAAGTCCGCCGGCGTCATCCCGATCAGCGTCTCCGGCGTCGCTCGGAATTGCTGCGCCATCGCCGGGTTGACCTTGGTCATGTGCTGATGGGCAAAGACGTAGTCCAGCACCGCGTCCTTGTCGGCGCTCGGCCCCCACTCGATCGGCTGATCGAGCATCATGAAAAAAAACCCATCCTGGGAGCGTTCGAAGAACGCTTCCAGGAGGGCAGGGGTGTTGAAGTGCATCGTCTGGTCCACCCCGGATGATAATGAAGTCGCCGGGCTTCGCCGCTACTTGACCACGATCCGGCCGGTCATCGCGGCTCCGTGCACCGCGCAGTCGTAGGTGTAGGTCCCCGGATTGAAGATCCGCACGGAGTATGTGCTGCCCGCGGCGCTCATGACGACGCTGTTCCGGAAGATCTCCGGCGGAATGCCGGTCGACTGGATGCTGTGCGAGCCGGCGGCATTCCAGGTCCAGGTGACCCGGGCGCCCGCCGCGATCGTATCGACGGCCGCGTTCTGGCTGCCGTTCTGCGCGCTGCGGAAGAAGACGTTACCCACGGTCACGTGGGCGTCCGGGCCGAGCGGCCGCGGCTCGCCATAAAGGAAGTCGTCCATCACCACGAGGTCCTGCGTCCCACCCGCGCTGATGTCGTTGCTCGTTGCCGTCAACGCGGCGTCGCCGCTCGTGATCCGCACGCGCGCGATGATCGGCGCTTGGAACACCACGCCGGTGAACGAGAGCTGCTGTGCGCCGGCGTGATTCGGTGCCCTGACGATGGCGATGCGCTGGCTGTCCACGTCGAAGTATTCGATCGTCGTGGAGCCGAGCCGATCGACATCCGCGAATACGGCGCCGAACCCCTTCACCAGGCCCGGCGTGTCGGTGCCAACCAGTCGGAATGTGACGTCGACCTGGTTGCTCCCCACGGGCATGAAGAGCTTCTTGGCCGAGAAGGTCCTGAACTGGGCGGCGAGCCCGGCGTTGACCGCCGCGAAGTCCGTGCTGTCGATACGCAGACCCGTTCCGGGCGTCGAGTACAGCGCGCCCCGCTTCGAGTTGACGTTGAAGAAGTTCGCCGGGAACGTGTCGATATCGGTCAGCGCGGCCGGCACGCCGTCCCAATTGATTTCGCGCCGCCCGCTATCAGCCGGGGGCGAATTGGGTGCGTTCAGGCCGCCGCCCAGCGCGGCGCGGAACTCGGTCAGCTTGTCCGCGATCGACACGCTGTCGCCCAGCGTCTCGAACACCGTGAACGTGGTCGGCGGAGGTGGAGGAGGGGGCGGAGGCGGCGGGATAATTGGCGCATTGTAGTTGCTGCACCCACTCGCGAACGCCAGAGCCAGGAACGTAGCGTAGATCGTCGGTTTCATACGGTTCTCCATCGGTGAGAAGACTCGGTCGCTAACTGGAGGTGATGTTAGCGATCGACTCTCGATGGAGGCATCAGCAGCGGCGGAACAGGTCTGTCAGCCGCAGGACTACACACGCCGCAGGACTCCGGCGCCACGAGGGCGCCGGAGCCTTGGGCTACTACAGGGCTGCGTTGATCGAGTTCACGACGTCCTGCACTTGCGAGGTAGGAGCGCCGCTGCCGAGCAGACTGGCCAGCTGGCACAACAGCTGCCCCACCGCGCCGGACGCCTCGGCGTCGACGGACGCTGCGGGCACGTCGACGCTGGCAACCAGCGCGTCGATGGTGATGGGGCCGAGGTTGATCGAGAGCACCTGGCACTGCGGGTCGGAGGGCGCGACCGCGACCTCTGTCGCAAAGTCCTCGGTGACGACGTCCGTGCCCAGGACGCCGCCGGTGAGCTGCAGGACTCCGTTAGCCCGGAGTCCGACGATTTGCCCGACGGTGTTCTCGACCAGGTCGATGTGTGTGATGATCGCCTGGTCAATGTTGACGTCGCCCACGTGGCCGATGAGCGGTAAGGAGAGGCCCGTGAGGCTGTGGAGTACCAGCCCGCTTCCGTCCGTGATCTGGGCGAGGGGCGGGCCGACGGGCACGCCGGATGTCAGCGGTGGCTCGCCGCACGCGGCAAGCACGAGTGCCAGCGACAGCGCCGGCACGGCTGTGCGGATCTTCATGGTAGCCTCCTGACGTTGGTGTCCGGTGCAATTCGACGGACGAAGTTCCGTCGTGTCAGGGCGTACCCGATGCTCCGACGATGAGTTCCGCGTGGCGTGGGCGCGACGTTCCGCGGCGAGACGACGAGGAGCTAATCTCTTTTTCAAAATGAGCGCGACGCATGTCATCCTGAGCGAAGCGCGCGGAACGCGCGCGTAGCGAAGGACCTGCTTTGAGTCCTCCCGAAGTAGATTCCAGCCTCCTTCGCAATCGGAGCACGCGCATGAGACGCCTCATTGTGCCGATCCTTGTCGTCGTCGCGAATCCCGTACTCGCCCAGCAACCACAGTCACCGCAGCCCTTCGTCGTCGGCAATCCGCTCGGCCTCCCCGTCACCCCGACCGCCGACCGCAGCTTCGAACCGATCTCGACCAACGTGAAGGTCTACGGCGCCATCTACTCGGCCGAGAGCTGCTCGTACGATCCGGAGCGCGGCGTGATCGTGGTGCCGAACCGCGGCGTCCCGCAGACCGTGCAGACCAACAACGCCTGGGTCTCCTTCATTAATCATGACGGATCGGTGCACACGGCGCGCTGGATCGGCGTGCAGAATCCGGCCGATCGCGCCAACCTGATGCCGCCGCTCGTGCTGAACGAGCCCTACGGCAGCGACATCGCCGACGGCATGCTCTACGTCGCTGATCGTGAGGGTGGCACGACGCCGACCGAGGCGAGCATCGCCGTGATTCGCCGCTTCAACATGAAAACCGGTGCGCCGGCCGGCGATATGCGCGTCGAGCGCTCCGCCTGGCTCAACGATATCGAAGTGGCGGACGACGGCACCGTGTACGCGACGCAGACGGGCGATCGTGGCGACAATCCCGATCCCAACACCTGGCAGGTCCTCAAGATCACGCCGAACGGCACCGTGTCGGTGTTCGTGCAGGGCGCTCCGCTGCGCCAGCCGAACGGCGTCGCCATCGATCCGCAGGGCAACATCGTCGTCGTCAACACCGGCGACGCGGCCGTGCTGACCTTCTCTCCGGCCGGCCAGCTCGTGAAGACGGAGCAAGCGGCGCAAGCAGGGAGCGATGGCCTCGTGATCATGGCGGACGGAACGAAGTACGTGAGCAGCGTGGTGAACGGTGGCGTGTCACGCATACGCCCCCGGAAGCCGGCTGAGCTGATCGCGCGCAACATTCCGAGCGCGGCGTCGATGTGTTACGACGCCGGGGCGAATCAGCTCGTGATCCCGATGAATCCAAATAACGGGCTGGCCTTCGTGCCACTGAAATAAGAAGGCTCGGCCTACTGCTCCTCGTTCTCATGCAGTAGCATCCACGACGTGCCAAACCGGTCGCGCAGCATCGCGAACCGATTCGCGAAGAACGTCTTCTCCATCTTCATGAAGATCTGGCCACCCTCGCCCAGCAGCGCGTAGAGCCGCTCCGCCTCCTTCGCGCTGTCCACCCGCAACGTCAAATACGCGCTGCGCATCGGCTCAGCCCCCGGGATGTCCGCCCCCATGAGGACCGCGTCCCCAATCTCGATGCGCGCGTGCAGGATCGCGTTCTTCCAGTCGGCCGGAACGCCGGGTTGATTCGGCTGGTCCGCGTGCGTGCGCATCATGGTGATCTTGCCGCCGAGGTGTTGTTCGTAGAACTGAAATGCGGCTGCGCACGTGCCGGGATAATTGACGTAGATGTCGAGCTTCATGTGGCTGCTCCTGATTGTCAGTTGAGGGTCGCCCTAGTCCTACACCCTAACGACGAACAGAGCGGGGCCAAATCGACAGATCAGGAACTGGCCACGGCCGGTTCCTTCCGAGGGGCGAAGAATTCCATCAGCGCCGGCGCGTGCGCTTTCGCTTTCACCGCGTGCGTCTGGCCGGGCAACGAGCGGTAGGGCGCGTGCAGCAGGTCCGCGAGCGCGCGATTGCCCTTCTTCATCCACGGGGGGCTCTTCGCGCCGTCCATCACGAGGACGCGCGCTCTGAGCGACGTCCAACGGCCGGTGGGGAGCGGCTTGCCCCGCTGCAAGTCGCGTACGATGGCGCCGTCGTAGGCGAGCGTCGGCGCGATGGCCTGCATCTTCGACCACAGCGGCAGCAGCCGGATGACAGCGGCCACGAAGCCCGGCACGCCCACCAGACGCAGGAAGGCGTTCGCGGCGTCCGCGCGGCGCCCTGCCGCCAGCGCCTGATCGATCTGCTGCCAATCGCGTTCGGTGGTGGGCCGGCCGTCGTCCACGATGAGCGGCGCCTCATAGGTCGCCACCTGCTTGATGCCCGCGAGGCGCGTGGCGGCGTCGAGGGCGAGCACGGCGCCCGAGGACGTGCCCCAGACAGCCGCCGAGCCACCCGCTGCTTGCAGCACGGCGTCCAGATCTTCGATTTCGCGAGCCACAGTGTATGCGGGCGCATCGCCGCTCTCGCCCCGGCCGCGGCGGTCGTACGTGAACACCGTGAAGTGCTCGGCCAGAAGCCGAGCGAGGGCCGCACTCGGCCCCATTTTGCGATAGCACATTGCGGCATCGACCAGGATCACGGCGGGTCCCTGGCCAACGCGGTCGTAGGCGATCGCCGTCCCGTCTTTGGAAACGACTTGCATAAGTCCGCTCCTGATTCGTCAGTTGAGGGTCGCCTTACTCCTACACCCTAGCGACGAAGAGAGCGGTGGGAAATCGACAGATCAGGAGGTGACTACGGCGGTCTCCTTCCGAGGGGCAAACACGAACAGCAGCGCGGCCCCGAGGGCGGCCAGGGCCGCACCGACGATTTTGGTGGGCAGTTGAATCGCCATCAGCGCCATGACCGCCCCATGCGCGACGCTGGACCATACGGCGTACGCGATCAAGCTGCGATATGCGGAAGGGTTGCGCGCCGCAAGCACCAGGAAAACGCCGAGCGCCGCCAAGATGGTGTAAAACATCGGCGCTGTCGTCCCACCAGTCGGGCGCAGGGCCAGGAAAGATGTTACCAGCGCACTGATATTGGCGCCGGCCGTCAACAGACCCAACACCACCAGAACGACTTTTGTCGCTCGGTCCCGATTAAACGTCACGGCCATGGAAGCCTCCCCGCAGCAGCTGCGCGGCGACCAGGATGATCCAAATCCCTTGCAGCAGCGTGACGATCACGATGCCACTTGCGCTCAGGTGGAGCCAGCCGGTCAAAACCCCGAGCACCAACACGGCGCCGATGATCACACCCGCGGCCGCCGGCAGCCGCGCAAACCTCAGCGCCACGCCCCACAGGATGAGGCTCGCGCCGATCGCGGCCACGCTCATCGCGGGACCCACCACCGCGCCCGAATCGATATGCAACATTAGGGTTGCAGGTTTAGCTGGTCCCGGTTATGATACGCAACATGAGAGTTGCATATCGTACCGGAGCCCCGCTCGCGGCGACACTCGGCCTCGCCGCCCTAGCCTGGGTCATCACGGTCCGCCAGATGCACGGCATGGACATGGGCGTCGCGACCCAGCTCGGCTCGTTCGCGTTCTTCGTTGCCCTGTGGGCAGTCATGATGGCGGCGATGATGCTGCCGGGCCTCGTCCCGGCCGTCCTCAGCCGCGGTCGCCGCGCCGGTCCCGTCCGCGCCGTGGTCCCCTTCGTCGCGTCCTACCTCGTCGTCTGGACGCTCGTCGGCGCCCTCCTGTATGCGCTGTATCGCCCGCACGGCACGACCACCGCGGGTCTCGTCGTCATCGCGGCCGGTCTGTACGAGCTCACCCGGCTCAAACAGCACTGCCGCCGCTGCTGCCGGGCGCGCACCCGCTCGGGGGGGGGATTTGAATTCGGGCTCTACTGCGTCGGCTCCAGTCTCGGACTGATGGTCATGCTGGTGGCGCTCGGCGTCATGAGCATTCCCTGGATGGTCGCGATCGCCGGCCTAGTGTTCGTCCAGAAGCTGCTGCCCGCCAAAGCCGCCATCGATGTGCCGCTCGCGCTCGCGCTCGTCGCATTCGGACTCCTGATCGTCGCCGCGCCCGGGTCCGTTCCGGGCCTCATGCCACCGATGGCAACGATGTAGGGGCGCAGCATGCTGCGCCCCTACTACCAAAAACCTCCACCAAACGTGAACCAGAGAGACCATGCCGAAGCCAAAGATCGTATCACGAGACGAATGGACCACCGCCCGCAAGCGCCTGCTCGTCAAAGAGAAGGAGTTGACGCGTCAACGTGACGCGGTGAGCGCCGAGCGGCGCGCGCTGCCGTTCGGCAAGCAGCGCCAGCTCGTCGTCTACCATTTCATGTTTGGTCTCCCTCCCGAGTGGGAGGACGAGGGGTGCCCGGCCTGCTCGTATGTCGTCGATAACCTGGCTGGTAGCCTCATCCATCTCGCCGCGCGCGACACGGCATTCGCTGCGGTCTCGCGCGCGCCATTCGCAAAAATCAAACCCTTCAAGCAGCGCATGGGATGGACATTTCCCTGGCTGTCTTCGTTCGGGACCGATTTCAACGCCGACTTTGGCGTCACGCTCGACGCCACGCACACGAGCTACAACTATGCGCCGGTCTCCGCGCAACCCGAGGGCCGGCCGAACGAAGGTGAGCGGGAAGGGTTGAGCGTGTTCTTTCGCGACGGCAAGCGCGTCTTCCACACCTATTCGACCTACCAGCGCGGCCTCGACCATTTGCTCAACACCTACAACCTGCTCGATCTCGCGCCGCTCGGCCGGCAGGAAGAGGACGGCATCATGAATTGGCTGAAGTACCACGATGAGTACTGACCGGATCGAGAAGCGCGTCGTGCTCCACGCGCCGCGCTCGCGCGTGTGGCGTGCGATCGCCGATGCGAAAGAGTTCGGCACCTGGTTCCGCATCACGCTCGACGGTCCGTTCGCCGCGGGCAAGACGGTGCGGGGTCGGGTTGCCATTCCGGGTCACGAGCACTTGAAGGTCGAGATGCAAATCGAGCGGATCGAGCCGGAGCGGTATTTCTCGTACCGCTGGCATCCGTATCCGAAGGACCCCGCGACGGATTATTCGGGGGAGCCCATGACGCTGGTCGAGTTCACGCTCGAAGAGACTGAGGGCGGGGCCGCTACTGCGCTCACGATCGTCGAGTCCGGGTTCGATCGGATCCCGCTCGCGCGCCGCGCCGAGGCGTTCCGCATGAACACCGAGGGGTGGGGCGGGCAGATCAAGAACCTCGCGGCGTATGTCTCGTAGCAGCAGTGCGCCGGTGCTGTTCGCCGCGCTCGGAGATGCGACTCGACTCAGCCTGCTGCGGCGCCTGTCGGTCGAGGGACCGCTCTCGATTACCCGGCTCAGCGAGGGGACCGGAGTGACGCGACAGGCGATTACGAAGCACCTGGCGACGCTCGGCAACGTGGGCTTGGTGCGCCACGCGCGGCGTGGGCGCGAGCGGGTCTGGGAGCTCGAGCGCAAGCGCCTGGAAAAGGCGAGAGGGTACCTCGACCACATCGCCGCGCAGTGGGACGCGGCAGCCGCCCGCTTGAAGGCGTTCGTCGAGGAGGGATAAGTTTCCGCCATGACTCGACCGCTCGTCATGCTCGTCGCCGCTCTTGCCATTCCGACTCTCGCGCTCGCGCAGGCGGACTCGGCGAAGGCGCCCGATCTCATCCCTCAGCTCGTCGCGAGGCTCGACCTCGAGCGCTACAAGGCGACGATCAAAGGGCTCACGCGCTTCGGCGATCGGCGCCAGGGCACCGACCGCAATCGCGCCGCAGTCGACTGGATCGAGGCGCAGCTGCGGAGCTACGGCTGCAGCGACGTATCGCGGCTGAAGTACGACTATCAGCCGAGTCCCCCCTCTCCCGACGGGAGAGGGGGACAGGGGGTGAGGACACGAGATACGAGCCGCGCTTCAGGCGGCGGCCGCTACCGCGGTCTCCGGGCCCGGACGGGCGTCAACAGCGATTCGCTCAGGCAGCCCGACGCCCGTGTACGCGCGCTCGACGCCCAAGCCTCCACGCCGGGCGCCCGTGAGGAGGTGTTTTGCACCAAGGTCGGCGCCACGCATCCCGAGGAGATGTATATCGTCGGGGCGCACATGGACGGCATCGGGTGGGGTGAGGCGGCGAATGACGACGGCTCGGGCACCGCGCTCGTCATGGAGCTGGCCCGCGTGCTGAACGCGACCGACGTGCGCACCGATCGCTCGATCCGGTTCGCCCTCTGGAATAATGAAGAGACCGGCCTCAACGGCGCACGTGCCTACGTCGAGCAACGCCGCGCGCTCCAGGGTTCAAAGGATGAGCCAAAATGGCTCGGCATGATCCAGCACGACATGATGCTGTTCGACCACGGCATGCCGCGCGCCGACGGGACGCTGGCCGCCGTGCAGCGGCCGGAAGCGGACGTGAACATCGAGTTCCAGGCGAGCTCCAAGTTTGCGGCGGAGGCACAAGCGCTCGCGTGGGTCTTCCACGGGGCAAACGAGAAGTATGCGACCGACTATCCGGCGTCGGTCGGTTCGCACATGACGAACACCGACTCGGCGCCGTTCCAGGACGTCGTGCCCGCCATCAGCCTGCGCGAAAACGAACGCGGCACGCAGATCGGCGCGGGGTGGGACCCGAACTGGCACCAGCCCACCGATCTCTACGCGACCTATAACGACGCCGACTTTCGGCTCGGGCTGAACGCCGCGCAGACGACGCTTGCGGCGCTCGCGGGGTTGGTGGGGGCGACGATTAGGTAGTACTGCGACTTTCTACATTGTTTTCTTTTTTCACAGAGCGCCCGCGCTTGTCATCCTGAGCGCAGCGCGCCGCAGGCGCGCGGAGCGAAGGACCTGCTTCTCCGGGATGAGGGCCCATGAAGCAGGCAAAAGCAGGTCCTTCGCGCCTGCGGCGCTCAGGATGACACGCCGCTCGCTCCGCGGGGATAGGAGAATAGGTGCAGGGCCTGGTAGGGGCGCAGCATGCTGCGCCCCTACATCATGACTCAGGGTACCGGTGGGTTCTGTTTGCCGATCTCGTACTCGTGCGGTGGCTCCGCGCCGAGCAGGTTCCGGACGAAGTAGTCCCAGCGCCGCCGCATCATGTAGTTGTTGTCCCGTCCGTAGCCGTGACGCGCGTTGGGCAGAATCAGCAAATCGAAATCCTTGTTCGCCTTGATCAACGCATCGACCACGAGATAGGTGTTGTAGGGCGGGACATTGTCGTCCATCCCGCCGTGCGCCAGCAACAGTTTGCCGCGCAGATTCGCCGCGTGCACCTCATTCGCCTCGGCGGCGTAGTTGTCGCTCTCGCCGCTCTTGACCAGGAGTCCCTGGTATCGCTCGCCCCAGTCGTCCTCGTAGTTCCGGTTGTCGTGGTTGCCCGATTCCGAGATGCCGACCTTGAACACGTCCGGATAGTTGAACATCGCGGCCGCCGTGGCGAATCCGCCGCCCGAGTGCCCCCAGATCCCGACCCGATCGCCATCGATCCACGGGTACCGCGCGGCGAGCTGCTTGATCGCCGCAACCTGATCGGGGAGCGTGTTCTCTTCCATCTTACCGTACGCCGCGTCGCGGAACGTCTTCGACCGCCCGCCCCGCGTGCCCATGCCGTCGATCACGACGACCACGAATCCCAGCTCGGCGAGCGCCTGATGATCGCCGCGCGCGGGCACGAAGCTGCGCGGCCCCACGCTCCCGCTCGGCATGGGGTAGATGTAGTCCACGAGCGGGTACTTGGCGGTCGAGTCGAGCCGCGCTGGCGTGAACATCAGCCCGTAGAGGTCCGTCGTGCCGTCCCGCGCCTTCAGCGTGATCGGCGTCGGGGGATGCCAGCCGGCGGCCACGAGGCGCGAGATGTCCGCGCGCTCGAGCGGGACCACGACGCGGCCGGTCCGGTCGCGTAACACAATCACGGGCGGCGTGACGGGCGTCGAGTAGGAGTCGATGAA
>WNFY01004984.1_pt1 | contig 12879 bp, 15 predicted proteins | sample 5400091 | NCBI WGS metagenome assembly WNFY01 (sample SAMN13153364, study PRJNA577476) | soil metagenome | isolation source: 60 cm soil or saprolite under grassland replicate 1 | place: USA:California | collected 2016-06-15 | reverse complement strand
AGGCAGATCTTGGATGCGCCGGGGTTCAAACGAATACTGCAGACTGCAAAACTAGAGTTGACCAGCATTTCCGAACCGAAACAGACCTCGACTACGCAACGTTGGAAAATTCATCTGCGTTCTCAAGCCTCAGCAGCCGATCTCCCCACAAGAATCGAATTCTCACGGCGCAACAACTTTGATCCGGGAATAGAGTTCGGACCGGCTGATAGTGAAATCGTCGCTGCCTACAATCTACGACCGGTTATCGCTAGCCATTACGGGCTTGAAACTGCGTTCAATCAAAAAATCGACGCATTGATCAACAGAAAAGAAACCCAAGCGCGAGATGTTTTCGATCTAGAATTTCTGTCGCAACGCGGAGCAAAGGGCTCCGCCGTCAAAATGGACAAAGACAGCCTGATAAAAGCATCCGAGATCACCCTTTCGGTCTCTTATGATCAATTTCTCAGCCAGGTTGTCTCTTACTTGCTCCCCGAGTATCACGAGTATTATCGGAGCCGCAATGCCTGGGACAGAATTCAGGAAAATGTCATTCGGACATTGGAGGCTTTATGACCCTGGTTGAAGCGCTTGGCAAAATTGAAGCCTTAGGACAATCTCTTTTTGAAACTAAAGACGTTGCTGCTTTGCTTGGGGTCGAAAACTCCAACGCCAATAAGATTGTTTCGCGATTGGCACAAGGCGGTCTGATCATCCCGGTCCGGCGGGGCACATGGGCTTTGCGGACACACTTAAACAAGTTCGCAGTTGCCGAACATCTGACTTCTCCCTATCCGGGTTACGTATCGCTGCAGAGCGCGCTTTATATTTCTTTTTCGGCTATGAGTTGGATGAAACGGGCTGTGTAAAGATTGCCAGTCCCGAAAAAGCGTTGGCCGACATGTTCTATTTTAGTCCTACCAAGACACGGCTCTTCGTGAAGCTGCCTGAAATCGAGATACCTCGACGTTTTAATTGGTCGAAAACTTTGATGATGACGCAGCACATCAAGAGCCCTGCCCGTAGACGGTTTGTTACGGAAGGATTAATCTCGATCCGGAAGGCAACACGAGGAGATAGATCCCAAGGTCGCTAAGTCACGCGCTGCCCATTTTATGGGGAGGTTTTGGGGTTCGAGCCCCGTAGGCTCCGGATTTTTGTATTGCACTAAGTCGCCTAACGACAATCGTCTTGGGCCTAAGGGGTCCGAACGACGTCGTCTCCCAGATCGCACTCGCAGACGCAACGGACTTAAAATTAGGTTTTCGCGATTTCTTTGCTTGTCTCCGCACATCAATTCAATCGAGGTTTCCCAGGTAAATTGTGCAGATTCGTGATTTAGCATTTTCGGCATTCGCTGGAATGAGCGGCCGGATCAAAGCGACCGCGCGCTGCTGGGAAGCCTTGTCTTCCTCGTCGAACAGGCTCATGGCCGAGGCGCCGGAAATTCACGCGTAAAAGCAGTATGAAAATCGATTGCCTTTTTCGTCGCCCAATCCAGCAACGCCTCGTTGTCAAAATCCGTTAAAATCTGCCCCTTTGTATAAGCAGCCACCCGGCAGGAGCGTTTGTCGTCCATGCGCTCCCATTGCAGTGGTTCCCCGATACCGGCTTCGATGACATCTTTTCGATTCAGCAATTCGTCGAATCGCGCCTTGTTCTGTTCTTTGTTCCCGCAGTCGAGGTAGAGCTCAATACGCAACTGCTTTCGTCGCGTAAACGCGGCATTGATGTTGGCCGACTCCGGTTTTAACCAGGGCAGGGAGGCAAGAATGTGCCAGCTCGCTCCCTGCGGTGAAACCTCGCGCAACGGAAATTCGGGCTCGTCTTTTAAGCGCCCATTCAAACTGGCGAAGAACTCGATGTAAGCCTTCTCGCGATCATCCGTTCGCACGAATGTTAATCGCCGTTCGCTCATGCTAAGCGCCATGGCGCGCCAGCCTTCTTCGAGCCAAGCGGCGGATTGTGGTTTCGTCGGATCATTGGCCCACCAAGCGCGGTATCCATAAGCGGACTTCGGCAGTTCTTTCTCGAGGATGCGTTCTATGTCTTGAAAAGTCATAGTTATCGACGTGACGTCTGCATTCTGAGCTCTCAAATTTGCGGCGAGCTTGGCGTAACTTCCCTGGGGCTGCTCATCGTCATCTTCATGTGCCAGTTCTCCTACAAGAGGAGGCGCCACGACCGGTGGTGGCGCTGGTGGTGCTTCAATGCGCGGTAAGTTCCGTTCAAGCCATTCGGCAGCGAAACGGATTGTTCGACGTTCGTCCAACGACACTTCGCCTCGGAAATGTACCAGTTTGTTTCGTGAATCGCGCACTTGCTGAAGCAAAGCGCGCAGTTCAGTCACATCGGACGACTGCGGGAGCTTTGGCGCGCTTGGATGCCGCAATAGAACCTCAGTGAATTCGTCGAAACGACAAAAACTCAAAGTCTTTCCCCGGTTTCGGCAAATTCAAACGCCTCTCCGCTTCGGCCATTGCTTCTTGATCCGCCGTTCCAGACACCGGTAGTCCACACTTCTCGACATACCCGCGGATGGCGGCCGGAAGTTTTTTTCTAATGTCAGCCGAGCGATCGGTCACTGCTGCAATTGCCGACTCCAGATCGGCTCCATCGCTGGCGTAAAGCGCTTGAATGGCTTCTTTCATGCGTGACTCGATACCCTCGATGACCATTAGATCTTCAGCGTATTCGCGAAAGAAGACCGTCGTATCTGCCGTTGTCACGATCCCGGTTAGGACGTTTTCATCGTCCACAATCAACGCGAAATTCTCCCGTTGAATATCATCCAAAGTGGTAAGCAAATCTGCGTCTGCCGCATGGGTGGACACGGCTCTGGCGGCATCCCTAACCTGCAGGAATTCTGCCCTTGTCTTAAACGAGCGGAGGGCCTGAAGAATGGAATCGAATGTGACCACGAGTTCCAGAGAAGTCTTCCCGTCTTTATCTACTACTGGAAGCTGGTCGTAACCGTGCTGGTGCATCAGGTTGAGCGCGCTTCGTACGGAGTCGTGCAGTTGCACGGTTCGAAGCCGTTGATCGTGCGGCAAGATTTCCTCGAGTGTGAAAGGCATCGGTTAGGAGCAATTCTATTTGCCTGCCAATGGCGCAGCGAGTCCAATCTTGTGATCGATTTGAACCACCTCTACAAGGAGGCGCTTAGGTCAGTTTAGGTCGAGCGCAAATTGAAAATGATGCCACCCGTTTCCCCGCATCGGTCTTTACGCCCAAGGGTTGTTTCTTTGGAAACGACAGGTATGAGACGCCCGTCAACTTCTGTCCGCGATGAGGGCCTCTACATCTGCGATTGCGTTCCGAAGGTTGGAAAGCGCATGAGATAGCTGCTCTGGCCGCACATGTTCATTTGAACATCAAATTGCGCCGAACACAAAGCGAATCTGAAAAGGGATGAGTGCGGCTGTTAAGGGACAAAGTTCAACGCAGAAATCATTAACGACGTCCAATGCATCCTCTAGAATAAATTGACCATTCCATTGGTGACTGAAAATAAATCGGTGTTAGACGGATATGTCCACTAGCTTGCCAAGCTTCACTTTAAGCTGTTCTTCTGTGACTTTGTGTAAGGTCGCTTGCGTGCCGTCGGCATTCAGAATTAGAACGCTACCGCGAGGCAATTCACAGTTCTTCTCCACCACGAGTTTGGGCTTCCGAGCATCGACGATTACTCCGCATTTCCACAGCTGAATTAGACGACTGATCAGCTTTATCAAGGAATGTGCGAGAACAGTGCCAAGTATTGCTTCTCCTATTCCAAGGAAACCATGTTCGTCGCCTCTCACGACATTACGCGCGTCCGCCTCTTTCAAAGTGGACAGAACAGCTTCGGTCGCTTCGTGCTGAAAGATCACCTCGATCTCGAAAGATTTTTCGTTCATTGTTGTTCCTAAACGTTCTATTTGCCTAACTACTGCAGTTTGAAAGAGGTAGCGATTCGATCATTCCAAATGGGTGAAGGGCGTTTGCCTTTCTGATGAGCAAGGAGAAACGGAAAAGAACCAAACTCCCAGAGCTTGCTGATTATTGCGTAGGACATCCCGCCCAATTCTGCGGTCGCGGAGTAACCATCATCTGTAATCTGCGACATTAAAATCATCTCTGGCTCGGTGAGTGATGAAACTGGGAACTCGAAGGTCGACGCCGAACCAAACCCCAGCCAAGCGGCAGCTCGTTTGACTAGATGAAGGAGGAGCGCCGATCCCGCATGTGTAACGTGTGCGTATTCAAGTATCTCTCGGAGTCGTCGACTGCGAGAATAGGAGCTCGGGTGAGATGGACTGACCCAGCTCGGCGTGGAACCGAATGTCAACACGCCCATGCCACGATCCAGAAGGTCAAGACAAAGAAGGCATAGGTCGCAAGCCCAAAATGTGAAGGCGCGACTCTGCCCTTCCCTTTGAGCTGCTTGACTCAAGACCAAAAGAGCGTGTGCGTCGGCGTGGTATTCCTTGTCCCAAGACTCAGTCTTATTGTTTGGATCATAATGACCGAGCGCAAAGTGCGACAACTCGTGGGCTATTACAAAACGAGACATCTGGTTTACCAAGCGTTCGCACAGCAGGACGTTGTGCGGGGGCTTCGGGACAGGTGTGCCGCCGGTGATAGGGGAACCGGACACCACATAGCTATACAGCACATCGGGAAAAGGCCCACCTCCAAATGGTAACGTGTGCGGACCGCGGTGCTGCGCCAAAGATTTATCGTCAGCTAATTCCTTAGCGGAAAAAGCTGGCAATGCCCAGCCCACCGCCAGCGCGAAGTCGTATAAGAATTGAAACAAGCCCTGTTCAAGGAAAATTATCGGCGTTTGAGTTCTGTCTTCGCATTTCACGATCGCGTTCAATCGACCGGAAGGCAGCGTTGCCACAATCGGTTTGGGCTCGAATGATTTGCCTAAAGCGGCAAATGCCGCCAGCACTTCGTCTAGGATCATGGCCATCACGACATAACGATTGCTGTCTTCGTATGGCGTGGGCGGCTCGGTGAAGTAATGCCCGAACTGAGCTTGAACAAGCTCTCTTAAATTCTCTTCCTCTTCTGAAGTTAGTTTGATTCCAAACTGCTTCGCGAACTCCTGCCATGACACCTTCGAGAGCGGCATTTGTGGCACCGAAAGCTTTACGTATGCCTTAGCTGGATCAGAACCCAATCCCAGTTTCGCAGCTAAAATGCTGTAGGCGTGTTCTTGTTTTTCTTGGACCAGTTTCTGAACCTCAGAGGGCCAAGGCGGGTGTCCCTTTGCAATGCTTGCATTGTTCATGGGGCGGAAGTTGTTTTGAATCCAGTTATTATCTTGTTTTACGCAGAATGTGAAGCCGAAATGATGACCGCCTCAATTCGCCGGAAAACTCGACTTCATCCCCGTAAACAGGGAAATTTGTTTTGAGGCTCAGCAAACTGCCTTTCCGGCAGCTGCCGCTTATGTTTCTCCAAAACTCCTTCGGCCCGACCCCGACTGCCAAAAGGGTATCAAACGAAGGGGTCCGTAACCCGCAAAAACAGCCAATTTTGACAGACTTTACCCTGCGTTTTAAGGCCGGATGTCAAAAAGGTTCCAAATGGTCGACTTTAGGGGCTCGACCCAGGAGAAACGCGATTCTTGCTTTTTCCGTTTCGGCTAAAGGAAAGCCGCAAAATGACAAAATGGTACCGGACCGTGTAGGCTCCGCGGTTACCCGTGTCGGGATTTTCTGAAATAGGCGCTGGCGAGACGTGAGGTCTCAAAAATGGACAGCGTAGGGTGCTCAGCAGCTACACGTGCGAATTCGTTGAAGTCTACAGTAGCATGTACGAATAGCTGCGCTGGCGCTGCAACGGCACGTTCATCCGCAATTCTTGCCTAATCCTACAATCCACCGGAATACGGAGCCGCCGCTGTCGCTTCTGTTCAAAAAGTGAGGACTGATGCGTGAGGCATCCCGGGCAGACGAGAAGAGCGACGAACCAGAGCCATAACTCGCGCGCGTGCGCCGTTCGCTTGCCAGGTGCAAAGCCGCGGCGCGTTGCCTTTTTTTACGCGCTTTTACGTGGCCTCGGCTATTCCGCTGCTAGGAAAAATCTATTTCGCTGCCCGCTCGCGCCTGCCCGCTGCGGCGGGCGAATGCTTTCGGAGCTCGCGCCCGTAATGACGACGACATTATCTTTGATTCCCGCCATGAAGTTTTGTTTTGTCTTTTCCGCTTTCACACTTGTTCAGCGGTCGTCTATTTCTCCGAATTATCGCGCCCAGAGTCTGGATTCCAAGCACATTGTAACGAACTCCGGCGCTGGCGGGGGAACCGTCGAAAGGGTAAAAGACCGCGATACCGACAGTATCGCAAAAGACATTTGGCGCGACCTCGACATTTTTGAGCCGAGGTCGACTGACTATTTTTGCTGAGTCTCAGCAGATCTGCCGGAAAACGTCGACTTAACCTCCCGGATGCGCCTTTTTATAGGCGTCTTCAATCCAGCCTCCGAGTTTGCCATACTCGTAAGTGTATATCGGCGCTCCTGTTCTACTCAAAGCCGACGGAACCGAACCCCAAGAGTCTGTATTTCCGTTTTGATCTTTCAACCCATGTATTCGAACACCTAGCAGACCGTTCCCACGTGCAATGCTCTGTTCGATCTCATACGTCACGTAGTCGCGATTCGCGGTCTCGGCACCTATCAAGACAGCCGTAACACTCGTGCCATTAAGACCGTTATCAATGAGTCGCTTGATGGCCGCATCGCCTTTCCGCTTTGCTTCCTCCCAGAGCGACGCGTCGGAGAACCCGGCCGCGGCTACGCCTTCCACCACTGCACTGTTTCGAACGATGTTCGCGCGCCACAAATCGCGCTGATAATGAAAGCTAAAAAAAACACGTCGCGCCATCGCAGAAAAATAGGAAACAATCTAATTGGTGCAAACCCTATGTTGGCGCGGCAAATACAAACTGGTTCGCGTGGAAATCGAAGTTGCCGTCACGATGATCCACGACTCGCTTGATACCCGGGTTCCACCGAATCGGTCGATCCGCGATCTGAGGAAGCCTTTTCGACGTACTAAAATGATTCAGCAGAAGATTAACGCAAGCCCCGACGTCTCTGCTGCCTAGCAGAAACTCATTCGCGGCGCGGGGTAGATCATTATTCAATGAAGACGGGTCGATGTTTTGTGCATACTCTTGGGCGTACCCTCCCATACCCGCGATCAAGAATCTTGGAATATTCTGCTGAGCGGCAAGGTCCAGCTCTTCTTGAATGCCCGGTATCTTGCCATCGGCGCGATGCTTCTTTCCTCCTATTGCGACGATGGTGTTCATACTCCCTACTAATACCTCCCGCATGGCCGAAAGGCTTCTGTTGCGCGTCTCGACGTCATCCACACCCCTACCTCCGACGGCTTTGGTAATTATGACCTCCGCCACATCTCCCGTCGCTTGGTGATCTTCCGGCCGCATCTCGCGGAACCACAACTCGGATAACAGAAGAGTTATCGGTTTTCGCGTCCGCTCACCGGCATGTAACCGAGCTTGATGAATTATAACCGGTGTAAACGTGGGATGCGATCCATGCACGACCCGCCCGCCGTATTTGAAAACAAGTCCGCTCCATAACGCTACGAACTCCAAGATCCCGCGATCCATCGCTGGCTCTGTCCAATCCGCGCGGTCTGGAACAGCGCCAGACAAACCGATCTCATAGCGTTCCAGTGAAATGTCTAGGCGAGTAGCGCTCATTTGAGTTTCGTGAAATTGGAATCAATTAGGGTCGCCAGCTCTTGGTGATGTAAAATGATGGCTGGACCTTCTGTCTGCTCGACAATTTCTTTCAGTTGCGGCTCCGGGATCAACGCGCCGTCGTAAACAAAAAGGGAGTAATTGCAGCGACCACTCCCTTCCAAGAATTTCGCGAACGCCTTCAAAGCCGGCGAATAGACCTGATCGAAAACGGAGCAATGGCTGATCACCTTTGTCTCTAAGCGGAGAGAGTGCTCTTTCACCGATTCAAACATCAGAAGTCGACGATCCAAGGCGCGCCAGGCGAATTGGCGGGAGACAAACTCCTTTTCGACGATAAAAGGAACACGACAGCGCCGCTGGAAAATTTCGCACATGTACACTTCCATTTGGATGTTGATCTTGTCCAGGTCGTTCTCAGTTAGCGGAGGGTTTGCAGACGTCGACGGCGTTTCAAGAGGCAACCAGCGCTGTAATTCAAGCAACGAACGAAACCTCGGTCCAAGCTTGGGATCGCAGCGTTCTCGAAAGCATATCGGGAGTATCGGCAGCATCATGGCATTCGCCGTATCCACCTCATGCTGAATCCAAGGCGACGCCGGAGCGGCCGGCGTATCCATGAGGAGTAAAAAACTTGCGGACGCGAGCCCTTTGTCGATTTCTTCCTGCACTTCTGAACCGGGCAAGATCATTGTATCGCCATCAAGTTCCCGCGCTTCGTCAAGGAACACGTTGAATCCGAGGGATGTTAGAAATTGGTATACTTGTCTCGCTATTTCGCTCCCGTCGCGCGCTCTGTATGAAATGAATATCTTCGCATCCCGCTTTTGAACGCGAAGATGAAGCATCGCTCCGATGCGATTGATTAGCTTGCCTTCAGTTCCTAGTGAATCTGACTGAATTTCAAACGCCTTAAAACGTTCTACTGCCACCGGCGGCTTCCTATGCCCCGCGTCCAGCGCGACCGGAAGAATCAATGGACGACTTTTGTTCTTGGTGAGAAATCGAGCCACGAATTGATTGCCAGCGTCCGGGAAGCTGACACTTGCGTACATCACGACCAGAAGATCATCCCACGACGGAGCGGAGGGCCATGTCGCAGGCGAGGCGGCAGACATCGTCGTTATCTCAATAGCGTCTTTAAACGCGGAGCGGATGTTCCGCTCACATTCTTGCGCCGTCTTTTCAGCGGCATTACTACTATCGTGCAAAATAACGATCATGCGGCGATCTTGACGTTAATGGAGTAACTGGTTGTGACAACTGGACGATTCATGAAGAAAGCTGCACGGCAGGAACTGTTCTATATCCGTCCAAGTCGCAGGACGGCCCGACGTGCTCCTGTGGGTTGATATCGAGACGATGGTTAAGAGTATTGAAGGCGCCTCGGACCCAGTCGGGCGGTCCATCATTGATCTGCTGCAAGCGCGGGATTTCTACGCAGCGTGAAACTTTGTCGAATCGGGCAGACGCGTCGACTGTAGTGGACCTATCAGCATGATTGGGCCTGCTCCTGCGACTAGGTCAGCGTCCGATTCGTATTATTAAACCACGCGTTTTACCACCCGAGTACGCAAGCGGACCGTTCATGATCTTCATTTCATACTCAAGAGTCGAACATCGTTCCCGTCCGCGGCATTGTTGAGGCCCTCGGGGTGGCAGGGATCGAGTGCTGGATTGATGAATTCAACATCCCTGTTGGCCAAGCGTTCGTTAAGCAACTCGGCGACGCGCTACGTAACGCCGATTGCTACATGCTCGTAGACACCGCAGCCAGCCGTTCTTCATACTGGGTTTCGAGGGAACTTCAAACTTCGTCTCGCTATCGACGCGACGGAAAATATCACTCGCTGATGCGTATCTATTCTCCGGAGTGTCAATATACTGACCGACCCGACTGGGATCTATCAATGGTGCTTGATCAGCTTGCGGCGGACCTCATTGTCGCATTTTTGACCAGCCGGCGTAGCGATGGGTTCGCTCACTCACTGGACGATCAAGGTGAGGCCGTTTCGTTCATCAACTCCAATGGACTCGGCCAGCCGAGCAGTTGGGTCGGTCGACAGGAAGAACTCCGTAGCATGGACGAATGGTGGTTCGGCTCTTCTCCCGGCATCTGGCTACAGGGAGTCGCTGGAACTGGAAAGAGCGGGCTTATCCAGACTTGGGTAACAGCGCTCTCATATCTGGGGTATTGCGAGCGTGCGCGCGCGACCGCTGTTACGCCATAACTCCAGCGCCTCTTGCTTGTACTCTTCGGTGTATCTCGCCTTACTGCGAGCCGGCTTACTTAACTGTGTCTTCATGTGGGCCTCCTTTGAGTTTTTGACCCTTAGCCCACTGTCCGTCAAATCAGGGCAACCCTACTCTGACCCTGTCCCTTGTCTGGCTACTTGAATGTTACCTCAGCAGTGTACAGATCGAACGCCCAGTTTCTTGTGTACCAGAGCTGATCCGCCCGTTCTATTGTAAAGCCGTCTTTGAGAGGAATGCCCTGGGCGGCGCAAAATTCCTGCATGAGAACTGCCGCGCGCTTGCCGAGCAGCCTAGACCGCTCCGTCGGTCGCAGCAGTAATTGGCAGAGTCGAACTTTGTCGCCGTCGCTGCTCTGAAAAAAGTTAATTAGATCCGCGCACAGAATTCCGTCGACTGCTGGTAATCCGTGGAGCATCAACTGATCAGCGGCGCTCAAAAGAGTTAAAGCGGATAGCTTCGTCGGAATACAGTTTTCTAGAACCACAACTCCTAAAGCGTCCGGGCACTTCAGAGCGATCCGTGTATCGGCTATTTGGACATTCGCTTTTTCTAATTTTTTGATGATGGAATTGCAGAAATAACGATTGAATACGTCTGTTGGCAGACGGTCCTTTTTCGACAATTTTGCGAGTTGTTGTTCAACATCCAGTTCGCGGATTTCTCCACATTCGCAAATCACTTCCTTTCCAAACAACAGAAAATCCGCGCGCTTCAGGCGCTCCCGAAAGAACTGATCAAATCCTTTAGCATCAAGGCTCGTCGCAGCGGGAGTCCATTGATTAAGGAATTCGCGGATCATGGATTCGCGTACTGAATAACATTGCCCCGGCAAACTGCGCTAACCGAACAGCTGTGGAAATGTGTCGATGACCTAGAAATTCAAAAATGTCAGTGAGGTTCGAGTGCCTGAACAAGGCCGTTCCAGCTCTGTATCCGCACAAAAACTTCCAAGGCCTTATCCTTCCAATCGAGCATTGTTTGCAGGTGTTCGAGGTTGAGGTGAGGCAATACTTTTTCTGCGAACAACACCTTGTTGCGACTGAAGCGTTTACCTTCGTCACTTTGAATTTTGTCCAGCGTTTCGGCGAAATCTGAGTAAGGCGTGCGATTCGACACTTTGGCGTCTTTGTACAATTGCCGAAGCGCGGCGTCAGGAATGTAATTTTCGACTTCACGTCCTGCGGTCACCCAAGCGATGCCATCGAGCGCGTCGATTTCGCGAACTAAGCGTTGCTTTGTTGTGTTGATTTCCTCATTTTCATCCGCGCAATCGCTATCGATGATGAGAATCGCATTGCGGTTGACCCGTAAGATCTGCACAACATCATCAACATTGACGCTCGGCTCAGCAGCTGACAAATGCGCAAGTAAACGCCCGCCATAAAATACGCACTGATAATGTGCTCCCTCTTTTATTGCTCCGCTGGAGAGTAACTCTATCCAGCGATTGAAGTAGAGTCGGTCGGAGGGGCCCTCAAGCCAAACGATGCCATTTGCTTGTAGGAGATCGCTGGCACGAACGTCTAGATCGTCGAGTATTCCGCGGTTATCGACATAGGTGACGACATTCTTTACGGACGCAGTCTTGCGATCGTGTGTCACGTGTAATACTTGCGCATCACGATCGTGCGCGAACATGTCAATCGCCACATTCGAATGCGTGGTTAAGAAGAAGCGACACCCCTCATTGAGTGCTATCCGTCGTAAATAGCCCAACAACCGGCGCTGTAAGGCTGGATGCAGATTGTTTTCTAATTCCTCAAATCCAAAAATGTATTGCTTCAGCGCTCGATGTTCGATTTGCGGCACGAGATGAAGAAAAATCAGGACAAGAAGGATGGTCTTTATTCCGCTGCCTGTATGCGACAAAGGGACGTATCCCTTGTGCTCTTCAGCCATTCGAATTTCCCAGAAGCCATTTGGGTCTTGTTCAACAACGATGTCCGTAAATGTGCCGTCCGGCTCAAAAATCGCATTCAACCCCACGAGCAACGTCTGTTCGACGGCACTTCGTGCGAGATCCACCTTGTTAATGAAATTCTGCACCAGATTAGTGACTCCAGCGCCGCTTGACTGGACAATGCGATCCGCGCTATCGATCTCTGGCACAATGTTCCGATCTGCACTTAAGCGTTTGAAGTGTAGCGCGCTAAATGGGTTGCCTTTGATGCGCGCGAGCATGTCCGGATAGCTTTGTACGATTTCCAGGTCGAACGGCGGATCGCTGGAGTGGTAGCCGAGTTCGCCCCGATCACTGACGAACCATGTGAACGGTTTGCCGATCCACTGCTTGCCATATTGCCAATGGTTTCCACGAATGCGCCCACCCGATGTGCTTTCGCTGAATACTTGTTGCAGCTCCGGTGCAGTTAGCGAACCGGACAATATCGCTTTCGGTCTGCGTCCTTGGTGGCCTAACGCGTCGAGATTCTTCGGTGCGGTCAGAAAATCGATAAGGTCGAGCAGCGCTGATTTACCTGAATTGTTTCTGCCGATGATCAGATTTATTGGCAGGATCTGATCGAACCCGTACGGCTGCGCACCGAAACATTTGTAATCGGCAATTTTGACCGCGAGGTTCGCTATCTCGACCATGGAACTGCCAGTCTACATCTAAAGATTAGTTCAGGAAATTGCCTCGTTGGTATGTGACGTTCGTTTGAAGCACTAGCGGATCCGAGTGGAGGCCGATGTGACGCACGATCAGATCAGGGGAATTCCCGGCTTCGTTAGCCACGACGCACCAACGATGGGATCGGTGCGTGTCGCGGGCAGACGGGGTCAGATCTTAAAAGGGCGTGTTGCCCAAAGCTATTTGAGTTTGGTTCACAGTTGATTCCTTAGGCGGATTCGAATGGCGAAGATCGCGCTGGCTAAAAGCGAGTGATCAGTAAGCAAAGCCGGGCTGCAGTCT
>WNFY01006346.1_pt1 | contig 12883 bp, 13 predicted proteins | sample 5400091 | NCBI WGS metagenome assembly WNFY01 (sample SAMN13153364, study PRJNA577476) | soil metagenome | isolation source: 60 cm soil or saprolite under grassland replicate 1 | place: USA:California | collected 2016-06-15 | reverse complement strand
AGTGGTCGAACTTCATGACGGCAGCCGCTATCCCGGATTCGTGACCCCCGCCGCAGAAGGATGGGACAAAGGGCCAGATGGACGCGCGATCTTGAAGCACAACCACATCCTCGACACTCAGCAACCCCAGATCTTTGTTTGTGAGCGGCTGTTCGGTTTCTGGGGAGGCAGAGTAGGCATAGCCTCTCAGACTCAACAAGAGTTATACGCAGCCGTCGGCAAGGGGCCGGATGCAATCTTTCCGCTGCGTTTCAATGCGGATGCCGGCCTCACGACAGGCATCTGCAAAGGCCAGATCGAAGGTTTTTATCGAGGGGATCGTGACGGCATTCATATTGAGATTGCAGAACTCGAACAAGATACGAAGTTCGCCGAAGATTCCTACAGTCGAACTTGGTTCAGTGTGGGAGTTCGCGGCCATTGCGGGTACCCACAACCAGAAAAGAATTCCCAGTATCTGAGAATGGTCTATGCAGGGACCTGCATGCGTTGCGGTAGGTTTGATCGACAGATCGCCCCATTTCGATTCAAGAAATCTGGAAGGGCCTCCCCCTCCGGCTTCACACAACTCAACTGGGTCTATGACGCTTTCTTCATTCCTCTATCGCTCGCTGAGGAAATTACTAAGGCGGGCATTACGGGTGTCTCGTTCCGCCCGGCTGTTTTCTACTCGACAAACGCAGAGTGCCCGGATCGACTGCAGATGGTTGTTTCCACAATCATCGCCTGTGCAGAAACCTCCCGGTTACCGACGGTGACTTGCCAGCCTGAGAACGAAGAGGTGATCTCCCTTCGTGCAATGTTCGCGAAGTGGGACGAGTTGCACAAACGAGAAGGGCCGCCCGTCTTGTCTCCAGAGTTGCAGGAAAAGATGCGCAGAGAGAGAGAACGGATTGCAGCTATTCCCTATCGTGGGCGCGTGAAATTCCATCCACCCACGGCCCTTGCGCTGATCACTGACAACCTCAGGGATGCTCCAGACTTGTTCCAGACGGCGGAATGGTTTGGCAGTGGTGGAAGCGCTTTTCGTCTTACTCTGGCTTCGGAGCGTTTTGTGAACCTGGTCCAAGAGCGGCGGTGGAAAGGGTTGGTGTTTCAGAGTGCCAGGCAGAGTGGCTGGTCTGAGCGGACCTCCATCTAGTCAGACCTAGGTGACGTTAACAAGGCGATTTCACTCACGCGGTCAACCGCTATGGAGATTTGTCACCAGTTTGCGCAATCAGAAGTGCCGCTTCCCTTGAGAGAGGGTACCCCCAAAGTGTAGGCTTCACAGGTTCGCTAGTCGCGACGCTGAGTCCATCGAGGAGTGACTATGAAGGACGCTTACGAAACTTTGAAACAGAAGGAAGCAGATCTAAGCCGTGTCCGCCACGAGATCGAGAGCCTGAGGATCGTCGCCTCGTTGCTTGCGGACGACTTTAATTCCGATCAGTCCGAAAAACCATTCCTGGTCTCTCCTGAAAAGTCAGGCAACCTCCACCCAGATTTGGAACAGACCGGCACTGACGGCCTATTTTCCTCGATTGCAACTCCACGCTCAAGCCTCTGGAACGTACTGAAACGCGCTAAGTAGCTTGCCTGCCCTTAGCGTGCACAGATATGGGCCCAACCCCCAGGGGTGTCGCGACGGGCTCTATTAGCATGCGACGAGCTTCGCGCACTGCGACGGTCTGCCGCTATTTGTACGCGTTCTCGCATGGCGGGATGGCCTGGGCAGTTCCCTTGCTGATGTGGTTCACTACGGTCGTTTTCAGCACCTCACCGTATTTCAGGTGCACCCATTTCCAACGTCCGTAGCCCTTGCCGAGGAACGACTGTTCTTCATCCTTGCAGTTCTCGAAATGCTTATCGCAGTTGAAGCGGTAATGGAGGACGCGGGTCATCACCTGTCCGATGTCGCCGCCCGCGTCCATCATCTCGGGCGCGTCCAGATTATCCACGATCGTACCCAACGAACTGGTCTTATACGCCTTGCAATTTTCGTAGAAGCTGAACCGCGCGTTGCTGACGCGCAGCATCGGCGAGGCACCGTTCACTGGGACGCAGCGCGTGGTGAGCGGGTTGTCCTGCTCCTTGCGCTTAAAGGTGCTGTTATCTTTCCAGTTCAGCTCGGTGCCGCGGATGTAAATGTACTTCTCGTCGAAGGCCTTGATATCGAAGCCGTGTGCCTCCGGGCTCTTCAGCCAAAACCAGTAGCCGGCGGAGGCGAAGTCCAGGTCGGGAAACATCTTGGTGTAACTCGGATTCGCTTCACCGCTAAGGTAGTGGTTCTCGCGCAAGTCCTTACGCATTACAAAGTACTGCATGGCATCTTCCTGACCGGTAGGACAGGAAAAGAGCGGCAAATCGGAGCTAGCCTGGTTCTCGTGCTTCTTGTCGGCAAGCGCCGCTGCGCCCGCGAGGAAGCAGGCCAGCACGAGTGCCAGTGCACATTTCTGATGAAGATGGCCGATCATGGAGTACTCCGGTTCAGGCAACGAACTTCGCGCTTTATGCGAGTTTGGCGAAGAGCGGTCTTCGATCTAGGGTTGCCGTGCTGTTTATTCAGCAACGTACAAGCATAGTTTACGACATCTTGCTTCCAGTTTAGGGCCAGAGCGTAGAAGAAGTGTTTGTGTTCCACCACGAAATGCATACGGGTTGAGTGCACCCTCCGTTGACGATTACAGGCGATTCCCTCATTACCCGAAGGCCACTCCTCGCTAATCCGCACGCCGAACTCTACAATCCGAACTCTTGCCTTTCGCCTTCTATCCGCGCGCTTCCCAACTGTCCCAATCAGCAGTAGAATTCATCCGCCACAAAGCAAGCCTCGGGACGCGACCGATTTCACACTGGAAGTCATTAGGAGGTAAATATGAGAGGTTGGAAACAAATAAGTCTTCTCACATTCTGTTTGCTGGTCCTCATGGCGACGACTCCGACCAAGCCAGCGTGGCAGATGAAGGCTGATTACGTCGAAGCCTGCAGCTGCCATTTGTTTTGTCCGTGCTACTTCAACAAGCATGCCGAGATGCCGCATTGCGAGTTCAACATGGCGGTGAAAGTGCGCGAAGGACACTCCGGCGATACCAACCTGGCGGGCGCCAAGTATTGGCTGACCGGGGACCTGGGCGACGAGTGGGGCACCAATAAAAAAGGAGCGTGGGTGGCAGTGTCGTTTGATCCATCCACCAACAAACAGCAACGGGACGCGCTAGCGCCCATGATTCTTAAGACGTATGGTCTCGAGTGGGGTGAGTTGAAAGTGCAGGAGGCTCCGATCGAGATCAGCCGTTCCGGCGACATCGCTGAGGCCAAACTTGGCGGCGGCCAGATGGCCCACATGAAGCTGCAACGTGAACCGGGAGCCGACGGCAAGGGCGTGGTAATGAAGAACGTGAAATATTTCGGGGCGCAAGACAACAGCGGCTTCGAAATGTACCGCTCTCTTGACCACAGTGCCAACGTACAGGGGCACCAATTCTCATACTCGGACCGCAATGCCTTCCTGATTTCGATTGATACCCATGAGGGCGAAGGCGCGGGGATGTCGCCGGGCAGTCATTAGAGCTTTGTTTGCGTGATCAGCCTCCGCTTCGGCGGAGGCTTTTTTGTTGGGGTTCGCGACCCGATCCCCGAGTAGCTCGGGTGTGCAAGCTAACGTCATCCCATTCTGCAAACTCGGTCTCCCATAATGATTGTCATCCCGAAAGTGCGATCCGAAGGAGCGCAGTAGAGGGACCTTAAGATGCCTGTACATCTGCATGGACGCGTCCGGGATCACTGGACACTTGCACTCGTCAGCTATCGCAACGAGCTTGAATTCGCCCAACACACTGGTCGAGAGGGATTCCTGCTCTGAAAGCTGCGCAGCAGAGTTTCGCGTCTGCAATGTTAGACTTCTCTTTCAACCATCCTTGGCGCCTGCCCGGAGCTTCAATCCATGTCTGAACCTCAAGCCTTCACCCAGCGGACACGTGTCGTCCGCGAGCCTGATCGCGGCGTTTACGACCGAGAGACGGCCTATCGAATTCTTGATGAGGCATTCATCTGCCACGTCGGCTTTGTCGTTGATGGGCAGCCGTTCGTTATCCCAACGTCTTTCGGTCGCAAAGAGGACAGCTTATACATTCACGGCTCTGCCGCCAGCCGCATGTTGCGACAAATGAAAGAATACGTCCCAGTCTCCATCACCGTTACGCTGCTCGATGGCCTGGTGCTGGCGCGCTCAATCTTCAATAACTCTATGAATTACCGTTCACTTGTCATCCTCGGCAATGCAACCCTTGTGGATGATCCGGAAGAAAAGCTTGCTGCTCTCCGAGTCCTGGCTGAACACATCCTGCCTGGGCGGTGGGACGATGCTCGCCAACCCAACCAGCGTGAATTGAAGGCCACGTCGGTTTTGCGCGTGGCCATCGAAGAGTTTTCTGCCAAGGTGCGCTCCGGTCCGCCCATTGACGACGAGGAGGACTATTTATTCCCAACCTGGGCCGGAGTCATTCCGCTCGAAATGACGGTTTGCGAGGCAATCAATGATCCGCGCCTTTCTCCCGGCCGCGCCGTTCCAGAGTACGTACGGAGTTATTCGCGCAAGCGGAACTAGTTCGCCAATCTGCAATCTGAACTCTACAATCTGAATCATTGCTGTCCGTCTTCATCCGGGCGCTATCTAGGGCCGAACTGCGCCTCGGCGCATTTCGAGGGAGTGATTAAGGAAATCGAACGATGATCTCGCGAATCTTGATTGGCGCGTCTGCCGCAATCATGGTGTTCCTCGGCGGCATACATCTGGCATACACATTCTTCACTCACAAGTTCAGCCCCTCCGACAGGCAATTGGAAACGGCGATGAAGCAGGTTGCACCGCGCATCTCCGGTGATATGACGATGTGGAAGGGCTGGATCGGCTTCAACATCAGCCACAGCATGGGATTGATAATGTTTGGTCTGATCTTCGGCTACCTGGCCGTGTGCCGATGGGAAATGTTGCGCCAGTCGCATTTTCTCGCTGGGCTGGGATTAGTGGTGCTTGTTGCATATATGCTAGTGGCTCGTATTTATTGGTTCAGGTCTCCTTTGATTGGGGTTGCTTTAGCCACGCTGTGCTACCTTGCGGGACTTGTCGCCATAATTGTGCGCGACTAAATACGAGAAGTCTCGCCAATCCTCATTCTGAAATCTACAATCTGAAGTCATGCCGTCCGGCTTTATCCGCGCACTGCCCAAGGCCGAGTTGCACCTGCATCTCGAAGGCTCGGTCACTCCGGAGACGCTGGTAAAGCTCTGCCAGAAGCACGGGAAGGGCAGCACACTCGCGGAAGCCGAGTCTCTTTATCAATACAAAGATTTTTCTGGCTTCCTGATGGCGTTTAAGACGCTCACCGAAGACCTACAGAATCCCGACGACTATGAACTGATCACCTACCGCCTCATGGAGCAGCTCAAAGCTGCGAACGTTCTGCACGCTGAAGTTTACGTCTCGGTCGGCGTCTGCCTATGGCGAAAAATGGATTTTGAAGCCATTTTCGAAGGTCTGGAGCGTGGCCGCGCCCGCGGGGAAAAAGATTTCGACGTGTCCGTGCTCTGGATTTTTGATGCAGTGCGCCAATTCGGTCCCGAGCCGGCGCAGAAAGTCTTCGAGGTCGCGGCGAAATTTCGCGACCGTAACGTTGTGGGCATCGGCATTGGCGGCGACGAGCAGAAGGCCGCGCCTGAGCTCTTCCGTGATCAGTACGCTTACGCGGCCAGTCAAGGCCTGAGGCTCACCGCGCACGCCGGGGAAACCGCCGGCCCCGAATCCATTTGGGGCGCGCTGAACTTGGGTGCTGAACGGATCGGCCACGGCTTGACCGCATATCAGGACCAGGAACTGATTGAAGAATTGGCCCAACGACAGGTGCCCATCGAAATCTGCCTCACCAGTAATCTCCGCACCGCCTGCTGCGCCAAAATTTCTGACCATCCGGTGCGCAAATATTTTGACCAGGGACTCATGGTCACCTTAAACACTGATGACCCTTCCATGTTTAGTACGTCTCTTAACGGTGAATACGAATTGGCCCAAACGGAATTTGGCTTCTCGGACGAACACCTGAGAGAGCTGTCCAGGAACGCCTTCGAGGCCTCCTTCCTGCCCGCGGAAAAGAAGCTGAAATTTCTGAATTTACTTGACTCTGCGGCAATACGGGCCTAGTCTCGTTCCAATTTTGTACGCGTGGGGATTCGGGCCATGAAGTGCGCTGCCGTCGGCGTGTTGCTTTGCAGTTCCTTTCTCTGGGCCGGTTCCGCCCCGGAGCCGTCCGAAACTCTGGTCATCACCAACGTAAACGTGGTTGATACGCGCCACGGCGGAATTGAGCCGAACGTGAATGTGATCGTCAAAGACGGCGTCATCACGGCAATCTCGAAATTCGCGCTGGTAAATGCTGGACCGCATGACCGCGTCATCAATGCCGAAGGCAGGTATCTCATCCCCGGCCTGTGGGTCTTGCATGCACGGCTCGTTCGGGATGCGACTTCGAAGGGAAGATCGCCGCTGGCTCTCTACCTCGTGAACGGAGTTACCGGCCTGCTCGATCCTGATGGCGTTGAGGAAAAATGCGCAGCCACGCAACCCGATTGGCCATCTCCCGAAATCGCTAAACCGGGCCCAACCCTGCACGCAGAGCTAGGGGCCGTCGAGTATGAAGCGATTGGAGGCGTGAACCAGGCCGATGTGGCCGCGTCCCCGGGCACCTGGTTGCATTTGGAATTGCAAGCGCTCGTCCGGGGCGGCCTGACTCCGCTCCAGGCGCTGCAGGCCGTGACTTACAATGCGGCGCTGTATATGGCAAAGCTCGATAAGTACGGAGTCATCGAGCGCGCACACATTGCCGACATGGTCTTGCTTGAGAAGAACCCTCTCGACGACATTCGCAACTCCCGCGAAATCGCCGCCGTGGTCCTCCGTGGCACCTACTTTTCACGCGCGGATCCCGATGCCGTGAGGGCGCGGGCGCAGCAGGAAGCGGACCAATCACTGAATGCGGCGAAGGGGCCCGACTTAAAGTCAACAAATGCGAAAGTCGAAGAGCTTAAGGCCACGCAGTAGTTCGTCTCGTTTGCACGCACTGGGCGCCTTTCGCGTCGCCAAACTCCCCATACGCTGTTCAGAATGATGCACTTACCTCACCGTTATGCTTAAATAATAAGAATTCAGCATGCCCTCCACCCGAACCAGAATCCGTCGCAGGATGGCCGCGCTTTCACGTGGCGTTCACGGCTGGAGCAAGATCGCCTGGGGATTCCTCGCGACCGACCATCCGCTGCTGGCGCATCTCATACCGATCCGCCGGTGCAATCTCGCCTGCAAATACTGCAACGAGTACGACGATTTCTCGAAGCCGGTGCCGACCGATCTAATGTTCCAGCGCGTGGACAAGCTCGGCGCGCTTGGCACGTCGGTCGTAACCATCAGTGGCGGCGAGCCGCTGCTGCATCCGGAGCTGGATGAGATCATCGGGCGCATTCGCAAGAATGGCATCGTCGCCGGAATGATCACCAATGGATACCTGCTGGTGCCCGACCGGATCGAGCGGCTGAACAAAGCTGGTTTGGAGTGGCTGCAGATCTCGATTGACAACGTGAATCCCGACGAAGTTTCGAAAAAGAGCCTGAAAGTCCTCGACAAGAAGCTGCAGATGCTGGCCGACTATGCTGACTTTCACGTGAATATTAATTCCGTGGTCGGCGGCGGCGTCCACAATCCGCAGGATGCGTTGACCATCGGCAAGCGCGCACTGGAACTTGGATTCAGCTCGACCATCGGAATCATTCATGACGGCGACGGACAACTCCAGCCGCTCGGAGACGAAGAACGCCGCGTCTATCACGAGATGAAGAATCTCGAAAGGCGCAGTTTCACGCGCATCAATTCTTTCCAGGACAATATCGCTCTCGGCCAGCCCAACCAGTGGCGTTGCCGGGCGGGGGCGCGGTATCTCTACATTTGCGAGGACGGTCTGGTGCATTACTGCTCGCAGCAACGCGGCTACCCAGGGATCCCGCTGGAGAAGTACACTATCGAAGACATCCGCCGCGAATATCTGACCGAAAAATCCTGCGCTCCGCACTGCACGGTGTCGTGCGTGCACCAGGTCTCGATCTTCGATGCATGGCGTGCGCCACAGCATCCGGCGCCGGCAGCATCGCCCGAGTCGCGGGCCAGCGAGCTGGTCCAGATAGAGTAGGTCTCGCCTTGCGTTCGTCAGGAAATATACAAAAAGGGGCTGTCATTCCGAACCGCTTTAGCGGTGAGGAACCTGCTTTTTTGCTGGACTGATGGACCCGCGTCGTAGATCGCTTTGTAGGAAGAAGCAGATTCCTCACCGCTAAAGCGGTTCGGAATGACATCATTTCTTCCTCCCAAAACACAGTCCCGACCACGTCTCATCAATCGCGCACACTTTGTAGTCCACCCAATCGTGGGCGAGCCCGAACTCGCGCACGACGCTTTCTGTGACATCCGTCACAACACCCGAAGCCTTCTTCGGCCACGCCATCCAGAGCGGAGTTCTTTCGGGCATAGCTTTGGTGAGAGGCCGAAAGTCGTGCGCCAGCTCTAGTTGCGAGAGAACGAAGAGAACGGCGATCTGCGCGCGCCGAGGATCGCTGATGATTTCTGCACCGGCAGGCATCGGCTCCAGCTTGCGTTCGAAGCGATCCGGAGCATTGACCAAAACGACTGAGCACTTCTCGCGAATGCCGAGCTTTTTTGGCAGGGGAGTGCCAGAGTAGCCTCCCATCGTGCCGGGTACGGCCGGCTTGCCGAGCTTGCGACGGCTGGCTTTTTTAAGCACGCTCTCGATCTTTTCCCATTTGCCGAAGTCTGCATCTGGAATAAGTTGCTTCGCACGGGTGACGCGCTCGGCGTCGCCATCTACAAAAAGAATGGGTATTTGACGGGTTGATTTCGCGCGGCGAAAGTATCCAGCGATCTCGCGGCCATGCGAAGGAAGCCGATTGAGATCAATTAGAAATAAGTCAGGAGGAGACTCGCGAATCCGCCCGAGGCCCGGCTTCTCGCTATCGCAGAGAATCTCGGCCGTGTGGCCTAGTTCTTTGAGCGTCCGCGCTTTGGCCTTTGCTTCCTCAGCATTCCAATGGATAAGAAGCACGCGGCTCATAGCGCTAACTATTCTAGCGTGCCTTCTCCGCGCTCTCGGCAAAGCCTTTGCGTTCTCTGCGGTTAAAATCTTTAAAAGCCTTTGACCGCAGAGGTCGCAGAGATGGCCCGGAGTTCGCAGAGAAAACTGTCCTGTAGGGACGTTTGCCAATAGCCCGGCGTTTAAACGCCGGAAATCCAGAACAAAACCGTGCAGTCCCGTAGGGACGATTGAAATGCCAGCCGTGCCTACGGCACTATGCGCAATTAACACCGTTCACCCTGCGCGGAAGCGCCGGACTAATGGCGGATGTCCCTACGGGACAAATCTCAGCCTACTTGTATGTTAGCTAGATATCCGCTCTAGCTGATTGCCTTCTTTTCGAACTGCTTCAGCCCTACGACCAGCAGCAGCACGTCGAAGAACAGCAACGCCGCAAACACCGCGATGAGGGACAGATGCGGGAAGCCAGGCACCAGCATTGCGCGCATGCCTTCGCTGTCATAGACCAGAGGATTGATGAGCACAACTTTCTGCAGAATGGGAAATTTGTTCAGTGCGTTCCAGGGATAGTAGGTGCAACCGAAGAAAATCATCGGCGTGATCACCATGCCGAACATCAGTCCAATGTGCTGCTGGTTGATGCTGCAACCGAGCGCTAAACCTCCGCAGGCCGAAAAGCCAGCAACCAGAAGCACGATGAGCACAAAGCTCAACGGCGAGCCCATGTGGAGCTCGATCCCCGGACGCAGTACGAGCCATGCCAGAGGAATGACTACCAGTCCGGCGATCGCCGCTTGAATCGCGCCGGCGATGACCTTTTCAATCGCGATCCACGTCATGTCAATGGGCGCAAGCAGGCGGTCTTCGATCTCGCGCGTCCACTGGAACTCGGCAATCAGCGGCATCGCGACCGCCCAAATGCCTGTAAACACCATGCTGATCGCGATAATTCCCGGCAGCAGCAAGGTCTTATAGAACGCCGGCATGTAGCCGCTGCCAACCATCACGCGTCCGAAAATGAAGACGAAGACTCAGAAATATTCACGTCCGAAAGCTCAGCTCCTGTGGAGACCGCGAGCGCGGCGATTTCCGGAATCAGAGAGCCGCCGCGGTCTGCGTACACGTCCGCGCCCGCACCATCGTTTGAGCGCACTTCTCGCACGCCAGCCAGCGACTGCAAACGTTGCAGCAGATCAGGCGTCTGATTTCCGAAACGCAGCCGCAGCAGATATCCGCCGGGGATGGAAGCCTTCAGTGATGTAGGCGTGCCCAAGGCAATCACCTTGCCGTGATCAATGATTGCCAGCCGATGACAAAGCGCGTCGGCCTCTTCCATGTTGTGGGTCGTCAGCAGAATAGTTTTTCCGGCGTGGTTGTATTCGCGAATGATTTCCCACAGCAGAATGCGTGTTTGCGGATCGAGGCCAGCGCTGGGCTCGTCGAGAAACAAGACCTGCGGATCGTGCATCATGGCGCGGGCAATCGAAAGCCGCTGCATCATTCCACCAGAAAATCCGCGGACCATCTGATTACCGCGATCGGTGAGTCTAAATTTCTCGAGCAGATCGTCAGCGCGCGAGTTGCGCTCTTTCGAGCCCAATCCAAAATACGCACCATGAAAAATAAGAATCTCGCGCGCGGTCAGAGAAAAATCAAGATTCGGACGCTGCGGCACAACTCCAATCAGCAGTTTGACCGCAACCTGGTTCTTCCAGACCTCGTAGTCGCCAATCCATGCCTGTCCGCTCGTGGGCCGCACACGTGTGGTGAGAACGCCAACCGTGGTTGATTTTCCAGCGCCATTGGGGCCCAGCAGGCAAAAAATTTCGCTAGGCATTACTTCAAGTGAGATTCCGTCGAGCGCTCTGATTTGCGGCTTGGGCTGCTTCGATCCCCGCGCATCGGAGCGGGCGATCATGCCTCCGGCAGCACCTAGCGGCGGCGCGGAGTGGAAAACTTTACGAAGGTCTTGAGTACGAATTCCGATCGGCATGGGAATGAAAATCTAGTTGCGAATGTGGGGACAGCCGCCCTCGGCTGTCCACGGATATTCGTTATGCTGCATGAACCTGCAGAGTTATGGAAGTGACAAATGTCAAAGCGAGCGCAAGTTGAATTCTATTTTTTTGCCGACGGCGGCAACAGCCCATTCAACCGCAGATACATCGCCGCAGCGCCGTAATGGTCGGCCCAACTGCTGGCGAGCCCCATGAATGCGAATACCCGCGGTTTTGGTTTGCCGTCGAACCACGTGATGCTCTGGTTCATCGTAGAGTCGTCGGCCTTCGCCAGCGCGGTGTGACAAAATTCGAACGAAGCTTTCATTGCCGCAACAAGTTTGTCTTTGCCCTCAGTTCCTTTCAACTCCTCAACTTTCGGTGCCGGAACCGAGCCGACATTCGTGCAAAAATAATTGTTCGCCTCCACAATGTGCGCCGCGAGATGGCCAAATGTCATCTGGTCCGCTGTCGGCTTGAACTCGTACTTGTCGGCGGGCATTTCCTCAAACGCGCCAACCGTGTTCTTCTCGACCCCGTTGATCCGTTCCTTCAGAAAATCAGAAACGGGAGATTTGGATTGAGCTGCTGCCAGCGAGGCAAACGTCAGAATTAGGACTGCCAGTTTCATAAGTCCTCCAGGTGCGGTACGAAGGATAAACCGGAAGCGTTGCGCGTGTCGAATTTCTAGACGGCGATTTCCGGGGTCGCTTCGAGCAGGGTCTTTGTATACGGATGTTGCGGGTTTTCCGTGATCTGGTCGGTTGAGTTGATCTCCACGATCTTGCCTCGGTACATCACAGCGATTCGCGTTGAGAGATAGCGCACGACTGGCATCGAGTGCGAGATGAATAAGTAAGTTAGTCCGAATTCGCGCTGCAATTGCGCCAGCAAGTTCACGATCTGCGCGCCAACGCTGACATCCAGCGCCGAAACCGGCTCATCGCAGACGATGAACTTTGGCCGCAATGCCAGCGCCCGTGCGATGACGATGCGCTGACGCTGGCCCCCGCTGAACTCGTGCGGATAACGCCGCATGACAGAAGCATCGAGGCCGACTGCCTTCAGGAGGTCTCCGACATCGGTCCGTATTCTGTTTTTTCCGGAAGAAAAATTGGCAGGGGTGCCCCACTTCTCGCCGCCTTTGCGGGAAGTGGGATTCCGGTGTATCAGCAAGGGTTCCGCAACTAGGTCCTCTACCCGCATTCTCGGATCGAGCGAACTGAATGGATCCTGAAAGATAATCTGCATGTCACGGCGAAGGCGGCGCATCTCACTGTTCCCGGCCTTCAGCAGGTCACGACTATCGAACATCACGCTGCCGGATGTAGCCTCAATCAGCCGCAAAATTAGCCGCCCGAGCGTGCTCTTGCCGGACCCGGATTCTCCTACCAATCCGAGCGTTTCGCCCGAATGTATGTCAAGCGAAACGTCTTCAACGGCGCGGACCTCGCCTTTGGAGCCGCCGCCAAACGCAGACTCGCCCAGTGGGAAGACTTTTGTCAGATTACGGACTTCGATGAGTGGCACGAAAAGGATGGTAACGCAAGGTCCCTCGACTGCGCGTTATTTTTGCTTCGCTCAAATCACGCTTTACTCGGGATGACAGCTCTAGTTACTTTCCGTCGCAAAAGTGAGGTGTGAGAGAAGCGTAGACAGCGAGGCAAGAGCCGAGGGTTGGAGCCAGAACGTTCAGTTTGTGCCTGGTATTCAAGAAAGTAATAAAACATTTTCGAGACATATTGTTTTGGTCAG
>WNFY01004480.1_pt1 | contig 12883 bp, 13 predicted proteins | sample 5400091 | NCBI WGS metagenome assembly WNFY01 (sample SAMN13153364, study PRJNA577476) | soil metagenome | isolation source: 60 cm soil or saprolite under grassland replicate 1 | place: USA:California | collected 2016-06-15 | reverse complement strand
TACACGATGCCGCTGAGAGAAATCACAGCAATGTCAGTGGTGCCGCCGCCGATGTCCACGACCATGTTGCCGGAAGGCTCGGTGATAGGGAGGCCGGCGCCAATCGCCGCCACCATCGCCTGTTCTACGAGGTAAACTTCGCTGGCCTTCGCGCGATAAGCAGAGTCCATTACGGCGCGCTTTTCGACCTGCGTGATCTCAGAAGGCACTCCGATCACGATGCGCGGGTGGACCAGCATCTTACGGTTGTGCGCCTTCTGGATAAAGTAGTTGAGCATTTTCTCGGTGGCCTTGAAGTCGGCGATGACGACATCTTTCATCGGCTTTATGGCGACAATGTTGCCAGGCGTGCGGCCAAGCATTTCCTTCGCCTCTTTGCCGACGGCTTCGACTTCATTGGTGTTCTTGTTTAGCGCGACGATGGAAGGCTCGTTGACCACGATGCCTTTTCCGCGAGCGTAAACCAGAGTATTGGCCGTGCCCAGATCGATGGCCAAGTCACTAGAGAAAAGGCTAAAAAGCGAGCGGAGATTGTGCCCGTTCGATGAGCCGTTGCGAAATCCATTGGATGACATACTAGCTGGTCTCTCTTTGTATTTAATTCTTCCAACCTCGGCACAGAGTGCTCCGAAGTCCGGGAGCTTCCTCCCCTAAAATTCAATTGTTCTGGGTCTTTGATCCTTATTGTAAGGATTTTTCCGACCCGATGCTAACAATAAAGCCACTGCAATTGGTTTCAAATTCACTCGGAAGGTTCGCGAGGGCCTTAGGGCCAAAGCCCATTTGGGGCACCCAACGGCACGGTTGAAGCCGTGTCCTCCCGAAGCAACGTTTAAAACCACTTTCTTCAAAACACTGCTGCAAACGAACCTACTGGATCACAATCTTCTGCTGCTGCGTATTCACGCCACCTTTCGTATCCTGTGCCGTGATCGTGATCAACGTTTCTCCCGTGGGAAGTGGCGGAGTGAAGTAGTGAAAGCGGCCATCGGTGCTAACAACCGGCACCTCATGCCCATTCACCATCACCCGAGCGCCGAGCTCCGTCTTTCCAGTCAACTCGATCACGTGCCCATGCTGAATAAATGGATCCAGCGCCAGGGCAAGTGCTCCTGAGTCGTTCGCTTTTGCGATCACGGTGAAACGGTTCTTTTCGCTTTCCGCTGATTCCCTGTCTTGTGCGTCGAACGAGCGCACCATCCAGTAATAAGGCCCTTCGGTCAAGCCGGAGACGAGTACATCGGGCGAATTGATTTTTCGGTCCACGATCAGAGATGAAAAATATGGATTGCGAGAAATCCGCAGGCGATAACCCTTGGCATTCGCCATTGGGCTCCAGGAAAATTCGACCGGCTTGGGTTCCTGCGAAATAAAGATCGGCATCATGTTGGCCGGAGAAATCGGAGTGGGGGGGCCGATCTCCTTTACCTTTTCAAGGTGGGCAGACTCTGTGCCGTAGGTGACCTTTTCCCATGATGCAAGCTGAGTGGTTTCACCATTGCGCTCGGTTGTGCCGCTTCCCTTGGTGACCAGCACTTCATCATGTTTCGACTTGGGATCCTTGCTAACTCGTGCAGCGCTATCAGGGCCGAAGCTGGTGGTCGCGCCATCCATCTTGACGGCAGAGGTAGAACCCTGGGTGTAAGTCCCAGTTGCAAGATCCACGGTGCCGGTATTGACACTGACGGCTACGTTGGTTTGCTGGCGCTCATTGGCGGAGTTCTCTTCGATCACGATCAGCGAGTCCTGCTTAACCGTGTAGTTGGTGCCGTCGTTAAAAACGATTTTGGCCATACCCTCAGAGCCGGTCTGGATAACGTCGCCTTTTTCGAGAGGTACGTTGTAATCGGCATGAACCCAGGCATTGCTGCTGGCTTTCTTGACGCGAACGGTGCCATCGAGCGCGGTAATGTGCGCTTGCTGAAGGGTGGTCCCGGGCTTGGCCGAGGATGCGGGCGCGGCCACCCGCTCCAACAGGTTCGTAACGAGACTTGTGGCCGCTTTCACTGTGTTTTCGGTGAATTCTGGAAACGCCAGCCGCGTTCCACCCACGATCGCCATAACGATGGCGAGGATGATGAGGAAGACGCTGCGGTACGTGACCGTCTTCCACGCAATTTGGATCTCTGATTTGCGGCTCGATCGCACCCAATCCTCTGCAAGACGAGGGAATCCTGGACTACCCATCGATTATTACAGCGCGGTGCGGCGTGGGCGGCGGGAAACGTCTTACTGCTGATTACTGAGGTCACCGCGCGGACATACTGCAGCCGCAAGCTCTGCTGAGATATTGATCGGCAAGTTAGGAGGGATGATCAGCCCCATGTCAACTCAAGACATGAAGGGTTGTGATACCCACCCTACGAAAACCGGGTAGGCTCGGGCACCCTCGGACGGTGATGGCGCAAACCGGCAAATCGAGATGGCTTTGCGAGTGAATTCTAGAATTCGGGCTGACCGGCGGGAATGACAGATTGCCTAACCGGCAGTTTCGCGTATTGCTCGATTTGCGCTTCGGTGGTGCGCCATGCTGATGATGGATCAGAAAGGTGAGCCTTGCACCAATCGACTGTCCACGCGATGGCTTCGTCGAGCGTAAGTGCCGGAGTCCAACCTGGATACTGCTTCGCTGGAGTTGGAATGAGGAAGTGATTAGGCGGCGTTATTGGCGTCGAGTGGAGACCTATCTCCACCTTTCTGACACCCCAGCACTCGACGATTCTCTGCACAAGCGCGGTTTGCGAAATTGATTCGGTGTCGGGAGGACAAAAGTCCCACGCACCTGCGGCGGCCGGGCCGGATGCATAGAGATTCTCCGCAAGGTGCAAAGACGCCCGGGAAGCTTCGAGTACGTGGGAAAAGTCAGAGACGACGGAGCAGTCGCGAATCAAAATTGGACTTGAGGAGGTGAGGCTCCGCAGAAGCGCTGGAACCAGCCTGGCTTCAGCCCAATCTCCGCCACCGATCAGCGAAGGGAGGCGAGCGGTTGCAACTCTGGTACGGGAATCGCGAAACCAAGAAGCGGCGAAAGCGGAGGCAGCGCCTTGGGCGACGTCGTGTGTCGCAGGAAGCCATGCCGATGTGGCTTCCGAGTCCTTCTGATCGAAAATGTGAGTTGCGATTGATAAGTCACTGAGGAGCACGATCGCACGGGCGCAGCCAGTTAGGCGCGCTTCTTCGAGGAGGTTGAGCGCCCCAACAACATTGACGCCGAAGACCTCCATCGGATCGTTTGAACTGCCGCCCAGTTCTTGCCAGGCGGCGGCATGAAAGATGATTTCTGGCTGGAAGTCGGCGAGCGTATTACCAAGCGTGTCACGGTCGCGGAGGTCGGCGAAAACCGAGGTGATTCCGCGGTCGAGAAGCGTAGCATCGAAAAAATTGGGACGAGAGGAGGGTGGCAGGCCATAGCCGCAGACCTTTGCACCCAACAATTTCAGCCAAGCCACGAGCCATCCACCGGTGAAGCCAGTGTGACCGGTCACCAGAACTCGTTTCCCGCGATAGAAAGGTGCAAAGGATTGCGCCATCAGCGTAGCCAGTAAATGATTGCAACCACGAGGGCTGTCACCAGCAGGCTGGCAAGGGTATAGCCGTGAGCACCGATCCAGCTTTCGTCTTTTTCGACTGCGAGAAGCGGTGGCTCGGGGACATGGGGCACGTGCGGATTCTGTTCGCATTCCACGCACAGGCTGCGTCCTTCGGAGACTGGGAAGCCGCATGACCGGCAAACGTGAACCTTCAACGGAGACGGTGCCAGAGGTGGATTGGGGTCGGGCTTTGTGGAGATCTCTGGCTGCGGGGCGGCATGCCATGAGAGCGGCGTTGCAATTTCAGCTTTTCCCGGCAGATCGGAGTCGAGTATCCGTTGGTGAACGTTTTCGGCAGCCTCCATGTGGTCGAGAGCAGTGTTCACCTTTTCAGCGAAGGCCGAGACGGCAGCAAGATCTTCGTTTGAGAAACTCAACCGGCTGGCAGAGAGCTCGAAAAATCCCGCAACCTGTTGTTCTCTAATGATGGGGATTGCGGCTTTCACGAGCGGACCGCTGGAAGTATGGGTGGAAACACAGGTGGGTTTATCGGTCGCAATGCAGTTGGCGATTGGCGCATGCTGCGTGGCGGCAGGGCTGCCGGCTTGAGGGAAAAGTTCTGTCGAGGCGCAGTAGACGAACTTGCCGGCTTGCTTCAGTGCGATTGCCACGCTATCCGAACTGCTAAGAAAGCGGGCACGTTCTGCCAGCAACTGCAGGGATGAAAGAAATTCCACGGTCGCGGTTTGGATAAGACCCGAAAATGGGGCATCTGGCGCAGCAACGGTTGCACCGCCGAAATGCTTTCCGAGATGGTTATGTGAATCCATGCGAACCAGGCGAAGTCTCTATTCTGGGGCCTCGGAAAGTCAAGAGAGAACAGGCGTTAAAGCGTCCTGTGGTCACTGCAGATCTCGCTTCGCGGCAGCCCTAAGCGGCTGGAACCGGGTTGAAGGCAAGTAGTCTTTCGCACGAATTGAGAAGATGGGGTGGGCGGTCCGAAATAGACTGTTCCCATTTTGGGCCGCCATGATGGTTACCAATGGTAAAGGCTGGGAGGGGCGTCAGAAGCCGGAGGCAGTAACGTCCGATGTAACAATCGGAGCCCGAACATGGCGACTACGACCCAGGAATTCGAAAGCGTTCAGGACATTGCGCCGGACCGGACTGCGCAGGCGTTACTAAATTTGCGGTGTGCTGTGGATCACTGCCACGATGCGGTCTCTATTGCGGATTCAGCCGGAAAGATCGAATTCGTCAATGCCGCGTTCGAAGGGCTAACCGGATACTCGGCGCAAGAAGCGATGGATGGCGGACTGGGACGGGTCATAAACGGAGATTCAGAAGGCGATCGGTTGTCGGATTCAGGCAACAACATCTTGGAGGAAGTCCTGGAAAAGGGCTTCTATCGAGGCACGATCCTCATTGTTCGCGAAGATGGCCGCCGGATCCAAGTGGACCTGGCGATGACAGTGGTACGCGACTATCGGACGCGCGCGGCCAGCGTGGTGTGCACCGGCCGAGACATCACGGACGAGAGCGAGTTGCAGGCCGAAGTTCAAGACGCAAGAAGAATGGACGCGATCGGGACGGTAGCGAGCGGAGTTACACATGACTTCAACAATTTGCTGATGGTGATCAGTGCGTACGCTGAACTTGGGTTGCAGACACTCTATTGCGATCATCCCTTGCGCAGGAACCTGGAGGAGATTCTGGGGGCGGTGCGGCGAGCGACGGAGTTGACGAGGCAGTTGTTGGCATCAGGACGCGGGCAGCTGCCGGGCCTGCACTCGGTGGATCTGAATTCTCTTGTCGAAGACAATTGCCGACTGCTTCGGCGTGTGGTGGGAGAAGATGTGGAGCTGCAGGTTTCGTTGGGCGAGGATGTTGGCCGGATTGAGGCAGACCGGGGACAGATCGAGCGTGTACTGCTGAACCTGACGGTAAATGCCCGCGACGCAATGCCAGCGGGCGGGATTTTTTCGATCAAAACGCGGGCGGTAGACTCGGGCGGAAATGGCGTCCCAGCTCAATTTGGCGGCCCGCACAGGCGATGCGTTCTGCTCGAGGTCGGCGATACTGGCGAGGGCGTTCCCGCGGAGGAGATTTGCAAAATCTTTCGCCCGTTCTACACCACAAAGACAGAGAACAAAGGCACCGGCCTTGGGCTAGCGACAGTGCAAAGAGTGATAGAGCACAGTGGCGCGGCTATTACGGTGGAAAGCGAGTTGGACAAAGGCACAGTGTTCCGCATGTACTTTCCGGTGGTTGGGCGCGGGCCGAGTATCACAAAGATTCGGGGCAGCCCGAACGCAGCATCGCTCGTGAGTCGGAGACCGTGCTCGTAGTCGAGGATGATGATTCCGTACGCGAATGTAGTGTTGAGTTCCTTTCGTCGGTTGGTTACAAAGTGCTGGCTGCTGCCAATGGCGAAGAAGCACTGGCCTTGGCAGGACGGCACCCTGGAAAGATTGACCTCATGGTTTCAGACGTGGTCATGCCGCAAATCAACGGCGCGAAACTAGCGTTGGCATTGGCTGAATCGCAACCCGCCATGAAAGTATTGTTCGTTTCCGGACACGGCGAGACGGTGGCAAGACGCAAAGGGGTGGAAACAGACGCACAATTTCTGCAAAAGCCGTATCCATTCGGTCTGCTGGCCACGAAAGTTGAAAAGACGCTGGAGCCATCCGCGAAAGCCCGTGCTGCGGCTGCCGGAGCCGAATAGTCACCTCTCGTATAATTGCTTTCCACCATGGGCCTTTCAGCAAGACGCTTCGAGGACGGTGCGTCCAGCGAACCTGTTCTTGTTTCCGATCGCCAACCGGCGGGGCTCCGCTATCTCTCAGTGGCAATCATAGTTGTCCTATGGGGCGCGATTTACTTTGCTGGAATATTCAGCCCGGCTCTGCTGGATGATGTGGACACGATCCACGCTGAAGCTGCGCGTGAAATCGTGCAACGGCACGACTGGGTGACGCTCTACACGGACGGAATTCGTTATCTGGAGAAGGCCCCGCTCATGTATTGGGCCACGGCGGCCAGTTACAAATTGTTTGGAGCGAGCGAGTGGAGCACACGACTGCCGTTGATGCTTGGAGTGCTGGGGCTGTTGTTCGTCGTGTATGTCCTGGGGGAACGCGCTTATGGCGAGAGGGCTGGATTCTATGCCGCAGTCGTATTAAGTACATCTCTCGGGCCTTATGTCTTTACGCGCTTTCAGATTCCCGACATTGTCGTGGGGCTGTGGATGGCCCTGAGCGCGCTGTTCTTTTTGGCTTCTCTCGAACAGGAAATACCGTCGCGTTGGGCATGCTGGGGATTTGCGGCGACCTGCGCGCTGAATGTACTTACCAAGAGCCTGATTGGTTTAGTGTTCCCGCTTAGCGCGATCTTCCTATACCTGCTGGTCACACGAAACTTGCGTCACATTTTAAAACTGCGCCTGGTTTCGAGCACGATTGTGTTCTTTGCTATAGCGGCACCATGGCATGTGTTAGCGGCGTTGCGGAATCCGGCACAGGGTGCGGCAAAAGGCTTTCTCTGGTTTTATTTTGTGAATGAGCAGTTCTTGCGGTATGTGGGGAAGCGAGTACCGCCGGGCTACGATACAGTGCCGCTGCTCATCTTTTGGGCGCTCACGATTCTTTGGCTTGCGCCGTGGATGATATTTCTGCCACAGAGCCTTCGCGAAGTGCCGCTGCGATTGCGGGAATTGCGCAATCAGCTTACGGGACGCCAACGGGCTAGTCTTTTCTTTTTTATTTGGGCGATTGTGGTGATCGGATTCTTTACGTTCTCAACACGGCAGGAGTATTACACGCTGCCGGCAATTCCGGCACTGGCATTGCTGGTTGGGGCGTGGCTGGCGAAAGAGTCTGCGGCGGCGGAATCAGAATCTCGCGGCTCAACAATTTCATCATGGGTCCTATTCGCCATCGTCCTTCTGGGTTCGATAGCGGGAATTGCTCTGCTTTTGTCATCGAAGCCGCCGGCGCCGGGGGCCGATCTGGCTGACCTATTGCAGAAAAACCCGCAGGACTACGACCTTGCACTTGGTCATTTTCTCGATTTAACTCCCGAGGCGCTGGGAATGTTTCGTCCGCAATTAATCGCGGCGGTGAGTTCTCTGTTGCTGGGATCGGGACTGAACTTGTGGCTACGTTATCAGCGCAAACCGGAATACGGAAACATGCTACTGGCAGGGATGATGGTGGCGCTGCTGGCAAGCGTGCATGCGGCGTTCGTCACGTTCTCTCCGATACTTTCTTCGAAGCAATTGGCTGCAGCAATTGCGCAACACTACCAGCCGGGAGATGTGATCGTAATAGACGGCCAATATCACGAGGCATCGAGCCTAAATTTCTATCTCAAGACTCGTGTGCGGGTGCTACACGAGCCGAGCGGAAATCTTTGGTATGGTTCGAAATTTCCAGATGCGCCGCGAGTATTTGAGACGCAGGCATCGTTTGCGCAATTGTGGGCAAGCCCGACAACGGTGTTCCTGTGGAGCGATCAGGACCATCCCAAAGAGTTGACAGGGTTGCCACAGTATCTTCTGGCTCGCAGCGGGGGAAAGGCGATTTTTGCTAATCGGGAATTGGCTCCCTAGTGGTGTAATGGTATAATAATGGTGTAATTACGCCAATGGCCCTTAATATCAAAAATGAAAACGTTGAGCGCCTTGCAAGCGAAGTGGCCCGGATCGCAGGCGAAACGAAAACCGAAGCCATTCGGCGGGCGCTAGAAGACAGGAAGATTAGGCTGGGTTTTAAAGCCAATCTAGCGGACCGTACGGTGCAGCTGAAAGATTACCTGGAACGGGAAGTGTGGCCGCACCTTCCAGCCGGCGCGCGACGCAAAAAGCTAACGAAACGCGAGCGTGAGGCGATCCTAGGAATTGGGCCGAGAGGGTTTCCGGAATAGAAATGGTGGTGGATTCATCTGCGCTGATATCCATGCTGCTTGAGGAGCCCGGTTACGAAACACTTCTCGAGAAAGCTGGCCGTGCCGACGCTGTGTTTCTGGGGGCCCCTACGGCGCTCGAGACTGCGATGGTGTTGTCGGCGAGATTCCGTAAAGACGCTCGGCCGATGCTTACAGGTTTCCTCCGACGAATGAATGCGCAAATAGTTGAATTCAACCAAGAGCACTACGAGGTGGCAATGTCGGCATTTCTGCGGTTCGGAAAAGGGAGACATCCGGCGGCCCTCAACTTCGGAGATTGCATGTCTTATGCGCTGGCTGCGACGAGTGGGCAATTGCTACTCTTTTCCGGCACCGACTTCTCTCGAACCGACATCAAGGCCGCGTAGCAATGTCCTCCGCTATCGCGGTTCTCTGGCGCGTGCTGTTGGGAATTGCATCCTTGGGACTGGTTAGTTCAACGGTATTCCTTGTCCTGGTTATCATTGCAGCCGCTAGATTTAAGATGCGTGCGAAGGAGTTGCGGGTGTCGATCTCGGGAGTCGCGCGCGATCAACTTCCGCCAGTCACGATTTTCAAACCGGTGCACGGCATGGAGGCCCGGCTCGAGCAAAATCTCGAAAGCTTCTTTCAGCAGGACTATCCGGACTACGAAATCATCGTTGGCGCGCGCAGCGCCGATGATCCGGCGATTCAATTGGCGGAACGGGTCCGCGTGCGTTATCCACAGGTAAAAAGCCGTATTGTGATTTCCGGGCCCCCGGAATGGCCGAATGCCAAGGTATTCACGCTGGACAAAATGATTCCGTTGTCCCGGGATGACTTCTTTGTCATCAGTGACAGCGACGTGCGGGTCGAGCGCGAATTTCTGCGCAACGTGATTCCGCCATTGCTTGACCGAAAGCTGGGGCTGGTTACGTGTCTTTATCGCGGCGAGCCAGCCGCGGATTTCTGGTCATCGCTGGAAGCGCTGGGAATGTCAGTGGAAATGCCTTCGGGTGTCGTAGTTGCGGACATGCTTGAGGGCATACGCTTTGCGCTGGGTCCTGCTGTGGCAGTGCGTCGCGATGCGCTCGATGCGATTGGCGGAATTCGCTCAACCGCGGATTACTATTCCGACGATTACGTTCTCGGAAACAAGATTTGGGCGGCGGGATACCGAGTGGCTTTTTCTCATTACTTCGTTTATCACGTGCTGACGCCCCGGCGCTTTCTGCGAACTTTGGGAGATCAGTTGCGTTGGATGAAGAGTACGCGGCATTCGCGTCCCCTAGGACATATTGGAACCGGCCTGACTTTTGCCATGCCATTTGGAGTGCTCGGGCTGATCGCAGCCGCTGCTTTGGGGCATACCGAATTGGGACTCGCGTTCTTAGGGGCGGCATTCGTGAATCGGGTAATTCAGACGGTTATTGTTGGCGGTTGGCTCATGCGCGATCCGCGAGCGTTGCGTTTGTGCTGGCTGTATCCATTGCGAGATCTGCAGGGGTTCGTTCTGTGGGCTGCAAGTTTTTTAAGCCATTATTTTTATTGGCGCGGAGAAATGTATCGGTTCACGAGTGGAGGGCGGATTGTGGCGGAGGACAGGCAGTCGGCCGGAGTGACGTTGCGAACTTAGGCACTTACGAGGACGCTTCATCTGCTCCTGATGCCGTCTTGATCGCGCGGTATGAGTTTCCCGCCTTTGAGTTCGAATTCCCTGCCACGCCAGATGATCTTGCTGCCTACGAGTCCCGCAAACCATATAAACGGGGTCATTAGATCGCGAAGCGGGAGCAGCCACAGTAATCGAGGCAGATGACGATCGCGAAGTACAAAACTGCCGGTCACAACAGCCGCGACTAGACGTAGCAGTACTACGATTGCGAAGAGTGCGAATGTCCAGTGCGCCCCGCGTGCGAGGACCAGTGCGAGAACGGCCCACGGGACGGTGAATGTCAGGGGTAATCCGGCATAGCCTGATGGTCGCGAGGAACGGATGGTCCGCATCCAGCGCAGTTGGTGGGCAATGAAGTCATGGAGTTCGTATGCGGGCAGATAGGTTTCGACAAGGGTGCGCGATAGTTCAACTCTGAGTTTGTTTTCCGCAATGCGCCGGCCGAGTTGGTAGTCATCGGCGAGATAGTCGGCGAGAACCTCGAATCCGCCGATTGCTTCGAGGTCATTTTTGCGGAAGGCGAGAGTCGATCCGAGGGCAAAATGAAGACCGCCTTCGATCAATGAGGCGACCAGTGCTCCCGGGATGAAGTCGGCGCTGATGCCCAGCGATTCCAGCTTTGAACCGGCGCTGCGAGCGGGAATGCCGCGGTACAAGCATGTAACCAACCCGACACCAGGCTGCTGCAACTCGATCACTAGGGTGCGAAGGTAAGCGGACTCGACGCGAATGTCGCTGTCGTTGACCAAGAGCACGTCGTGTTTGGCAATGGCTGCTAGTTGCGCCAAAGTGCTCACTTTGCCGTTAGCACCGAGATTCTCGCCGCAGTGCACCAGCTGGATGATGCGATCGGGAAATTCCTGCTGCAGGCGTTGCACAATTTCCGCAGATGGGTCTCCTGGGTCGCTGATCCCTAATAGGATTTCGTATTCCGGATAATTCTGAATGCAGTGGGAACGGAGGCTCTGGTACATCTCGGGATCAGTTCCCTTGAGGGGCTTAAGAATCGAGAGCGGCGGCAGGGATGCAGCGACAGGAAGAGGCTGGCGGCTGACGATATATGACAGGGCCGCGATAATGCACAACAGGCAGTAAGCGGCGCTTACCGCTGTCAGCAGCGCGGCTGCGGTCAGGAGCAATTGGTACATGCAGACGATCTTTGTACAAGAAGGAGAGAAGAAAGACAAAGGGATGATGAAACAGGTTCAGGTATGAAAACGCGAAGATTCGGAAGATCGCGACGCTACGCTTCCGACTTGTAAAGTGATCCGACGTTCCGCCTCACCGCTTGCGGAATTATGTTTCGATTCCCACGTGACAGACGCGGCCAATCAGATAGTCCCAATAGTTTTCGCCTTCGGCCAGGGGCACGAGTTCCACCGAGTAGGCCTGATTGTGCGGCCTGAGTACCAGATTCTTTTCTGCCAGTTCCACGTAACGGACGACACAAGAGTCTTTCATTTTCACACCATACATATTCAATTCGCCTTTGCGATAGGGCTGGAGTGAGTTGTAGTGGCGATCAAGCAGGACGGTTGCGCCGGGCAAAAGCCGTGGATACATGCTCATGCCGTCGCCGGCCTCGATTTTGACGGCGACAAACCGTTCCCAATCGCTGCGCCTGCCATGTATTTCAGGGCGGAGTTTGCGCAGGAAGTTTCGCTTGAATTTCTGGATTTCGCGCACTTTCATGCTGATAATGATCGACTCAGTGGCAGCGACTGCACCATCAACCACAAAAATGTTCTCGAATTCGTCGTCACTGGGCGGGGGGATCGAGGCGCGCTTGTTAATTTCCGCGGGATCGAGCAGGTCGAGCACAGAGAGGCGCTGGACACTGAGCAAGCGGTCCATTCCATCAATACTCAAATTCCGCTTGCGATTTAGGAAATTCGAGATATGGGCTTGCTTAAAGCCAGTTTGCACAGCGAGCCTGAGGCCAGTCAGTTCGCCTTCATCGATTCGCCCCCACAACGTTTTTCGCAAATTTTCCTGCAGGCTCTTGAATTTCATGGGCGCAGTATAGCATGCGTTCTATAGCATCTCGCTATTGTTTGCGTGAGACTCTCAGCTACAAACTATTCTCTTGTCCCGAATTGGGAAATTAGTAATTTTCCACGAATTTCCACAATGGAAATGCATAACGTTCCTTATATCGAATTGCTATTTACTGCTTCAACCTTCTCATCACAAAGGAAATACACGCCGTCCTTGACGCGTCAAATCTTGGAGCTATACGATTGGCGCACCAATATAACTTGAGCCGGTTGGATCGGGGGGGAGAAAGAAGGATGCTATGCCTATGCCGCACTTCCTTGGGGAGAAGGAGGAGGCAGGCTTTGCCGAGTTTCGACGTAAAATCCGGACCGCCGAGGTGCTTTCTGCTGCGATGCAGCACCTGTTATCCCAAATCCAATTCAACGGGAAAGTCAGCGTGGTCATTCAGAATGGTCGCGTTCTGAAGTCAGGTTATGAGGAGGGATACTTCCGTCAGCCAGCCACTTGAAACGTAACGGAGCGTACGCACCAACTAAATAGCACAGCCAGGTCGTCGTAAAACAAACGAGCCCTGTAGCCGAATTGTTATCGGCACAGGGCTTTTTTCTTTGTGGAGATCATTCGCACTGGAGGCGAATTTATGGAAGCAATCGAAGCTGGAGCAATTCAACTGGAATTGAAATATTGCGAACGCTGCGGCGCGCTCTGGCTGCGGCCAAGCGGCTCAGATCTATTGTTTTGTGCATCTTGCGCCCTAGTAATGGCAGGCTTA
>WNFY01012147.1_pt1 | contig 12884 bp, 14 predicted proteins | sample 5400091 | NCBI WGS metagenome assembly WNFY01 (sample SAMN13153364, study PRJNA577476) | soil metagenome | isolation source: 60 cm soil or saprolite under grassland replicate 1 | place: USA:California | collected 2016-06-15 | reverse complement strand
AGATCAAAGGCGTGCCCGCCAAAGTGCTCAATCCCCGCGCGACCTGGCCAGATCCAGCTAGCTACGACGGACAGGCGAAGAAGCTCGCCACGATGTTTCGAGAGAACTTCGCAAAATTCGGAAGCGTCGAAACAGCGATCAAGAACGCCGGCCCGAAGGGCTGACGCCTAGCAAACCAGAGGGACGTCCGGCGGTGCGCTTCGAGATTCTGCGCGACCCCGTCTGGAACAACATCCGCGTCGACGACCTGACGCTCGAGCTCGTCGATACCGAGGTATTCCAGCGACTCCGATACGTTCGTCAGCTCGGATGGACGTACCTCGTTTACCCAGGCGCCACGCATTCACGATTCGAGCACGCGCTGGGGACGCACCACCTCTCGCGTCGCACTCTTGCGCTACTTTGCGAAGCAGAAGACTCAACCTCGATCAGCGAAATCGATCAGGCGGTTGTTCGATCCGCGGCGTTGCTGCACGATGTTGGACACTATCCGTTCTCCCACGCGCTGGAAGAGATCGGCGCGCTGCACCACGAAGACGTCGCGCGTCCTCTCATCACGGACGGAAGCGTCGCGACGCTACTCTCTTCGCGCCTGGGCAGCGATGCGCCGCTCAAAGTTTTTGATCTGATTCGCGGCCGCAGCGACAGTCCGTTGCAGGGACTCATCTCGGGCTCGCTCGATCTGGACAAGATCGAGTACCTCAAGCGCGATGCTTTCATGTGCGGCGTTCCCTATGGAGAGATCGATGTCGACCGGCTAACCAATTCGCTGGTGCTGGTGGATGATCCAGAGACCGACCGCCGCTCGTTGGGTGTGCAGGAAAAGGCTTTGTCGGCACTCGAATCTCTGCTCTTCGCCAAATATCAGATGTACCGAAACGTCTATTGGCATCATGCAGTGCGCAGTGCTACGGCGATGTACAAACGACTCGTCGAAGACGCAGTGAGAGCTGACGTCGTAGGTGTGGAGTCGCTCGCTCGCTACACCGACGAGGGGTTGATGCACCGGCTGGAAAGCGAGCGGCCCACGCCCCTCTTGTCGGCGCTAAAAGAGCGCAGGCTCTACAAACGCGCCGTGGAATGGCCGGCCGCCGACCTGGACGATGGGCTCGAGTGGATCGCGACCGACAGAAGGCGCGTCGCAGACGTCGAGAGCTCGTTAGCGAGCGAGTTTGGGCTCGCGCCCGGCGAGCTGCTGCTGGATTATCCAGTGAAGACCGAGATGCTGGGACTGGACATTCCGGTCCTGAGACGAAGCGGCGCGGTGGAGCGACTCACTGGCGAAGGCTGGACCGGCACGATCAATCTGCCGTCGCTGTCAGAAGAATTGTATGAGAGCGCGAGATGGCTTCGCGTCTTTACCGCAAAGCGTTTGAAGCTGGACTCCCGTCGGGTGCGCGAGGTGCTGGAACGATCCGGCTGACCGCGCGATATAAGATGGATGCGCGTGTCGAAAATCTTAGTCGCCACGGCCGTCACCCTTCTTGTTGGCGGCTGTGTGGTTCCTGTTGGAGCTCCGCCGATTGCGCGATCAGCTGCGCCAAACGCCCGCGCGTACGGCGCCACAGAAGCGCGCATCTTCGATCTTATCAACGCCGAACGGCGACATAGTGGATTGCCGGCGCTCGTCTACAACGAGCAGCTCGATCGAATGGCGAGGATCCAGGCTGAGAATATGGCGCGCTTCCAGAAAATGGCGCACACGATTCCCGGCGCGCAGCTTCCCACCTTGGGCGATCGCGCCCGCTATGTCGGCTATCCATACGGCCGGCTGGCTGAGAACGTGGCGCTGGGCTATCCAAACGCGGAGACCGTCGTCGAGGGTTGGATGAGCTCGCCGGGTCACCGTCGAAATATTCTCGACGGAAGCGTCGTCGAAACGGGAATCGGGGTGGCGCGGTCTGCTGCAGGCGGTCTTTATTACTGTCAGGTTTTCGGCCGACGGCTGAGCTCTCTTTAGACCAGCCCAAGGGCAGACAACACCTGTTTCTGAGGCCATTTCCCACAGACTAAACCCTTGTCCGGCAGGGTGTTACAGAAGCGCCGCTGATGAGGTCGTAAAATGTGACCTCATGGTCACGAAAACAGTCCTCTTGGCATGAGCCGACTAACGTTCGCGACCGCCCTCCTGCTCGCAGTACCCACCTCTTCCTTTGCGCAGCAGGCGCTCAACGCCTCCAACGACACCGGTCCTCTTTCGGACGCCATTTTCGAGACGAAGGACGCGGCGGTAGTTACGGCTGGACTCGCCCCTCTCTCAAGGTCCGCGCTCGGCAAGGCTGAACGCGAAGTGCGAATCTGGTATTCGGGGTTTGGAAACCCACAGTACCTCGTGATCATCAAGCAGAACGGGGCCAGCGTGACCGGTAGACTGATCCTCTGGTGGGACCAGTACTACGAGACCACTCCAGCATCCGCCGATGTGCGCGTCGACAACTTCGTGCGCAAGGGCTACGACTGCGGTCCGATCTCGAAGCGCGACTCGCACTTCGGAGAAGACCGTTGGGTCAGCTCCGTCTGCGAGGCGAAGCTGAAAGGCGCGCCCGACTGGAAGGCTTTTCTCTCCGAAGTAGAGGCGCACGCCCTTCCTCAAAGCAGCGCCGCTGCGTCAAACGATCAGTCTGGCGGGGGCAGCGAGAATTGGGGTATCACCGTCGAGCGCAGGTCCGGCGCGAGCTACGGCGTCTCTCACTACCGCACTGCTCTGACTTTCGGTGCGCCGGAGCCAGGACGCGGACCGAAGCTGCAGGACATGGTCAACGCGCTTGCCTCAACGGCGAAGCGCGAGCCAGCGGTCGCGCAACACTAACCCGCCAGCCGCCCCCGCGGCCGGCCCTCTACAATCCGGCTTTAGTGTGCTGCACTAATCGCGCAGCTGCGGCAGTCGTTCGTACAATCTGAGCGACTGCGGATTCGCGAGCGCTTCAGTGTTCTTGACCGGTCGCCCGTGAATCACCTCGCGCACCGCAAGCTCGCTGATCTTGCCGCTAATGGTGCGCGGGATATCCTCGACCTGAATTATTTTCTTCGGCACGTGCAGTGGCGTCGTGTTCTCGCGCAACTGCGTTGTAATTCGCTCGCACAACGTCTCGTCGAGCGTCAATCCGGCTTGAAGCTTTACGAACAGCACGATGCGCACATCACCGGACGATCCGCCATCAATTTCCTGACCGACTGCTACGCTCTCGAGCACCTCCGGTAGCTGCTCGACCTGCCTGTAGATCTCGGCTGTTCCAATTCGTACGCCGCCGGGATTTAGCGTGGCGTCGCTGCGCCCGTAAATGATGTAGCCGCGATGGCGGCTAATCTCCGCCCAGTCGCCATGACGCCATATGCCAGGGAAATACTCGAAGTACGCGGCGCGGTACTTGGAGCCATCCTCGTCTTCCCAGAATGCGACGGGCATACTTGGAAACGGTCGAGTGCAAACCAGCTCGCCCGGAATGAGCCTCACAGGTCGTCCTCGATCGTCGAAAACGTCTACCGCCATGCCGAGCCCGGGCGTCTGAATCTCTCCCCGATAGACCGGCAGTATCGGATTGCCCAGCACGAAGCAGGAGATGATGTCGCTGCCGCCGCTGATGCTGGCGAGGTGCACGTCTGTCTTGATTTTCTTGTAGACGTAGTCGAAGCTGTTGTGCGGCAGCGGACTTCCTGTCGAAAGAATCGCTTTTAGTCTCGACAGATCGTGAGTCTTGCGTGGCTCCGTGCCGCTCTTCTCCAGCAGCGCCAGGTATTTTGCGCTGGTGCCGAAGACGGTGATGCCTTCCTTCTCCGCCATGTCCCACAGAATTTCCGGTTTCGGCGACAATGGCGCACCGTCGTAGAGCACGATCTTTACTCCGACGGCGAGCGAGCTGAGGAGCCAGTTCCACATCATCCAGCCGCATGTCGTGTAATAAAAGATGCAGTCTTCGCGTTTGAGGTCGGTGTGGAGGATCAGTTCTTTCAGGTGTTGCAGCAGCGTGCCCCCGGCGCTGTGCACCATGCACTTGGGCAATCCCGTCGTGCCAGACGAGTACATGACGTACACGGGGTGATCGAACGGAAATCGCTCGAAGCTCATTGCCTTGGGATCGAGCGGCTCCGTCGCAGGCGAAGCAGAAGGCACCGCGATTCCTCCACGAATAGGCGTCTTCAAAGCGTCGCTTGTGATGCGGCTCAAACCGCCGGGCGGCGTTCGACGGTATCCCTCCATTGGCGTGGTTCTGTAACCCTCTGGCGGTGTGCTCTGACTGCCAACCATAGTCCACTGCACAGCGATGAACCGGGACCACAGTGTTCCCTTTCTGACCCCGTCGAGATCCGGCATCTGTCGCCTGTAAGGCGTTACGACCACGTGCTCGAGGGTCGGTATGCGGAAGGCAATTTGTCTGAGACGCGGCAGCAGATCGATCTCTTTGCCGTTGTATAGATATCCGTCCGCGGCAAAAAGGATCTTTGGCTTGATCTGACCGAAGCGATCCATCACACCCTGGGCGCCAAAATCCGGAGAGCACGAGGACCAGATGGCGCCAAGTGATGTCGCAGCAAGCATGGCGATGACGGCTTCGGGAATGTTGGGCAGCCATCCAGCTACTCTGTCGCCCGGCCGGACACCGGCCGCGTCGAGCGCGAGAGCGAGTGTTCCTACCGCCTCCCGTAATTCACCGTAACTGATTGTCCGCTGGTGCCCTTCCTCGTTCCACGACGACAGCGCCGGCTCGTTATCGGTGAAGCGAAGCAGATTCTCGGCGAAGTTCAGACTCGCGTCAGGAAACCAGCGCGGACCCTTTTCCGGATCGGGCGGACCCATGTTGTCGAGCCCGACACCGACGCGCTCGGCACCGCCGCCAGTGCCGCGGTGTCCGATGATTCCGCAGAATCTCCAGGTGAGCGACCAGAATCGCTCCGGATTATCGACCGACCATTTGTGCAGCTCCCAATAGGAATCGGGCGAATAGTCGGGCACCGGCGGACCCCCGCGCTCCTCGACGTAGCGCAGGAACTCGGTCATGTTCGCCTTGATGACGCGCTCAGGCGACGGAGTCCAGAGCGCCTCGCTCATGTCGATTTCAGGTCTCCCCCTCCACTCAGCTCGTTGGGGGATTGAATTGCGCGTGCTGCGTTTGCAGCCACGACTTGTGGTAGTTCGGATCTTCTATTGCCAGCGCCGCCTTCGCGACCTTGAGCGGACGGAAGCTGTCCATCATTACCGCCAGTTCGTCAGTGTACTTGGCTCCGATGCTGGCTTCGGCGCGCCCGGGATGCGGACCGTGGGGAATTCCGTCCGGGTGGTGCGTGATGCTTCCGAACTCGATTCCCTTTCGGCTCATGAATTCGCTCGACGCGTAGTACAGAACTTCGTCCGAGTCGACGTTGCTGTGATTGTACGGCGCGGGAATGGCCTCCGGATGGAAATCGTAGGGCCGCGGGCAGAATGAACAAACGACGAATCCATCACCCTGAAAAGTCTGATGAACCGGTGGGGGTTGGTGAACTCTGCCCACGATCGGCTCGAAGTCGTTGATGTTGAACGCCCACGGATAGAAGTAGCCATCCCAGCCCACGACATCGAGCGGATGGTGATCGAGCACGATCTCGTTGATCCCATCGTACTGCTTCACGAGAATCGGAAAATCTCCCATCTCGTCGACTGGATCGACGAACGTCGGCCGCCTGATATCGCGCTCCGAGTACGGCGCACCTTCGATGAGCTGACCGAACTCGTTGCGGTATCGCTTGGGCCAGCGCACGTGCCCTCTGCTCTCAAAGATCACGAGCTTTGGTTGCTCAGCGTTCAAGTCGAAGCGATAGCGATGGAGGATCCCGCGATGGATGATGAGGTAATCGCCTTCCCAGAAGGGGAGCTGACCATACGAGGTCTCGAGGGCTCCCTTGCCCTTGCTGATGTAAACGAGCTCGTCCGCCTGGGCGTTGCGATAAAAGTGCGCGTCGTTCTCGTCTGGCTCGACGTAGAGCATCGCGATGTCCTGGTTGAACAGGAGCGGCAGTCGATCGAGGGTCGCGCTGCCACCTTTCTTCGCGCGCGATGTCAGGAAGTGGCGATGGCGAAGTGTCTGGTCGCCATCTGCTTCGTACTTCGTCTCGCGCAGCCGCCGAGCGGACTTGACGGTCGTCGGTGGATGGATGTGATAGAGAAGCGAGGAAGTTCCGAGAAATCCTTCGTGACCTACCAGCTCCTCTGCGTAGATCCCGCCATCGGGTTTTCGGAAGGCGATATGCCTCTTGCGAGGGATTCGTCCGAGTGTGTGATAGATCGGCATGGCTAGAGGTTTCCGCGAAGGTCCTGTTCGCGCTCGAGCGCCTCGAACAACGCCTTGAAGTTGCCGGCACCAAAACTCTTTGCGCCCTTGCGCTGTATGATTTCGTAAAAAAGTGTCGGGCGGTCTTCCATCGGCTTGGTGAAGATCTGCAGGAGATAGCCTTCGTCGTCGCGATCGACGAGAATACCAAGCTCGCGGAGGCGCGTCACGTCTTCGTCGATGTGCCCGACACGGTCGATCACCGTGTCATAGTAAGTCCCCGGAACTCGCAGGAACTCGACCCCGTTGTCTCGAAGCTTCGTTACGGTCTCGATGATGTTGTCGGTCGCGATGGCGATGTGCTGGCATCCCGGCCCCTGATAAAACTCGAGGTACTCGTCGATCTGCGATTTCTTCTTTCCCTTTGCCGGCTCGTTGAGTGGAAACTTGATGCGGCCGTTGCCGTTGGCAACGACCTTAGACATCAGCGCGGAGTACTCGGTGGAGATCGTTTTGTCGTCGAACGAGATGAGCTGACTGAAGCCCAGCACATCAGCGTAATACTTGACCCACTTGTTCATCGCGCCGAGCTCGACGTTTCCAACGCAGTGATCGATGTACTCGAGACCAACGCCATCTGTGTGGCCGCGTCCAGCGAAGGGCACGAACCCCGGCATGAAGGGTCCCTTGTAGTTCTTCCGTTCGACCAGGCTGTGAATCGTCTCGCCGTAGGTATGGATTCCCGCGATCACGACCTCGCCCTGCTCGTCGACGAGCGATTTTGGCTCGTAAGCCGGTTTGGCTCCGCGCTCTACCGCAAGTCGGAATGCTTTTCTGTTCCCTGCTCCAGGATATAACTCGCACGATCGCGGGTTCCGGTCTCGGGGCCGCGATACCCGAGGATCTTATATCCGAAAACGTTGCGATAGAAATGCGCGGCCTGCTTGGCGTTGCCGACGTAGAATTCTATGAAATCCGTTCCGTTGATCGGAAAGGTGTCGGTGACCTGCTCAGGTGCCGTAAGTGTCGCGGTTCCCATGACTTCTCCGGATTTGCGCGATGAGTTGGGTTTTCGATTTTACACGTATCCGCAGGCGCCGTTCCTGGAGTCGGGACAGTGCCCGGTTTCACTCTAAATTAGCAAATACAACGCCCGGGCGGGGAGTAAAGAACTGCAACAGAAGACTACCCGCTTGGGGCGGTGGGCCTTGCGGCTTGCGGCTGCGGGCCGCGCCTACGTGCGTGGAGACGGCGACTCGAACGGCAACTCGAGAGCATCGCCCGGCGTGACCGCGTCCCACAGAGTGAACAGTTCCGCGCGCCGCCGACGGATTTTCGCCAAATCGTCTTCGGAGATTGGGTCCGGCAGTGGCAGTCCGTTCTCATCCGCAAAGTTGGCGAGTTGATCGTTCAGGTCAGCTGCCCCCGATCGCTCACCGCTTGCGCGTTCACGATCGAGAAACCCGACGATGATCTCCGAGAGATTCGCATCCTTCGGCAACTTCCCGCGCGGCCAAGGGGTCCCGAAATCAGACAGATCCCATCCCGCGGCAACCAATCCGTAAAATCCTTTCTGGTGGCCGAGGACGGTCTCGACCGCGTAATGCGTGAGATCGTGTCGAGGGAAGAAGCGCGCCTGGCCGCCCTCCTGACGTTGCCAGGTGGTAGTACCATCGGCTCTCGTACAGCTGAGCGATGTTCGGCCGTCCTTATCCTTCTTGATGCGTATGACGATTCGCTGTGCGTCGGACATGCAGCGCTATCTAATGGAGCTTCTCCCCTTTCTCCAGCATTTCGATGAAGCTGCGCACGCGCTTCTGCCTGGTCTCGGCTTTCTTGGCCGTCTGAACTCGCCAGATGATCGCGTACCGGTTGATTCGATCGAGGGTCCTGAAGAACTCGGCTGCGCCTGGATGGCGATCCAATTCCTGCTGTAAATCAGCCGGAACGGTTGCTTTGCTCGGTGAATCGTAAGCGGCTTCCCACCGGCCGTCTTTCTTCGCTCGCTCGATCTCCGTATGCCCAGCAGCCTTCATCTGGCCTGCAGCGATGAGAGCGAGGGCCTTGTCACGATTGATTTTGGACCAGAGGCTCTTCGGTCTCCGTGGCACGAACCGCTGTAGCCAGGCCTTTTCGCTCTCAGGTTTTTTCAGGCCGTCGATCCAACCGTAAGAGAGCGCCGCCTCAAGGGCTTCAGCGTACGTCAGTGATTTTGTTCCTGATCCTTTCTTGGCGATTCGCACCCAGAGTCCGGACGATTTGTGGTGGTTCTTATCGAGCCAACTGGCAAAATCCTTTTGTGTCTTGAAGCCGCGGATTGGACCAAGTGCTAAGTCGCGCTCTCTTTTCTTTTGCTGCGCAGTCGGAGGGGTCATTCACTTTTTCGTCGAGGCCTGGCCTGGCTCAGTGCATTCCCGCCCGATGATCCATTCGCTGAAACGCCAGGAATTCATGGATGGCCGCGATGGCTTCCGGGTTCTTGCTCGAGATGATCACTTCGCCGCCCCGCGGTAAGTCTTGCGCGGAATATGTAATGTCACCTCTCAGCCGCTTCATCGCGGCAGTGCCGGGAACTTCACTCGTTGCATGAACGAAACCTGGTAACGCGAAATCTCCACGACTGAAGTCCGCTGCGATTGTGCGCATATGCGCGCGAATCGTGGCCTCCCCTCCGGGATCGCGTTCCTTTCTCTGAAGAACAACCCGCCCGCCGTCCGGCAGGGACTCAAAGACATGCTGGGACGTGTACTGATTCACGCCCATCGCGGTTTCACCCCGTTGTTGTAGCGAGGCAAATCCGGAGTCGCTACGGCCTGTGTCCTTGCGCGCGCCGCACGCGAGGAGCGCGCTTAGCCCAAGAACTGACAGCGACCGGTGATGCACGTCCACACCCAAGCCTCCTCTCGCCAGAGCATCTTCTGCGGCCATGCGAGCCGCGCGCCTGGCACCAAACTGAGCTCCGATCCACGCAGCAACAAATCCCACGACCGCGGCTATGCCGCCGGCCATGCCGAAGAGGAGAACGTAGTGCTCGCGCAGCGTACCGTTAAAAATCTGAGGAAACATCGAAGTCACCGTTGCTGGTAGTGAGATGTGGGGCTGTTATTATCTACGCTCGAAGACAGGGGCAGTTTCAAACGCGGGCCATTAGGCCGGTGAGCTCCTCATCTGCTCTTGCTCTCCCTTCCACGCGCCTCCGCCAGCTTCCTGGCGATGCCCCGATAAAATGCGGCGTCAGTGGTTTTGTTCTGCTCGTCGAGGCTCAATGCCGCCATTTCGAGCGCGTAGAGAATGTTGCCGAGGTAGAGCTGGGCGATCTCTGCTACCGTCTTGCTGTCGTCACCCATGCGAGCGAGCAGGAGGAACGGGAGTCACCTCGCGATCGGTGTTCGCCGATTCTTCCGCGAGCACGCGCACCACTACTGCGGTGATGTTGTCGTTGCCGCCGTTGACGTTTGCCTCCTGTATCAGCGCGTCCACTATCCGCTCAGGCTTGGCGCGGGACACCAACAGCTGCAGAATCCGACGGTCATCGACCATTCCGGTCAAACCGTCGCTGGCGAGAAGAAACGCATCGCCGATTTTGGCGTCGCCGTCGAATACATCGGGTTCGATGTCGTCGGCCATTCCGATGCATCGGGTAATCACGTTGCTCTGCGGATGACGTCTTGCCTGCTCCGGCGTGAGTAAACCGGCATCGACTTGCTCCTGCACCAGCGAGTGATCCTTGGTGAGCTGGCGCATCTGACCGTCACGAACGAGGTAAATTCGCGAGTCGCCAACGTGCCCAACGAGGTATTTCGTCTCGGAGAGAAGGAGCGCGGATACTGTGCTCCCCATTCCGAGTTTGTCGCGCTCTGTTCTGGTTCGCTCATAGACGGCGCGATTGGCATCACGAAGAGCGCGGGCAATCCGGTCGTGTGCGTTGGCCGCTTCGAGATCGTTCAGGTCGGAGAGCTCGTGGCTTACCATCTCGACTGCCATCTCGCTCGCCACTTCGCCCGCGGCGTGCCCACCCATGCCGTCCGCGACTATGAACAGCCCGCGGTAAGCGTTGGCCGAAGCGTGGAGCGAGTCCTCATTACCCTTTCGAATCCGGCCGACATCAGTGCGAGCCGCAACAGCAAGGTGCACTAGCAGGAGCTCATTGGAATGGAAAACTGGTGGGTGGCGCGATTGGCGCAGTAGCCGCTCATCGCCACAAACTACGGAGGCGCGAAAAGAGCGGCAAGCGTCACCCCGCGCGCCGAAGCAGTGGCTCTGAGTCTCCCGCCTGCAGTCGCCAAAGTGTGCTGTAAAGACCCGCCGTCTCCAGCAGCTGGCGGTGATTGCCACGCTCGACAATCTCGCCATGGTGCAGTACGAGAATCGCGTCGGAGTTCGCGATTGTGCTGAGCCGGTGCGCCACCGCAATGGTCGTTCTTCCCTCCACCAGTACGCTCAGCGCGGCGTGGATCTCGGCTTCGATCTCGCTGTCCACAGCGCTCGTCGCCTCGTCGAGCAGTAGAAGCGGCGCGTTGGCGGCGATCGCCCGCGCAAACGATAGAAGCTGCCTCTCTCCGACGCTGATCGAAGCGCCGCGCTCACCAAGCACCTGAGCGTACCCATGCCGAAAGCCACGAATGATCCGGTCGGCGCCCACTCTTGCTGCCGCGCTCACTACTTCCTCGTCACTTAGCGGATTCGAGAGCCGGATGTTGGTAGCGATATCGCCGGCGAAGAGAAAGATGTCTTGCTGAACGTAACCGACAAGCGATCGCAACTCCTCGAGCGGCATCGTTCGGATGTCGACACCGTTGATCGTGATGCGCCCACGTTGCGGATCATAGAAGCGCATCAGCAGGTTCACGATCGTTGTCTTTCCCGCGCCGGTATGACCAACCAGCGCCAGGGTCTCGCCCGGCCGCGCAGTGAAGCTGACTCCTTTAAGCACCCACTCCGGAGGAGCGTTCTCCCCAGCCGGGCCCGTTCCGTGTCGGGCCAGATGCGCCAGGTCATATGCGAACCAGACGTCCTCGAACGCGACCTCGACTCCTTTCCCTCTCCTCAAGACGTCGACGGGCTCGGCGGTGTCCGGAACGGTCGGCACCGTGTCAAGGAGAGTGAAGATCCGCTCTGAGCTCGCCATTGCCGTCTGCAGGATGTTGTACTTCTCGGACAGGTCCTGGAGCGGCTGGAAGAATCGTCGCACCAGCTGCAGGAACGCCGCGACGGTTCCGACGCTCAAGAGACTGGCGTGAACGCGCGATGCTCCGGCGACGATCAGAATTGCGAGCGCGATCGACGTCAGAAGCTCGATTGCGGGAAAATAGAGCGCGTAGATTGTGATCGACTTGAGCTGCGCGTCGAGATGCGAGCGATTCAGCTCGTCGAACCGCCGCGACTCTCGCCTTTCCTGCCCGAACAGCTGCACGATACGCATTCCCGTTAGGCGCTCCTGCAGAAACGAGTTGATTCGGGCGACGCGCACCCGGATATCGCGATACGTCTCGCGCACACCTTTTCGAAATAGTCCCGACACCAACACCACGAATGGGATTACCGCGAACGACGCGAGTGCGAGCCGCCAATCCATGATGAGCATCGCGACGCTGATCGCAACCAGAGTAAAGAGATCGCCAAGGCCCGCGACCACGCCGGCTGTAAACAGCTCGTTGAGCGTTTCCACATCAGCGGTCACGCGCGTGATCAACCGTCCCACGGGATTCCGGTCGAAGTACGAAACCGAGAGCCGCTGGAGATGCTCAAAGATCTCCATTCTCAAATCGCGCATCACTCGTTGTCCGAGAAGACTGGTGAGCCAGGTCTGCCCATACGAGGTGACGAACTCTACAAGCAGCGCGAGAAAGAAAAGTCCGGTGCACACGATGACGACGCGCATGTCGTGCGTGGGCACCGCGACGTCGATCACACGTCTCGTCAGCAGCGGTCCCACGACCTGAATGCCACCCTCGACGCAAAGAAGCGCAAACGCTCCGTACATCAGAGCGCGATATGGGCGCGCGTAAACAAGCAGACGACGCATCAGCTTGCGGTCGTAAGCTTTGCCGAGTGTGTCGTCTTCGTGTGAGTGGCTTGCAGGAGATGTCATTCAGGCGTATCCTAGTCGCGTTACAGGTGTGACGCTACGTACAGTTTACCTATGGTACGCAGGTTGCACCTGTTCCGGGGCACCGATGTTTCCATCCTGTCGGCTGACGTTCAAACCACACCGGAGGGAAGATGGGAATTCTCGCATGGATCGTTCTTGGCCTGATCGCCGGTGCGATCGCCAAGGCAATCATGCCGGGCGCTGATCCCGGCGGCATCATCGTTACGATAATTATCGGTATCGTAGGTGCGTTCATTGGTGGCTTCCTCGGGAACATGCTGACAGGAACCCCACTCAACGGATTCTCCATCCAGAGCATCATTCTCGCTGTCATCGGAGCGCTCATTCTTCTCTGGATCTATCGCATGGCGACGAGGGGCCGCACCACTCCGCGGGTTCCCTAACACAGCAGGCGCGTCAGTCAGGGAAAGGGTTTGCCGCTCTGGCTTTACTGGATTCTTCTCGGTCTGGTCGCCGGGACACTGGCAAAGTTTCTGGTGCCAGGGCGGGACCCTTCTGGTTGCATCATCACGATCCTGATCGGAATC
>WNFY01009109.1_pt1 | contig 12884 bp, 9 predicted proteins | sample 5400091 | NCBI WGS metagenome assembly WNFY01 (sample SAMN13153364, study PRJNA577476) | soil metagenome | isolation source: 60 cm soil or saprolite under grassland replicate 1 | place: USA:California | collected 2016-06-15 | reverse complement strand
TCCCTGACCATCTTCTCGATGTCGTCCTTGGGCAGCGCGGACCCGCCGGTGATCTGCACCGACTGCTGCTTGCCCGTGCCCAGGTCCTTGGCGGACACGTTCACGATGCCGTTGGCGTCGATGTCGAAGGTGACCTCGACCTGCGGCACGCCGCGCGGCGCGGGCGCGATGCCGGCCAGCTCGAACATGCCGAGCTTCTTGTTGTAGGCCGCGATCTCACGCTCGCCCTGGAAGACCTGGATCTGCACCGACGGCTGGTTGTCCTCGGCGGTGGTGAAGATCTCCGAGCGCTTGGTCGGGATCGTGGTGTTCCGCTCGATCAGCTTGGTGAAGATGCCGCCCTTGGTCTCGATGCCCAGCGACAGCGGGGTCACGTCGAGCAGCAGGACGTCCTTGACCTCGCCGCGGAGCACGCCGGCCTGCAGGCAGGCGCCGACCGCGACAACCTCGTCCGGGTTGACGCCCTTGTTCGGCTCCTTGCCGCCGGTCAGCGATTTGACCAGGTCGACCACCGCGGGCATCCGGGTGGACCCGCCGACCAGCACCACGTGGTGCAGGTCATCGAGCTTGATCCCGGCGTCCTTGATCACCTGCTGGAACGGGCTCTTGCACCGGTCGAGCAGGTCGGAGGTCATCCGCTGGAACTCGGCCCTGGTCAGCTTGGCGTCCAGGTGCAGCGGGCCGTCGGAGGAGTGGGAGATGTAGGGCAGGTTGATCTGCGACTCCATCGACTGCGACAGCTCGATCTTGGCCTTCTCCGCGGCCTCACGCAGCCGCTGCAGCGCCATCTTGTCCTTGGACAGGTCGATGCCGTAGCCGTTCTTGAAGTCCTGAACCAGCCAGTCGACGATCCGCTGATCCCAGTCGTCGCCGCCGAGGTGGTTGTCGCCGCTGGTCGCCTTGACCTCCACGACGCCCTCGCCGACCTCGAGCAGGGACACGTCGAAGGTGCCGCCGCCCAGGTCGAAGACCAAGATGGTGGCCTCGGTCTCCTTGTCCAGGTGGTAAGCCAGCGCGGCCGAGGTGGGCTCGTTGATGATGCGGAGCACGTTCAGCCCCGCGATCTGCCCGGCCTCCTTGGTGGCCTGCCGCTGCGCGTCGCTGAAGTACGCCGGGACGGTGATCACCGCGTCGTTGATCTTCTCACCGAGGTAGGCCTCGGCGTCCCTCTTGAGCTTCTGCAGCACGAACGCGCTGATCTGCTGGGGAGTGAATTTCTTGCCGTCGATGTTGACGGACCAGTCGGTACCCATGTGGCGCTTGACCGAACGGATCGTCCGGTCCACGTTGGTGACGGCCTGCCGCTTGGCGACCTCGCCCACGAGTACCTCTGCGTTCTTGGCGAAGGCCACGACCGAAGGAGTCGTCCGTGAGCCCTCGGCGTTGGCGATGACCGTGGGCTCGCCACCCTCGAGAATGGCGACGACCGAGTTGGTCGTCCCCAGGTCAATCCCTACCGCACGTGCCATGAGCAGTCCCTTGCTTGTATTGATGAGTGTGAAGTTGAGTAATCCGGGCCCAAGCTTGCCAGCGGGGGCCACCGCCGTCAAATGACTTGAGTCATATAGGCTCAACTTACCGGAGTCCCCGATGATTCCCACCCACCCGGAATTCCCGCCGCGCCCCTCGCCCGGCCCGCCCCTCGCCCTGAGCCTTCCGCCCCGAGGTCCTGCCCGAGTGCCCGCCTCGAGTCACCGCGCCCGTAACGCCCCAAGGCTAACGACCCAGACATCCCCGCCCTTCCGCCACGCCACAAGAGATTCCACCCAGTGGCCCCGAAGTCCAGTGGCCCCGAAGTCCAGTGGCCCAAAGCCCAGCTGGCTAGCCCGCCCTGCTCCTCGTCCCACATGCCCCATCCTCACCGCAGACCCCTCTCGCCCCCGGAGTGGCGGGAATCTTCTACGTCCACGCGGCCTGGCCAAGTCAATGAATGGGCCGCTCTACCAACTAGAGGGGATTTGGCTAAATCCCGCATCAGTCCGGGCGCCTCGGCGCGCCGGCTGGGGATCGTGGCGGCATACCCGCTGTGACCCCGCCGCCGGCGGTGCCGCCCCGGGGGCTGCGTCGTGGCGTTTCCCATGATCGTGAAGGGTTTACTACTGCATGCAGTAGTGAAACCTTCGCGATCATGGAATGGCCCCGCCCGGCGGGAGCCGGGTGAGGCTGCAGGGACAGGCGGGGCGGCTGGCCGCGCGTCCCACGCTGGCGCCTGGCCGCGCGTCCCGCGCTGGCGGCGTACTTCCGGCTCGCCGATTCAGTGGTTGACTTCTGGTTCGCGGCGCGGTGGGGGAGGAACGTGGGCTTGGGACGCTGGGTATGAGGCGGGGTCAGGGAGGCTACGTCGCCCCTATGTCTCGGCGTGGCGCTGCCGCTCGGAACGCGCCCAGGTGCTGACCAGGACCGCGAGTCGGCCGGGTACGAACTGCGCGGCGACCCGCAGCGCTACTTCGCTCAGGTGTTGTTCGCCCGGTTGGGCTGCCTGGCCGGGCGCAGAGGTGAAATCCCGCCCGTTCGGCGTAAGTTACTGGACGGTACGATGGGCGGGCTCGGGCGGGTACGAGCCCGGCCCGGGACGTGGCGGGGCCTGCATGGCTACGCTTGAGCTCCGGATACTGAGGAGGTTCGCGTGGTCTTGCGGATGACTGTCGGCTTGGTGCTGACCGTGGTGGCGCTGGCGATCGCGGGGCGGCGGTTGTGGTGGCTGAAACGGCTGGCGTTCAGCGGGCAGCCAGCCCCCGAACGGGTCGCGGCCGTCCGCGAGCACCCGGGCCGGGACGTGGAGGTCCAGGCCACCGAGGTGATCGGGCAGCGCAAGCTGCTGAAGTGGTCGGTGCCCGGCGCGGCGCACGCGGCCACGTTCTGGGGCTTCATCGTGCTGCTGCTGACGATCATCGAGGCTTACGGGGCGCTGTTCTCCCGCACCTTCGCGATCCCGTGGATCGGGCACTGGGCCTTCATCGGGTTCATCGAGGACCTGTTCGCCGTCGGCGTGCTGGCCGGCATCATCACCTTCACCGTCATCCGGATCCGCAGCAACCCGCACTCCGAAGGCCGCAAGTCACGGTTCTTCGGCTCGCACACCCGCGCCGCCTGGGTCGTCCTGGGGATGATCTTCCTGGTGATCGCGACGCTGCTGCTTTACCGCGGCGCGCAGATCAACACGGGGGTGTTCCCCTACGCTCACGGGGCGTTCGCCTCCCAGATCGTCGGCCACTGGCTGCACCCGCTCGGCACGGGAGTCAACAGCGTCCTGGAAGCCACGTTCATCCTGGCCCAGCTCGGGGTGGTCATGGCGTTTGCCGTCATCGTGGTCTACTCCAAGCACCTGCACATCGCCCTGGCCCCGCTCAACGTCATGTTCTCCCGGCGGCCGAACGCCCTCGGCCCGCTCGAGCCAATGCGCAGCAACGGCAAGGTCCTGGACTTCGAGGAGGCCGACCCGGACACCGACGTGTTCGGGCTGGGGAAGATCGAGGACTTCACCTGGAAGGGCCTGCTCGACATGGCCACCTGCACCGAGTGCGGGCGGTGCCAGTCGCAGTGCCCGGCCTGGGCCACCGGCAAGCCGCTGTCGCCCAAGCAGGTCATCCTGGACCTGCGCGACCACGCCTTCGCCAAGGCGCCGTACCTCCTGGCCGCCAGCGACGACGATCGCGAGAAGCTCCCCGACGACGTAAAGAAAGAGGCCGAACGCCCGCTGGTGGGCAAGGACGGCGGCGTCATCGACCCGGACGTGATCTGGTCCTGCACCAACTGCGGGGCGTGCGTGGAGGAGTGCCCGGTCGACATCGAGCACATCGACCACATCGACGGGATGCGCCGGCACCAGGTCCTGATCGAGTCGGCGTTCCCCGTCGAGGCCGCGAGCATGCTGCGCAACCTGGAGAACAAGGGCGACCCCTGGGGCATGGGCGAGATCCGCCGGGCCGAATGGATCACCGAACTCGACTTCGAGATCCCCGTCGTCGACGGCAAGATCGACCCGGAGATCGAGTACCTGTTCTGGGTGGGCTGCGCCGGCGCCCTGGAGGACCGGGCCAAGAAGACCACCAAGGCCATCGCCACCCTGCTGCACACCGCGGGGGTGAAGTTCGCCGTGCTCGGTCCGGCCGAGACGTGCACCGGGGACCCGGCCCGGCGGATCGGCAACGAGTTCGTGTTCTCCATGCTCGCCCAGCAGAACGTAGAGACGCTGAACGAGGCCGGGGCGAAGAAGGTCGTGGCCAGCTGCCCGCACTGCTTCAACACCATCTCCCGCGAGTACCCGCAGCTGGGCGGGAACTACGAGGTCATCCACCACACCCAGCTGCTGGCCCGGCTGGTCGCCGACGGCCGTCTCCAGCCGGTCACCCCGGTGCAGGAGAAACTGACCTACCACGACCCGTGCTTCCTGGGCCGGCACAACAAGGTGTACACGCCGCCGCGCGAGATCCTGGACGCGGTGCCCGGGGTCGAGGCGACCGAGATGCACCGGTGCAAGGAGCGCGGCTTCTGCTGCGGTGCCGGCGGGGCGCGGATGTGGATGGAGGAACGGATCGGCAAGCGGATCAACACCGAGCGGATCGAGGAAGCCCTCGCGCTGGAGCCGGACACCATCTCGACGGCCTGCCCGTACTGCCTGGTCATGCTCGGCGACGCCGTAGCCGCGAAAAAGAGCTCCGGCGACGCCTCGGACACACTCGAAGTCGTCGACGTGGCTCAGTTGCTGGCCCGTTCGGTCCGTAGTGCGGCGCCGGCCGTCGCGGACGGTGACGGCGGCACGGACGGTGCGGGGGCCGCGGGCAGCTGACTCCCGCTGCTCTTCATCCCAGTCCGTTGTACAAGGCGGGCTCCTCTGGCTCGGCGGCGCTCGCGTCGCCGCGGTCGAGGTAGGGCCAGCCGGACGTGCCGCCTTCGGGCGAATCGGGCGGGAGACGCCGGATCACCTCGAGCACCACGATATGGCTGCGGCGGTCGTTCACCACCACGCGGACGTCGCTGGCCCAGCAGGCCGCGCGCAGGACGTCCCTGGCCGCTTCCAGGTCCCTGGCGGTGATCCCGGCGCGGCACCACAGCCAGACCCGCTCGCCGAAGCGGGCGGGCACGGTATACAGGACGGCCGGGAGGTGGCCGTCCCTGGTGTGGATCCAGGCCTGCGCGCAGCCGGTGCGCACCCGGTGGGGGGTGATGACGCACCAGGCCCGGGCGGTGATCCGCTGGCGGGACGGCGGCCACGTCAGCGCGGCGGCCATGACGGCCATCGCCGCCGCCGCCGCGGCGATGAGCCATCCCGGGCCGAGGGTGACGCCGATGCCGATCGTGCCGAACAGCACCCCGGCGATCAGGCCGAGCTCGTAGCGCCAGTGCCACATCCGCGCGATGAGGCGAGGCCGCGCGACCGTGCTCATGGCGGCCTCCACGCTGGCCATGACGCTCGGGTCGTTGGGCTGGCGGGGACGTCCGGAGGCCATGGCTAGTCCACCTCCCCGCTGCTGATGCGGCCCGTGCCGTGGCACGGCGGGCACGGCTGGTCCGCGGTCAGGCCCGACCCCTGGCACTTCGGGCAGTCGGCCAGAGCGTCGAACCGCGGATCGTGGTATCTGCGACCGAGGCCGCCGTGTGTGGCGGTGATCTGCCAGCTGTGCCAGTAGGCTTCGGCGTCGTTCATGGCGAATAGCCGGTCGCCCAGGCGGCGGGGCAGAGCCGCCAGCCCGCTGAGCAGGACCCGGCCGGCCAGGGGAACGGCGCGAGCCGCGGCGACTAGCCCGCGGCGGAGACGGGTCCATGTGTCGGACGGTGCTGCCCCCGGGACTGCCCCCGCGGGAGCCCCCGGCAGTGACGTCCGTGTCGGCCCGGGAAACTCACCGAGCATCCATGGGGGGTTGTTTTCGCTGGTGGCGTTGTTAATCTTGATCATGTAGCTAGCCGTTCGAGCTCGGTCCAGAGCCTGGTTAGTGTCTCGCTGGGTCGGTGTTGCAGCACCGGCCCAGCGGTGTGTCCGGGGTATCGCGCAGCGGATGGCGGCGCGGATCCCGGACTGGTGCGGTTGTCGCCGTGGATGTAGAGCCACGGTCCGCATGCTTCGGCACAGCGGAAGCGAGTGCGGTCGTTGCGGGCTAATGGAAATAGCAGGTCTCCCCTCCCTCACGTGGCCAGGTCCCACGGGGGGCGACTCCGGTCGCCCGGTGCGGACCTTCTAAATGGCACGCGGTCTGTTGTCGGTAACCCCTCGGGGGCACCGTCGACCCCGTTGTCGGCGGGTCGCTTGAGGATGACTTCTGCGATCTGATTTCATAGTGCATCTGGCAATGCAGCTTGGCAAGTGCCAAACTAAAGTGCATCTTGCATGAATCACCCGTACGATCCCGAGGATTGGGACCATTGGTCCCAGGCTATGAGCAACAACGTAAAGTTCCTGCGAAAGGACGTTACTTTCGTGCCTGAAGTGCGCAGTCCCACGGTTCGCCGTCGCGAGCTGGGAGCCCTGCTGCGCAAGCTCCGGACCGAAAAAGGTCTTACGGTCGAGCAGGCTGCCGAGCAGCTCATGTTCTCCATGAGCAAGCTGAGTCGTATGGAGACCGGCCACGGTGTTGCCACCCCCCGGGACATCCGGGACCTCTGCGACCTCTACGGCGTTACCGACGACGCCCAACGCGATCACATGAGGAACCTGGCCACCGAAGCCAAGCGGCAAGCATGGTGGCAGTCTTACGACCTGGGTTACGGCACCTATGTCGGACTCGAAGCTGACGCGGTGACTATCTCCGCATTTCAGTCGTCCGTGGTGCACGGCCTGCTGCACACGGCGGACTACGCGCGTGCTCAGCACCAGGGTTCCATTCCCCTGCTCAGCCCGGATCAGATCGAGCTGCAGATAGAGGCCAAGCTCACCCGGCAGCGCATCCTCAGCCGGGACGAACCACCAAGTTTCAGCGTGGTCCTCGACGAGGCAGCACTACACCGGGTCGTGGGGGGGCGCCAGGTCATGGCGGCGCAGTTGGCCAAGATCCTGGACATGGCGGCGTGGCCGAACGTCACGGTCCAGGTACTTCCGTACGATGTGGGCGCGCATCCCGCGCTCGAGAGTAACTTCACAATCCTCGAGCTGCCAGATCTTACACCTGGCATAGTCTTCGTCGAAGGAATGATAGGGTCTACCTACCTTGAACGAGGTGAGGACCTGAAAAGGTATCGTGAGATTTTCTGCAAACTGCAATCAATGGCTTTGAATCCACAAGATACAACAGGGTTGATTGCTGAAATTATTCGTTCATTTTGAACGCAACTTAAGAACTTATAACTGCAGTAACTTACAACTTGGTGTCGGTGGCTACGCAAGGAACTGCCTCGGCTGTCGGCCCTATCTTCCTGCTCTTATACTTCATGGTGGAAGGAATCCAATGTCGCAGCACCAGATGGAGGCAGCAAGCCTTCAGTGGCGGAAAGCTAGACGTAGTGCGAATAACGGAGCCTGTGTAGAGGCAGCACCCTCGGGAGGGCAGATTCTCATAAGAGATTCGAAGGATCCGAGCGGACCAATTCTGGGGTATGCAAGCATCAAATGGCGCATGTTTATTTCAGAAGCCAGAGCAGGTCTTTATGATGTATCTCCCTCCGAAAAGCTGAACCCGTAATCCGTTCGCCAGAGGCCCGGGACCGCCCGGGCTGCGGCAGCACCTCGCCACGAGGTGGCCTGCTGCCGGGCGGTCTTCTCATATCGAGGAATATGAAACTTAGAGAATCGTAGCATGGTGCCATGGAGGAACTATGGCCGAAATGGCGCGACGAACGCGCCGCGGCGGACGGCATAGGAGTCACCGCACAACTGAACGCAAGGACTCCGGCTCTAACGGTGATGTAAATATCACCAGCGCACTGTCAACCAATCCTGATGCAGGGTCGATGCCGGTATCCCTTTTGGAAGAAATCCCTCCTAGCTGGCGAGAGATCTTTCACGTTCATTTGTCGATGGCGATAACTTCAAGGACCGCGCTGAAGCATTATCTCGTATTGTATTTTGCGCTCGTTGCAGGAATCCTACCATTCGTGGCAGGTATATGTGTCGTCGTCGTGGTGGCTGGGATTCACTTGTGGAGCGCTCTCTTGCTCGGAGCAGGGGGCACCGTTGCTCCCATGGTCATTGCTCTTAAACGTTCCCGTAAGCGTGATTGACGAGGAACATACTCATGCTGGCTATCTCTGTAGCTTGCCGTCCGCCACAGCGGCCGCTTGGGCTCGGCCTTGCCTGAGTCCATCCCGCCCACCCTTCTGTAATTGCCAGCGACATTTATTGCTAAATGCGAAACGCAATCCGACTCCATTGGGGCGAATGCGCCTTCAGGATCCAGATGTCTGGGTTTAGCATCTTTTGTTACGCCTGCGCAGCGAGTTGGCCCAACCGACACAATGGCGCTATGCGCTTGGCGGCTAACCTAGCGTAGCCCAGGTAAGGTCAGGAGGCGGGGATGATGGCATCGAGACATGAACCGCTTGCCGGGTTTGAGGTACAACCGGCGGTCAGACTTTGGCGCGGTAGAAGTTCAGGTACGACCGCGACGGCGTCGGGCCGCGCTGGTCCTGGTACCTGGAGCCGTAGATGGACGAGCCGTACGGGTGCTCGGCGGGGGAGCTAGTCCGGAACAGGCATAGCTGGCCGATCTTCATACCCGGCCACAGCTTGATCGGCAGCGTCGCCACGTTGGACAGCTCGAGCGTCACGTGTCCGGAGAACCCAGGATCGATCCAGCCCGCGGTTGAGTGGGTCAGCAGGCCCAGCCGCCCGAGGCTGGACTTGCCCTCGAGGCGCCCCGCTATGTCGTCGGGCAGCGTGACCACCTCGTAGGTCGAGGCCAGCACGAACTCGCTGGGGTGCAGGATGAACGGCTGGTCGTCGTCGGTCTCGACCAGCCGGGTCAGGTCCGGCTGTTCCACCGAGGGATCGATGTGCGGGTACCGGTGGTTCTCGAACACCCGGAAGTAGCGGTCCATCCGGACGTCGATGCTGGATGGCTGGATGAGTTCGGGATCAAACGGATCGAGCTTGACCCGCCCGGACTCGATCTCGGACCTGATGTCACGATCGGAGAGGAGCACCCTGGCAACCTACCGGTTCCGGTACGATGTCTGGGCGAACACAGTCCACCTCGCCTCACGGCGAACGCTGCAGGTCCGCGCGGGTGTAGTTCAATGGTAGAACGTCAGCTTCCCAAGCTGATAGTGCGGGTTCGATTCCCGTCACCCGCTCCACGGAGAAGCCGCAGGTCAGGGGACTCCCTGCGAGGCCTGGCCTGACCAGTCGAGGGGCATCAGATACCGTCCGGGCCATTAGCAGGCCATTAACCAGCGGGGACTAGCACGCCGGTCGGACCGTCCTCATCGTGGCCGCGCCCGGTCTGCTCGGCCTGGACGTGCGTGTCGATCGCGTTCGTGATCGCCTGGTCCGCGCCCCGGGCCTGGTGCTGGTAGATCATCGCGGCCCGGTCGCTGTCGTGTCCCATGCGGGCCATCAGGTCCCGGAGCCTGGCGCCGCTATGAGCTGCGAACTGGTTCCCGGTGTGGCGCAGGTCGTGGAAGTGCAGGCCCGGCATGCCGATCGACTCGACGGCGTATGGCCAGGCGGACATCTTGTTGAAGTTGCCTCGCCGCAGCGGACCGCCCTTGGCGCCGGGGAAGACCAGCGCGCCCGCCGAGAAGCATCACGACGGCGGCGGTCGCGCGGCGCCGGTGAACGGTGAGAAGGATGCGAGGTAGTCCCTCGCCCCAGAGGCGAATTCCCACGTCCCCAGAGGCGAATTCCCACGTCATGATACGGAATCAGGAGTCGTCGGAGCGCGGGCCGACAGGTAGAGCAGCGGTTGGGTTAGCCGAAGCGAGCTCGAGGAACGCGGCGGCGCGACCGAAAGTCTCCCCGATAGTGTGACCGGCGAGCTGGGCCTGGTAAGCCCGGTACCGCGTTATCTCCCACGCCCGCCCGCGCGGGGGGAGCGATGCCAGCGCTGGTTCCGGCAGGGATCTCCACCGCCAGGCCGCGGCGCCATTACCGGAACCGGGACGGCCGTGCCCGGGCTGGATGAACTCGGCGGGATCGGCGTGATAACCCATCCGGTTACGCACGAACCGCAACCCGGCCAGGGTTCCCTCCACCGCCTGCCGCGCTGCCGGGTCCTGGGCCCTCATGACCGCTTCGTATGCCCGGTGGTGATACCGCACCAGGGTGGCATCGACGAGGGTGACCCGCCATACGGCGTCGCTGATCATCTCGAAGCCGTGCGCCTGGTCTGGCGGCTGCTCCCGGGCAAGCCGCTCTACGGCGTCATGCATGGCGGTGACGGACCAGTCCAGCGCGCTCGCCCCGGCCTGCGGGTTTCCGGTGTGCTCCCGGTTCCAGGCGACCCGGCAGGCAGCAGAGCAGAACCGGGCGTGCTCGCGGCGTAGCGTGAACACGATGCCGCACTGCTCACAGGTCCGGGTATCGGCCACCTGCCTATGCTACGCACGCCACATGCGCACGCAAGCATGCCGATGCTGCGCATACCGTGCGCGCACGCAGGCCTAACGTGACGCCGCGGTACGAGACGAGCAGCAGGTAGATCCCTCAGGGGGACGATGGCTGGTCGGCTACGCGCAGCGGCCTGGCGCGGCGATCGGGCCTGGTCAGGAGCGGTATGGGTTACGCGGCCTTGGTCGGAGCTGGTGCGCACCCGGGAACCCCGGGCCGCACCGCGCGCCCGCACCCACACAGCAAACAGACACCACACCCGAAACCGGGCAGCGACACAATCAGTAACCGCACCTCAGGGACGCTGAACGATTGAGGTTAAAGATCGCGCGGCCGGGTGCGGCTGACCGCTCGCCTGGTTACTTCGCGGGGGCGGGGTGGCCGATCCGGTAGACCTCGTAGATGCCCCAGCCGATGGCGGCCAGGACGACCAGGAAGCACACGGCGGCGATGATCATGCCCGCCAGGCTGCCGCCGACGACGTCCTCGGAGTCGGCGCCCGCGGTCCGGGTTTTCGGACCCCGGGACAGCGAGAGCAGGCCGACGGCGAATATCGCGGGGAGGCCCGCCCCGGCCAGCAGGCCGAAGACCACGATCTTCCACAAGGCGCTCAGGTTGATCAAGGACATCGTGTGCTTCCCTTGCCGTTCAGGCCGCCGCTATTGGCTGAGGTTCGGCCGGAGTGACGACTCCGGTCCACTCGTCGTTCACATTGGTGTGGTTCACCTTGGAGGCGCGGGACCTGGCGTAGATCACCGCCGACACCGCGACAAGGACGAGGAGATCGACGATCACGCCCGCGCTGCCGCCGATGGCGGAGGCGAGTCCGTACGCGGCGGCCCCGACGATCCCGGCGGCAGGGAGGGTGAGGGCCCAGGCGGAAACCGTCCGCCCGGCCACGTTCCAGCGGACCTCGGTGCCCTTCTTGCCGAGCCCGGCGCCGATGATCGACCCGGTGGCGACGTGGGTAGTGGACAGCGCATAGCCGAAGCTGGCCGACAGCAGGATGACCGCGGCGGAGGAGGACTGGGACGCCATGCCCTGCGGCGATTCGATCTTCACCAGGCCCTTGCCCAGGGTGCGGATCACCCGCCAGCCGCCGACGTAGGTGCCGAGGCTGATGGCCAGCGCACAGGTCAAGATCACCCAGAACGGCGCGGTCGCGTTGGCAGGCAGCGTGCCGTTCGCGATCAGGGCCAGCGTGATGACGCCCATCGTCTTCTGCGCGTCGTTCGTGCCGTGCGCCAGGGACACCATGGAGGCCGAGCCGATCTGCCCGATCCGGAAGCCGTGGTTGCGGCCCCCGGAGGTGAGGCTGCGGCTAATCCGGTAGAGCAGCCAGGTGCCGGTCACGGCGACCAGCACCGCGATGACCGGCGCCAGCACGGCAGGGAGGATGACCTTGGCGACCAGGCTGTGCCACTTGACCGCCTGGGCGCCCGCGGCGGCCAGCATCGCGCCGATCACCCCGCCGATCAGCGCCTGCGACGAGCTCGACGGGATCCCGAAGAACCAGGTGAGCAGGTTCCATACGATCGCGCCGATCAGGCCGGCCGCCACCACGGTGAGCGTCACCAGCTTGGTGTCTACGAGGCCGCTGGCGATCGTGGCCGCGACGGCCAGGGACAGGAACGCCCCGATCAGGTTGAGCACTCCGGACAGGGCGACCGCGATCCGCGGCCGCAGCGCGCCGGTGGCGATCGTGGTAGCCATCGCGTTGCCCGTGTCATGGAACCCGTTGGTGAAGTCGAAGGCGAGGGCCGTTATCACCACGAGGCCCAGTACTACGTCGTTGCCCACCTCTTCAGAGTCGCGACCCGCAAACTCGGTGTCGAGACTCCGGAAACAACGGCCAACCGATATTCGCCTGCCGTTTGATTTCCGTTCACCTTCTGGACACCTTATTGACGGTTGGTGGCAACCTGACTCGCGACCACCGGTACAGAAGCAGCAACGCGAGCAGCAACGCGAGCAGCAACAGCAGCAGCCAACCGCTGACAGCAGCGACCGCCGACAGCGCATGACTCTCGCACGATCTGCGCCAACTGGGGATATGTCCGGCCTGAAAAACGGACGGTCGAGGGTCGCGCCAGCGCCGCTGCGATCGCCACCAGGCGCAGGAGTCTCTCACAGTTTCTCACGGACTGACCGGACGGTACCGGACTATGGCGTCTATGCCGGACACCCAGCAGGATTCTGACCTGCGGATACGGATTCCGGCGCACTGGCCGGACGCGCTCCATTGATCTACGGATCAGCCCTTGGTACCGCTGGCGCGGCGCCGTACCGGCGTGAAAAATGGCTGCGGTACCGCCCGTGACGTCGTTTCCTTCTTGGTGCGGTCGAGGCCGCGGATCAGCCTGACGCCGGGAACCGGTCTTCCCAGGGGCCGTTCATTGTCGCTACG
>WNFY01012580.1_pt1 | contig 12885 bp, 14 predicted proteins | sample 5400091 | NCBI WGS metagenome assembly WNFY01 (sample SAMN13153364, study PRJNA577476) | soil metagenome | isolation source: 60 cm soil or saprolite under grassland replicate 1 | place: USA:California | collected 2016-06-15 | reverse complement strand
GCCACCCTCATGGGATGGCACCGGCGTCTGGTCAGCCGGCACTGGACCTACCCGAACCGGCCAGGCCGTCCGCGGATCAGCGACGACGTCCGCGATCTCATCGTCCGGTTGGCCCGAGAGAATCCCGGGTGGGGGCACCGCCGGGTGCAAGGCGAACTGGTCGGGCTGGGCCACCGGGTCGGCGCCGGCACCATCCGCCGCGTCCTCGCCGCCGCCAGGATCGGCCCGGCGCCCCGTGACGTCGACACCGGCTGGCGCAGTTTCCTGCGCGCGCAGGCATCCGGACTGCTCGCGACCGACTTCTTCCACATCGATACGATTATTCTGCGCCGCCTGTATGTTCTGTTTGTCATGGAGATCGCCACCCGACGGGTGCACATCTTGGGCGTCACGGCCCACCCGACGGCCGAGCGGACCACCCAACAGGCTCGCAACCTCGTAGTCGACCTCGGCGATCGGATCACCGGATTTCGGTTCCTGATCCGGGACCGAGACGCGAAGTTCGCCGCCGCGTTCGACGCGGTATTCGCCGCCGACAGCGTGGAGGTCGTCAAGACGCCACCCCGGACGCCTCGCGCGAACTGTTACGCGGAACGGTTCGTGCGGAGCGTGCGCGCCGAGTGCACCGACCGGATGCTGATCTACAACGAACGCCACGCCCGTGCCGTGCTCGGCGCCTACGAGCGCCACTTCAACGATCACCGTCCACATCAGAGCCTCGACCAGCACCCACCCAACCACGACCCCGCCATCGTGGTCGCGATCGACGCACCGGTACGGCGAAGACGCGTCCTCGGCGGCATGGTCAACCAGTACTCACGTGCGGCCTAACCCGATCACCGGAGCCGCAGGTCACAGGCCACGCGACGAATATTGGCACCGTACAGGGCGGTGGCGCCCAGCTGATCTACGGTGCGGCGGTGTCAGACCCGGTTCGGGTGCTACTGACCACGTCGGACGGCGCCGTCGAGCTGCTCGCCGCACAGACCGGGGCCGTGCTCGCCGTCGGGCAGTCCCGGTTAGCTGGTGGAGTGCAAGTATTCGAACCCGGCGCTATTCGCTGATCATGACGTTCACCTGACCGCTGGCTGGGCGGCAGCGGTTGGTAGAGGTTGCGTTCTGTCCCGGCAGGTAGGGAACCAGGAGAGCTGGCCGGCCAGCCCACAGGACTACGGTAAGTAGCAGTGGATCATCGGCGCACTGACTGCTCGCGCACTGATATGCCGATGAGCGGATGCGCCTGAACTGGCAATACCGCCCGGTTTCGGCGACTGCAAGATCAGAACCCGACCGGCGTCTGGCCTATATGAACGCGGAGGCGTGGTCGGTGGCCCACTGGTGAAACGTGCGCGTCGGCGTTCCGAGGACATCGGAGACCGAAGAGGTTACGTAGGCGCGGTGCCCCATCGTCGCGTCCCAGGCCGCCAGCAGCATGTCCACGACTGGGCGGGGCCAGGTATCCGCCGTTTCGCGCCGGAACTCGTCGGGTGACAGCTCCTCGAATTTGATGTCACGGCCGATGGCGGTGCCGATGATGCGAACCTGCTCGGCCTGACTCAGTGATTCGGGCCCTGTGAGGACATAGTCGCCTCCGGCGCGGCCTTCGTCGGAGAGGACGCGGGCAGCAACCGCCGCGACGTCACGGTCGTCGACGGGCGCGGTCTCGGCTGCGCCGTAGGGCCAGCGGATCGCGTGTCCGCTTCGGATCGTCGAAGCCCACCAGTGGAGTGCGTTCGAGGCGAACATCCCCGGTCGGATTACCGTCGAGATCACTCCGGCGTCCGTGATCAGCTGCTCGATGTCCGCGTGGAGTTTGGCCATCGGGTTGGGTTGCTGGAAGAAAGGATGCGGCGTGCGATGAGGCGCGGACAGAAAAACGATGCGCCGGGCGTGGCGGCCCATTCGCTCGATAGCTGCGGGAGCGGCGGCGAAAGGCAGTGTCCACACAAGGAACACGGCGCTCACGCCGCGCAACCCCTCCTCGAGTGAGTCGGGAATAGTGAAGTCGCCGCGGACGACCTCGACCGCCGGGGGGAAGGCCGCCGCCGCTGGCTGGCGCGTGAGCGCTCGCACGGGCACGCCTGCGTCTAGCAGTTGATCAACCACCATCCGGCCGACGCGGCCGGTGCTGCCAGTGACCAGGACAGGTTCCGACTCGGCTCGCGTCATGCCGCCTCCCGCGGGACCTGGTGAACACTATCTGCCGGGTCAATGATGCAATGAGCGGCCATCGCGCGATTGGGCACAGCGCCTACCCCGCCCGTGGCGGCGATCCGCACCGAACACAGGCGCGCCGCTTCCGGTCGGCCTGCGGCCGATAGCCGGTTCGCAAGCGCGCTTACGAACATCCGCTCATCGGTCTGGCGTGAGGGGATGGCTCCGAGGTGGCATTACCATCGGTGCGATGGGGGATAACACCTGGGCCACGCTGGCTGACCAGTTCGTCGACGAGGCTTATGCCTCAGTCAAGGGGTACGTGCGCACCTACGTAATGCACCAGCAGCTGCTCGAGCATCTGCCGGCGCCTCCAGCGTCCGTACTCGACGTCGGCGGCGGCGCGGGTCATCAATCGTTTCCGCTGGCGCGAGCCGGCTACGACGTGACGTTGCTCGACTCGTCGCCGACGATGCTGGACAAGGCTCAACAGCGACTCCCGCGGCTACCAGCTGAGGTGCAGCGACGGGTGACGCTCTTGCAGGCCGACGGCGAGAACGCCGACGAGGCGGTGAAAGGTCGACGCTTTGCCGCCGTGTTGTGCCATGGCGTGCTCGGGTACCTGGAGCAGCCGGAGCCGCTGGTTAACCAGCTGTGCCGGTGCGCTGCTGCGGGTGGCCTCGTCTCGATCATGACCGGGAACGCCAAGACGGGGGCGGTGCGCCCGGCCCTGGAACGGCGTTGGGACGACGCTCTGGCGTCATTCGACGCCAGGACCGAGATCGGGGTGCTCGGAGTGTCGGGCCGCGCCGACACGGTGGAAGAACTGAGCGAGCTCCTGCGGAGCCGGGGTGTGGAGCCACTGCGCTGGTACGGGGTATGGCTATTTGTTGACTGGCTCGAGTTCAGCGGAGTCAAGCTAGACCCGACCGACTCGAAGCAGGTAGCGGCGACGGCCGCCGTCGAGCTCGAAGCCAGCCGTCGTGACCCCTACCGCCAGCTCAGTCGCGTCTTTCATCTCGTGGGACGCAAAGGCCCGAGCTGACAGGACAACAGCAGCGAAGTGCTGCACTCTGCCGGCCTCTGCGCCGTGCCGTCGTGGGCGACGAACATAGCGTCACTACTCGACAAGCGGAACGCGCTCAACTGCCGCCGATCGTGCGGATGTCGCAGCTTCCGTCAGAAGACGGGGCCGAACAGGGGGTCACGGGCCCACGCGCGAAACGGAGCCGGTCCGGGCTTTCCAGGTGTCGCGGGTCGGGGCCGCCGGGCTGGCATCCGGGCCAGTACCGGATCAGGAACGCCTGCTCGGATCGATGCAGGCGGTCGAACCTGGCGCGGAGGACACCGACAAGCAGGCCGCGTCGGGTGCCGTCGGATCGGCCAGGTGACGGACCAGATACGTGATTGCCACCATCGCGTCGAACATCGCGGATAGCGACGGCATGTCCGCGGGGGTGACCGTCGCGACCGGGCGTCCGGGCAGCTGCGCGTGGAAGCGCACATCGATCGGTGTCGGCCGCTCAAGTAGCCGGCGAAGGAGTCTCATTGCGTCAGCCCATGCCCGATCGTCACCAACGACGGCCAAGCCGCGCATCGCGTAAGACCGTACCGCCTTGCTGCGGTGGTTCAGGTGGCCGGCCAGCTCCGTCGACGCTTCGACGCCGTCACGTTTGGCCAGGGCCAGCAGCGCCGCGCACCGGGTATCGGTACTCGCGTCCGCGTCGGCGAGTACCTCACGAAGCGCATCGGGACCGGCCTGTCCCTGGGCATCACCGAGCGCCGCGACGATCGCCGTCCGATGTGACTGGGACACGTCGGATAGCGCGCCGACCAACGCCACCTCACCGTCCGGCCCGGCCATGACCAGATCCTTCAGGGCAGCGACGAATCGGTATAGCTGCGCTGTCTATGCCACAACGGGTCGCCCATCATCCCTCCGGTACCACACCGTAGCGCGGTCGCGGGCACAGTAACGCCCCACCATCGATTGCCCTCCGGTTCGCCGTCGATGGTCTCGGCGGCGCCCCGTCACAGAGGGAGGCTCGACCGAGCGACCCCAGGGCGCCCGGTCATGCCGCGAAGCGATTGTTACGGAGCGTCCCGTTGACGGCGTTGACTTGCGTCCGGTCGTGCGGCCGGGCCGCCCCTTTCGACTCGCCTGACCATAGACGTTGTTGGGCGCCATATGATCTCTGCATGTCGCGGCAGTATCTGGGCGCTGTGTCCGATGACGAATGGCGGGCGCTGCTCAAGGAGTACCTGGCCCGTGCGGACGAGTTCCGGGTACACATGCCAGACGGCGAAGGCCCGCTCAGCCACGGGCGGGCGGAGTTCATGGCGCTGCCAGGGGTCGAGGTGCGGCCGTGGAGCGGCATGCGTGACGCCATCGAGATCGCGGGTCCTCTGAGTGCGGCCGCCAGGGATCTGTTCGTGCGGCTGGAGCCGTCGATCGAGTCGTTCGACCCGGAACACAAGCTCTGGGACTACGAGCTTGTACGGGACGGCACGGTCATCCTGTCGATCGGCGACTACCACGACCTCCAAGTCGACGTCCCGACCTGAGCTCGTATCTCGGCGTGGAATTCGTCGGGGCGGTGGGGGGCCGGCCGCGCCGCCTGACGACGGCGGGCCGCGTCCAGCGTGGGGCAGTACCGGTGCCGCGTCCGGGGTGTTCGCGGCGAATGTCGAGACATTTGGCGAACGACGCCTTTCAACAGCAGTCCGATAGTGGTCGCTGACGTACGAGCAAAGGATCTCCACCGACTTCTGACTTGACGACCTTGGCATCCGTATCTGCCGCAAGTCGCGTGTGGCGGGGGTGCGGCGGTGTCCGAGCCGAGGACCTGAGGTCTCGATGTGGCAGCGGGACCGTTCAGAGGCATCAGCTGTGGCTGGCTTACGTTGGGCGCGGCCGGTATCGGGCAGGTTGAGGCCGGCATGGTGGTCCGTGCCGGCCTGCAACGTCGTGGGGCGGTGCCCGTCGCTGGGTCAGATGTTGGCGAGTGCCTTGTCCCGCAAGGCCGCCAGGGTCGACAGGCGGTCCTCCGCCTCGATGCGGCGGGTGGTGATGCGGTCGGGGTAGCAGCGCAGGAACATGTTGGTGAAGTGGGTGCCGTAGTGGATGTAGTCGTCGCCGTCTGGGTCGTGCAGCGGCCGGACGATGGCGTTGAAGTTGGGTTCGTGGAAGTAGGCCATGGCGTACCGCTCGCGGGTGTTGAGTGTGACCTTGTGCGGCGTGGACAGTAGCCGGCCGCCGGTGAGGAACTGCAGGATGTCGCCGGGGAAGACGGTGTAGACGCTGGGTTGCGGGGTGACGTAGGTCCAGGGTTCGTCGTTTTCGTACATGCCGGCTGAGCTTTCCGACTCCAGCCAGTTGCGGTTGCGGTGTTCGCCTTCGACGGGCGGCCGGACGTAGAGCCCACCGACGTCGTCCTGCGCGGCGATGACCAGTAGGCCGTAGTCGGTGTGGGCGCCGATGCCGCGCGAGGTCTGTGCGGACAGCGCGGGGAAACGCAGCACGCGCATGTGGTGCCAGCCGTCGTGGGTGAGCCGGGTGAACGCGAAGATGTCGGGCAGGTCGAGGCCCAACGCGACGAGCCGCAGCAGTTTCTCGCCGATGGAGCCCAGTTGGTCCCTCGATCGCGTCGGCGGTGACGCGGTCCGGGGCCGGGTCGGTGGCAACCTGGAGGATGCCGTCGGTCTGCCACGCGCGCACGAGGTCGTGCCCGAGGCGGAAGTCGGACTGCGTTCCGGTGACCTCTTCCGGCAAGCGGAACGTCGGGAGGGTCGTCGTCGTGGACTCCTTCGGGGTTGATGGTTGTCGGGTGCCCTACAGGCGGTGAGCGGCAACGTCATCGGGCAGACCGTGACCGACCCCGCAGCCCCACGCGATGGCGGTTGGAGCGTGCGGGGCGTGCTCAGCCAAGTTCGGCGGCACGACGGCGCCCCGGTCACCGGCCCCGCCCGTCGCGAACGTGGCCACCGCTGTTCCTGGCAGCGCGCCGACGATGCGCTCGTCCGGGGACGGCGTGGCTGACGATCGGGTCGTCAAGGCGCACGGCCAGGCGGTCGGGAAACCGGCCGGCGCTGCATGAGGTGGGCAGCGAGGTAGAGAACGGGACCTTCGAGCGACCGGCCCGACCTCGTCGCTGAGAGCGGGCCGTTGTGCCGACGATTCTCGCGGTCGCGCAACGTGTTCAACCATGTGCGAGCAGACAACGTCCTACCCTCGACGGCTGTGCACCCGCACCACTCTGCCGCCGACGGGCGCTACGCAACGTGACTGAACATGGTTGTGGCTGACCGCACGGTCGTGCCGATGAGTGGATGCAGCAGCCATGTGCAATTTCATGGTTGTCATTCGCGGCCCGAACCAATACGTAATCAGGTTCGCGGCGGCAGCCGAAGCGAAGCAGAGGGCATGACAGTCCCTCGTGCTGTCATCGTCCGAGTGTCTCCGACCGCATCACAATGCGCGCTCATGCCGCGGATCACGCGCTGGGCCTCCGCCCGCCGTCACCTTCCGTAGACGACGGACCCGGGCGCCGACCGCTGGGATCCGGCTGGCGGCTGGTGGTCCGCGCTGGTCGGGCCTCGCTGGACCGTGGCCTGAGGCTGAGAGCGAGCAAGATCCGCTGCATGCGCCTGGCAGCTACCGACGATCGAGCGTGTGCAGACGGCTTCGGATGTGGACGATCGAGTCGTAGCGTGGTGGCCGTGGCGTCCGACGAGACCGACATTGACCTGATCCGCGTGGCCCGGTGGTGCGATCAGAAGGTTCCCCAGCGTGCACGTCATCAGGTCCGCATGGAGTACCAGGTACGCGGCCATACCGTGACCCTTGTGGAGAGGCGAGTGCCGTGGAACGCGCTGGGCACCGAGTTCGGCCCGGCATGGACGACCCGGCCGGTGGCGCAACTGCGTCGAACACCCCAGGGGTGGCGCTTGTTCTGGCCCGATCGGAACACCCGCTGGCATCTGATCGACGACGTACCGGGCTCGCCGAGCGTGATACCGCTGCTGGAAGCCCTTGATGATCCGCGCCGCGCACTTCTCGGCTGACAAGGTCGCCCTTGGTGTCAACACCCGTGCAGTCCCCGCGGCGATGATCAGGGATGCTGGCCCGTGCCGCGCACCGAAATATCGGCCAACGCCGGTGCGGTTGCCTTCCCGCCTGGACGCTGCCGGTGCCGGCAAGGCTTGTGTCGAGGGGACCGCGCCGAGGACGCCGGCGCGGTCGACGGCCGCGGCGTGTCGATCCTCGACGTCGACCAGGCGGCGGGCGGCCGCCCGGACTGACATCGCCGTGCTGTGCCGGTCGTGGCAGATCCCGGTGTACGACCCCGGTCTGGGCCGGCGACGCGGTGCGGGCTTGGCAGCAGCCCGGCTCGTAAGTTGATCAATTCGTTGGCCGTGTGTTCGTCGTCCCGTCCGCACGTCGGCGTGACAGAGTGGGCGTTGTGAGGCAACGGGCGCTGGTTCATGTGGGAGGACCACCCGCAGCGGGCAAGACCACGTTCGTCGAGACGGTACTGGCCTACGCCGGTCAGAGCGTGATGATCGCGGCACGCTGCCGGCGTGACGACGCGTTGACCAAGGCCCGGGAGAGTCACCCGAAGACCGATCTCGAGCTGGGCCGCTACCGGAGCGCGGGTGCGGTGGCCGTGGCTCGGTACGATTTCCCCGGCGCGGACGATGCCCACGACTCGTTTTTCATGACCGGCCTCATGGAGAACTACTCCGACGCTGTCATGTTGGAGGGCGACCGCCCGCTTGTTTTCGCTGATCTCATGGTCTATGTCGTGCCGGCGTCGGGCGGGAGGCTGCTTGTGCGGCGCAAGGCGAATCCAGCCCAGAACCTGGGCGCGGCGGGTGTCAGACCGAGGGCACCGGCGATCTGCTTGGGTGGCATGCCTTGGTCACGGAGTCGGCGTACCTGCGAGAGCAACTCGGCGTTGTCCATGGGTGGGCATCGTATCGGCCACGTCGCGGTCGCCCGGTGCGCGGACACGGGTTACCGTCGTCGGCGTGGTTGACACTGATGCCCGGGCTGTGATCGCTGTGTTGGCACAGCCGGAAGCGTTGCTGGTCTTCGGCGCGATCGTCGTTGCGACGTCCAGGGCGCGCCGGCTGGACCGGATGGGGCATGTGCCGGTACGGAACTCGTACATCACGCCGTTCGGTCTGGCCAAGGACACGTCCCTGTCCCGAGCTGTGATCGAGCGGGCTGCCGGACAGCTCAAGCGAGTGGGACTGCTGGAAGTCCTGCCCGATGAGGACGGTCGGTATGAAAGCTGGCGCGTCAACCAGGCGTGTGGGGTGCAACTTCAGCGTCGTGGGGGTGACCAGGCACGATGCCGGTTCGGCAGGATGGGGCCATGGTGGTGCGCACCTTGGGTTTCATGGTCCTCCGGCAGATCCTTGCCCTGGCCGGCCTCGGCCTGTCGCCAGACGCCAAAGACGTGGAGATCGCCGTGCTGCGCCACCAATTGCTGGTCCTGCGCCGGCAGGTGGACCGGCCCCGCTACACGCCCGCCGACCGGATGGTCCTCGCGACCCTGGCGAAGCTGCTCCCCCGTAATCGCTGGCCGATCTTCCTAGTCACGCCGTCGACTCTGCTCCGCTGGCATAGGGAGCTGATCCGGCGCCGTTGGACCTACCCGACCCGTGGTCGACGGCGCCGGGAGTTGGACCCGGAGGTGGTCAACCTCGTGCTGCGGCTCGCCGGGAAAACCCGCGCTGGGGTTACGTGCGCATCGTCGGCGAGTGCCGCAAGCTGGGCGTGCGAGTGTCGGCGACCTCGGTGCGCACCATCCTGCGCCGCCACCGCCTGGGACCGGCGCCGCGGCGCGGCGGCCGGACGTGGACGCAGTTCCTGCGCACCCAGGCCACCGGGATGCTCGCCTGCGACTTCCTGACCGTCGAAACCGTCGCGCTGACCAGGCTGTACGTGTTCTTCGTCATCGAACTCGAGCACCGGCGGGTGCACCTGGCCGGGGTCACCGCCCATCCGACCGGCGCGTGGGTTACCCAGGCCGCCCGCAACCTGCTGATGGATCTCGATGAGCACGCCCACCGGTTCCGCTTTCTGGTCCGAGATCGCGACGGCAAATTCACCACCGCGTTCGACGCCGTATTCGCCGCCGCCGGCATCGAACCGATCAAAATCCCGCCGCGGGCGCCGAAAGCGAACGCCTACGCCGAACGCTGGGTGCGCACCGTACGGACCGAGTGCCTGGACTGGGTGTCATCTGGAACCGCCGCCACCTCGAACCCGTCCTGACCATCTATGTTGACCATTAGAACACGGCTCGACCGCATCGCGGCATCGACCTCAACACGCCCGTCACCGCGGCAGAACCGCCGCCCTTGAGCATCGCACAACTCCGACACATCGAGCGCGCGGACGTGCTCGGCGGGCTCATCCACGAATACCGCCACGCCGCTTGACCGACGCCGGTCACCACCACGCCGTCGAAGCTTCGCCAGGCAGGCAAAGGTGTGTGCTTCAACGCCGGGACAGACCCATGGCCCGCCGATGTCGAAGAGGAACCCTCGCCTAATGCAGGCCCACACTGACTGCCGGACGCCCCACGGTCAGCCGGATACGACGTCATCACACCCCGCCGGGCCACAGCATCGCCTGACCAACACCCGATCCGCCGAGCCGCACCCTTCACGTCGACGTCGGCCAGCACGTGCAGGTAGTTGTCGTGGCCGGTGCCGGCGAACCAGCGCACGGTCAGTTGCCGCCCGGTCCGTGACATGACGGGCAGGCCGGAGCCGGGCCGCCGGTCACGGTGGAACAGGTCGAGGACGTCGATGACCTCGTCGAGGGTGTCGGTGTCGAACCGGGCCACCACCACGCCCCGCGCGTGTTCGCCGGTGCAGACCTCGGCCGGCCAGGCGGTGTGCAGCCCGTCGAGGCTGACCACCGCCGGCCGCCAGGCATGCCCGACGTGGCCGGCGGTGGCCGCGTCGCCGGCGATCGGCGCCGGACTCGAGCGCAGCCCGTCGAAGGCGGCCTGCAGCCGATGCCGGCTCTGCCACAGCCACCGGCCGTGCACGCTGGCCTCGAACACCAGCAGGTGGTCGTCGACGTCGTCGACCAGGTAGGCCCACGCGTGGCCGACCGCCGCGCGGGTGTTGCGTAGGTCGCCGACCTCGCGGTCGGGTGGGCCGCTCCAGTCCATCTTCCCGATCCCGGCGACCAGGTCCGGGCCGGCGACCGGGCCGGCGCAGCCGGGGTCGAGGAACTCCCAGTCCTGGGCCAGCAGCCGTTGCAGCATGCGGTCGGTGTCGCCATCGAAGACGTCGCGCCAGATCTGGCGCAGCACCGGCACGATTCGCTCTGGGGCGCCGCCGTGGTACAGCCGGCGGGCGGTGTAGCTGTGCCGGTCGGGGTGAATGGTCCCGATCAGGCTCTCGGCGCGGGTCATCACCGCACCGCCATGCGGGTCGTGCCGCCGTTGTTTGCGGCGGGTAGTCGGCGGATGTGGTCGCCGGCGTCCAGGCACATCGACAGCCGGGAGCCGTTGTCCCAGTTGATGTCGACGGTGTGGACGGTCTCGTGGTGGCGCACGACGGTGCCCTCGTCGCCGGGGCGCAGCGCGGTGTGGGGGTCGTCGGTTCGGACGAGCGCGACGCGCTCGCCTGGCTGGTACGGCATGATGCTCCTTGCTGGTCGAAGGTGTGGTCGCCGCCGCGCACTCCAGGCGAGCGCGCGGTCGGTGGGGCAACGGGCGCCGGGTCGGGCGATGGCGGCCGGCCGATGCGGTGATCGCGGGGCGATGCGCCGCTTTCGGCGCCGGCGCGGATGAGGCCCGCTCGGTGACCGAGTCGCGTTTGTTGAATGTCCATATCGGACGAAGGGACGGTGACGGGCTCGGGGGGCTGGCCGAACAACCCGCCGAAGCTCGCCGCGCTTCGGCAGGACATCCAGCGGTGGGGATCTGGTGCCTGGTGGGTGACGCCACGTCTGTCCGGCTATTGCTGGTGGACGGCAATATTCGGACCATGCGGTATTCCGGCCGCTGGTGAGCGATCCGCGGAGGTTAGGTCCGAGGTGCGAGTTGGGCCGTCGGTAGCCTGGAGCGGTGCTGGAGCATGGCGGGGCGGCGTTGGGTGTCGCCGCGCCGCGGCGCGGCGCCTTGCCGAGTCGGGTCGGACGGTGATCCGGCCTGGTCTGACCGATCGCGAGTTCGACGAGGTGGAGCAGCGGTTCGGGTTCCAGTTCGCTGATGACCATCGGGTGTTTCTCGCCGAGGGGCTCCCGGTCTGGACCGAGGGCGACGATGATCCAAACAAGACGACCGGTCTTGGTTGGCCGGACTGGCGGGGTGGGGATCCGGGGCGGCTGCGCGAGCATTTGGACTTCGCTGTCCAATGCGCGCTGGAGGAGGTCGAGCGTGGGTATTGGCATCCGTGGTGGGGCGTAGAACGGCCCGCCGGGGTCGCGGAAGCGCTGCAGCTTGCGCGCGACCGTCTTGCCGCCGATGACCCCTTGGTGCCGGTGTATGTCCATCGGTACTTGCCTGCCGGTAGGGGCAGATGGGGCCACCCGGTGATGTCGATCTGGGGCATCGACGTCATCTACTACGGCATGGATCTGGCCGACTATGTCGACCGCGAGTTCACCGCTGACAACGACAATGACGGGGAGCCTGAGTCCCGCCCGCGGGCGCGACGGCCGTGCCGCGAGACGTTCTGGGTCCAGCTCGCCGACTGGAGTGAGAACGGCTGCCCGTTTCCACCTGTGTGACGCCTTGCTGGTACGTGCTGGCGTGGAGGATGGGTTTATGGCGCGGTACATACAGCGGCGTTGGGACGAGGAAGACGTCGTGTTCGTCTTCGAGCTGGATGATGCGGGCTGGGTGACTCGTCATCTGGAGTTTCGGGGCCGGACCGGACGCCGGTGGTGGCCAGCTCCCTCATGGAGTAGACGCGGGAGCTGGAGGCCGGCGGGATCCAGCAGCACCAGGCGAAGTACGGCGTGGTCGCGGAGGCGCCGCTGGGTGCGGACGAGCTGACGCTGTGGCAGGTCGTGGACCGGGCGGAGTTGGAGCGGTTGTGGCAGCACGCCCGGTTGCGGCTGGGCGGCCGTTGAAGACGGCCATCTGGCAGCGCACGGGGGCGAAAAGGGAGACCCTGCGCTGGGAGCATCGGGTTGAATGACGTGGTGATCATGATGCAGGCAGTCATCGAGGTTCCGGCGTTCGACGCCGGATCGGCGCGACCCTGGCCGGTGGCTGCGATGGCGTCCGGCTCGTGGTTGACGCTCAACGCCGATCGCACCGATGAGCAGGTCGGACTGTTCGTGGCTGCGCTTGCCAGTCGGATCGATGTTCGGCCTCCAGGCGGCCGGGATGAGGTCGTAGACGCGCTGCTGGCCGAGGAACTGCTCATCGCCGCGGGCGGCCTGCAGGTTGGTGACGCCACCGCCGGGGTGGCGGTGGTGCCGGGCTGCTGTGCCGGGTTGGAGGACTGGCGGGACTGGGTGCAGGTCCTCACCGGCGAATCGCCGTGGCTGGGGCACGACCCGGGCCCGGAGGTCGAGGTTGTCGGCGACGATCTACGGGTATGGCAGGACGGCGGCCCGAACCGTCATCGCGGCGGCTGGGTGCCCGTCCAGGTAGCGCAGTTGAACGGCGCGGCGCTGGTCGTCGGACAGGCGGGCCAGGGCGTGGCTGATCCGTACCGGCTCGACGGCCTGCGGCCCGGTGGCCGGCT
>WNFY01009532.1_pt1 | contig 12887 bp, 11 predicted proteins | sample 5400091 | NCBI WGS metagenome assembly WNFY01 (sample SAMN13153364, study PRJNA577476) | soil metagenome | isolation source: 60 cm soil or saprolite under grassland replicate 1 | place: USA:California | collected 2016-06-15 | reverse complement strand
ACAGGTTGGACGTTGTGGCCGCGGGCGAGCAGGGTGTCGTGGTAGTCGAGGATTTGTCCGATGCCCATGCGGAGCTGGCGGATCTGATTGGCCTTGGTGCAGCTCTTGACCTCGACCACCACGATGCCCTGCGGAGTGCGCCAGGCGAGGTCGAAGTCGGGGTCAAACGGCGGCCGGGCGTCGAACGGCTCATATCCGGCCGCCTCGGCGAGCGCGCACAGCTGGTTCTCGAGCTTGCGGTGGGCGCGCAGCCCGCTGCCAGCCGCGTCCGGGTCCCGTAGGGCGGCAGCGGTGGGGCTGCTGACCTCGACATTCTCGTCTCGATGCCGGAATGGCATGCCAAGCGGCTGGGTATCGGGAAGCGCGGCCGGCCGGGTGACGGGGCGCAGGTGGAATCGGATGACCTGCCGCATGGGGCCGCCGCCGGTGGAGGGGGCGGTAGCCAAGTCGTAGGGCTCGTCCTCGTCGAGCACAAACTCGCCGAGGTACTGCACCTCCCCCCTCGCGCCCTGGAACACCCGTAACGCTCGCCCGTCGGCGAGGTGGTTGCGCACCGCCAGGTTGCCCTTGGTCATGGTCTGCTCGCCGTGCTGCCCTTCGCCGGTGTAGTGGAAGCTGCCGTCTGGTGCCCATTGGTCGAAGTAGTCGTGCCGCTGGCCGGATCGCGGGTCGGTGAACACCAGGATGTTCGGGGTCTTGCGGGAGGGGCTAATGCCACTTTGCCCACTGCCGCCGTACCGGTCGTGGAGCTCGACGCGGCGGATCCGCTCACCTGGCTGCAACGTCCACGCCGGACTACCCGCCCCGGCTGCGCCCGAGAGCTGCTTCGATGAAGAATCCGCAGGGCCAGGCTGGTGCCGGTCGAGGATCGCCGACCACTCCTCATCGGAGAGCCGGAAGGGGTTGCCGGCAAATGGCTGGCGCAAGATCGCAGCCGAGGCAAAGCGTGGATCCTGCCGTAGCTCGTCTCTGGTGATCGGGGCGTGGCGGAACTCCTCGGTCAACTGGATTGGCAACCACCAGCGGGTCCGACCCGCCTGCTCGGTGTCGGTCCAGTACGCATCACCGGCGCCGGGATCTTCGTATGCCGGGTCGATGACGCGGCCGAGTGCGATCACGCCCGCATAGCGCCCAGCCACCCAGAGGGCCACATCGTCACCCTTGCGAGCGTCAGCCAGGTGACGGTTGACCGACCAGGCGGTGAGCTCATCGAAGGTGTGATCGGCAAAGAAGTCGTCGACCCTCCACCGTTCAGGGTTGCCCTGCAACAACCAGTGACCCATGGCACCTCCCGGCGCATCAGCGATCCACGCACGGCTATCCAACCGCTCTTCGTGCTCCCGCCTGTACCTGTCGTTCGCCGGGTGACTCAGGTGGAGACGATCGGCGAAGCGCGCGCAAGCGCACGGGCCTCACGCCTGAGGCGGGTGAGCTGCTGATGGAACCCATGTTGCTGGTTTTGATCAAGGTTCAGCGGCACGCTCAGCAGCGTGATCAGCTGCCCTTCTACCAACCAGGGACGATCCAGCTCAACCCAGGTGACGTAGGCGTTCTCCGCCATCCACGCCGACAGGCGATGCTCGCCATCGGCGAAGGTCAGCCGGTTGCCGCTCCCGACGCGACGAAGCTGGATCCCAAGCCGCTCGGCAAGCAGACAACCAAGGGTAAGCCGCAGCGTCGAGCCGGCCGCGTTACCCCGGTAGTGGTGCCGGATGCGTGATCGGAGTGTCTGGCTGCTCCCTGGCCGGCCATTGCCAGGCGGTGCCTTGGGCGCGATGCCGACATACAGCAACGTCAGGTTCCCCCAAGTTGCGCACTGGCTGGTAGCGAGGGGGTACGGCAGCTCCTTGAAGTACCAACCGTACAGGCCCGGGCGGCTTGGAACTGGACATGGCCGCTGGAGGACCTCGGCCTGTGACCAAAGATGAGCCGGTCGAACAAGCTCAGCGAACACTTCCCGCGCGTCCACCCCAGCTCCCTACGGCAGTTACACCTGGGCTATGCAACTACAGTTCTGCGCTAAGTCTAACCAGATCCGATGACCATCAACTGACCGCCAGCTCCGTAGGCGGCTGACCAGCGTTGTGTCTTTAGGCGAGAGCTGATGCCGCGACCGGGAACTCGTCCCATAATTCCCCGTCGAGCTGCCGTCCGCCTGCTTTCGGGGTACGGCCCCCCCATTGCTTGAAGAAGAACGGGACATCGGAGTTGCGGCAGGTGTCTCGGATCTCGCGTGCCCACGTAGGGTCCATGGGTCGCGCGCCGGGTCCGCTCTCTCCGCCAACAATGACCCACGAGATATCGGCCAAGTCCAGGTGGAGCGGGCCGAGCAACGGCTCAACCGACAGGAAGCGAATGGCAGTAGGCACCTTGCGCAGCTCATCAACGCGCCAGGCGCGATGTTGGTCTTCGACCGATACGCCAAGCCAGATGTTGGGTGGCCAAGGCAGGTCACCAGCCAAGGCAACCACCCGCTTCGGGCGCTTGGTCAGGATTTGGAAGGTGTGATGCGGTGCTCTGACCATAACCTCGAAGGCGGCTTCGATGAACCTGGTCGGAACTTTGGGGTGGAACAGGTCGCTCATCGAGTTCACGAAGACGCGCCGCGGGGTCCGCCAGCGCAACGGCAGCTCAAGGATATCCGGGTGCAGAGTCACGGCGAAGCCGTTGGCGTAGCGGGTATTTCCCATGGCTTGCAGGCGCTTGGCCAGGCGCTCTGCGTAGCAGTTGTCGCAGCCCGGGCTCACCCGATCGCATCCCGTCACCGGATTCCACGTTGCCTCTGTCCATTCGATGCTGGACCGATCCCCCATGAGCTGACTCCCCTCACCGCTTGCCGTGTCGAACGCATGTTCGGATCGTAGCGCTGTGTCTACGCTACGCCAAGAACCGAACGATGGTGCCTTGGGGGAAGGTGTAGGCCTTCTTGCGAGGCGAGACCATAACTTGCACGCGACCTTCCCTCTCTAGGGGTGCCATGACCTTGCGGTTCCAGTGGCTCGCCCGATACGGCGTATCAACGAGGACAAAGTGCTCTATTTCGGCTACCGTGGTCTCCTGGCCTTTGAACCGCTGAACAAGCGCACTTCTCAAGGGGCCGACATCGACAGCGTCGTCGCGGAACAGCACATCTTGGCCTGCCAGCCGGTCAGAGAAGCGGAAACCAGCACCAGGATCGACCTTCCACATGGCATCCTTCATCCGGCTCAATCCAGTAAGGCTGCGGGTTCCATGAAACAGATAATAGCCCGTATGGCCGTTGAGGCCTATCATCTCGAAGCTCTTTACATAGGTGAAGCCGCATTGAGTCTGAAGCTGACGCTGGTAGAGGTCGTGGAGAAAGGCCTTGCGCGGCTCACCAGTGAGTCCGGCGGCCTGGCGATATCCGTCAGTACCAAAAAGCTTGTCGAGATGGTCAGATACTTTCTCTTGGGTAATGAATCTGTTGACGTAGTCGAACATGAAGGTAAAGAGTACTTCGCACGTGTCGAAGGCAAGCAGCCGGCAGAGCAGGTCGAGCGGGGCCTCACTGAATCCGAATGGGTCGACGAATGCAAAGGTCGGAGCGAGCGATGCTCGTTGTTGATCGAGAGTGGCCAAGATGCTCTCCGCGCCCTGTTCGAAGGTCATGTCGCCCGCCTCGACACTGACATTGGGCGGCCAGCCGCCTTGTTGTTGTCGGCGCCGCTCAAGTTCCCTCTGTAAGGACTGGTAGCGTTTCTGCTTCGGCTCCAGAAATAGGAATACGAACTCGGTTCGCCAGCGAGAAAAGTGCGGGTGATTGAGCAGGGCATCCAGGGCTATGAGTGGAGAACCGGGCTCACCGCCCTTATAAATGCCAGGACCAGCGAAGCCATCCAGGAACACAATGCGCTGTCTTCCGCTACTGCTCAAGATTGGAAACCAGGCACCAAGGTAGTGCCGTAGCAGTTCATGCTTGGCCTTAGTATGCGGGTCAAGCGGCCAGATAGGCTCCTTGGGTGGCATACGACCCCTTATAACGAAGGTCCGGGACAGTGTGACTGCACCATATCGGCATCAGGCCCGGTATGCCTAGACCTCCCGCTATCGGGCAACCGGCCCCATGATGCCGTGAGCGAGCTCTAGCAACAGCCTTTCGCGGACCACCCAAGCCGACCTGGCCCCGTGCAGGCTATCAAGCACGAATGGGCACCGTCGTGATGGCCTGACTGCGGTGGGCACTGGACATTCGCGCTTGACAGCCGGGCATCGGTGCCCCGCCTGCGCCACAGTGGCCCGGGCGATCCGATCGGCCAGTATCCCGAGGGGAGGAAGGGTCCTCCCCCGGGTCCCTCATGCGGACGGTCCTCACGGTCTATCAGTCGGGGACACGAATCGCTCAGGCGTGCCCGGTAGAGGCCGGTAGGGCCTCGCAAAGTCATGTTCGTCGTCCATTGTCGATCAATCCGTTTCTTCGCTGAAGTGTGCTCCGCTCGCCTTCCGGTTGAAGCCTGTTGGCCATATGGTGGTTGTGTCGAAAATCGCCTCCTGCATGCGTACATCATCGAGGTCTGCCTCCTGAAGGGTCGCCCCCCGGAGATCCGCCCCCTGAAGGTCCGCCCCCTGAAGGTCCGCCCCCTGAAGGTTCGCTCGGAGATCCGCTCCCTGGAGATTCGCCTCCTGAAGGTTCGCCCCTTGGAGGTCTGCCCCCTGAAGATCGGCTCCCTGAAGGTTCCCACCTCGGAAGATCGCGTGCCTCATACCGCTGAAGGAGAGGACTGCCTCCTTCAGGTTCGCACCCTCGAACAATGCTCCTTCCAAGTTCGCATGGGTAAATATCGCTCCTGCCAGGTTCCCCCGCTCCAGCGTCGCGCCTGCCAGGTCGGCCCCGTCGAAGCTGGCTCCTTGCAGGTCCGCATGACGGAGTTGCGCCTCTTGCAGGTAAGCGCCGTCGAGAATCGCTCTGTGCAGGTCAGCCCGATCAAGATTCGCCCGCCGAAGGTCCACCGCGCGCAGGTCAAGGCGTGCCGCCTGCGCGAAGCCACCACGGTCAAGGACCGTGAGAGCCGCATGCACGTCCGGTGCGCGGAATTGCAGCTCAAGGACTTCGCTAATCAGCTTGTGCTCGGCGGGTTGGCCGGGATGGGGCCGGAGCCAGGATGCATGGCTGCGGACGTAGGCGGTGAGGACCTCACCGATGACCGGTCGATCGGACGGAGAGTCGCGGGCAATCCGCTCAAGCGCATAGATGCCCCCTAGGACGACCTCAAGCTGCCCATGGCTGTCGCCGAGCTGGTCGATTGCACGAGTGAACCGTTCCGTGATCTGCCCTTGGCGGGCCAGTTCAAGCTGTTCACGGGTTCCTTGAAGGGTGCCTTGGAGTTGATCGCGGCCGAGCCGGAGTTGGCCGGCGGCGACGTAGACACCGAGAAGAACTGCGAGTCCGCCGAGACCCTGTAGGAGTGCGGCGCGGAGGTCGTCTTGCAGCTTGAACCGATCATTCCGGAGTTGGATCCGGTCCTTGCCCACAACCTGCTCTCGATCCAGTTCTCCATTACTGAGCGGCGGGCGCACTAGTTGCGGCACGACCAGTACGACGACGGCTACCACTCCAACTACCAGCGTAGCGAGTGCCCATACGGGGGGGCGCCGGTGTAGGTGTCCCGATGCCTCTTGCTGGTGTGGCGGCGTCATGGTGTTCGTCCCCAGTGACTATCGATCAGAGGAACGCTTTCGGTGTGGTTGGATGGTGACTTGACCCTCCCTATTCTCCGCGTTGACTAGAGCGCACTCCAGTTGCGGGAAGACAACAGTTCCAGCCGGTGCGGACTCCGACGCCAGTCCATCGCTTCTGGTTGGGTTCAGCGGGAGACTGGAGGCCGAAGCGAGCCGGCATCGGGGCACTCCCCGGCCTTCGGCACATCCCGATCGTTTCGTCTGGTCGGATTGTGACAGGCAGAAACGTTACGTAGGCGGGGCTGACCAGTCACGAGCGAATCGTCACAGTTGACATGCGCAACGGTTCGTGCCACAGCAAGGCAAGCACTATAGGGTGATGAATGGATCGTCACAGCAGGAGCAAGCTACGTGTGACGACACGTTGGTGGGAGCCGGTGACGCTCCGTTGTCCTCGACCTCGGTGCGGTTGAAATCGAATCGCCATCGAAAATGGCGGCGCGCCGAAGGTGCGCGGAAATTGCGAGCGCTCCATGCGGCAGCCGGACGGCTGATTCATCAATCGCCGCCGAAGGCGGCTCCATACAGCCGGCAGGCTGACGAATGGATCAAGCGCGCTCGCACCTCTCCCCCAAGGGGGGCCAGTCGCCCGCGGTTTTTGCGGGCGACTGGCCCCCCTCGGGGGCTCTTGCCTGCGGTGATGCCGATGCCGAAGGCGAGGTCGGGTCCGCCACTGGGTGCGGGGCTTTGGCGGGGCTTTGGCGGGCTTTTGGCGGGGCTTGGCGGACCCGTCGAGGCGCCTCGTGCCGGGCCGGGTGAGGTCGACCTCGCGGTGAGCCGGGCAGGGCTGCGGAGCTTGCCAGCGCAGCAGCAAGCGCCGAAGGCGCTTCCCTACGGGCAGCAATTCCAGCACGCCTGGAGCTGCCGGCGGGCGGGAATTGCGCGGGCGGATCGTGGCCCGGGTGGTGACGATCCGCCCGTCACGAGGTACAAGGCCAGGTGGCACGGTCGGATCGTCACAGCCGAGCGAAGGCGTGACGATCCGTTGGTGACACGGTGGGGAGGCCAGCGGGGGGGGTGACGTTCCGTCCGTGACGCTGGCCTCGGCGGCGGGATTAGTCAGTCGCAGTTGCTTTGATCGGTCCTGGTAGTAATGGCGGCTGCCGCGAGCCTGATAGCCACGTCGCCAGTATGGGCTCGGGCAGCTGACGCCCGAATCCTGGGTAGGCACCAGATCAGCCCGACGGGCAGGCGGAGGATCTCGGCATGGTCATTCGGGATGATCATAGGGGAGCAAGTCCGGCCCACGGCTGGGGTCAACGCGACCACCCGCGTCGTGGTCATCCCGGAGTTAAAAAGAGGTTCGCTCGTTCCGGCGACATGATCACCACTCGCCACAGGGACGGGCCGCAGTAGGCAGCAACGAGCAGGCAAACGCCAGGCGCCCCCGGATCCGCTCTAATCCGGCATTCCGGTTTGTTCACGCCGAAATCTCTAATTCCCTACCCGCGTCCGAGCGGTCCTCCCCGACCGTAGGAAGACTTGGCCTTATTGGCGTATTGCCTGCGAACGACCCCCGTGCCTAGATTCCGAGGGTCGCGGTCGCCGACCCGGGACCGTCGCTGTCGGAGGGGGTCTTGGCGTGAGACGGCTCATCGTGCTGGTGTCGGTCGCAGCAATGACGCTACTGGGCCTTGTGGCAGTTGGTGGCTCGGCCCAAGCGAAGGTACCCGGCCCGAACGGCCAGATCGTGTTCGGGCGATACGACCCGACGATCGACGACTTCCATGTCTTCACGGTGAACCCCGACGGGACCCACGAGCACCAGCTACTGCCTGATGCCGCCGGTCTTCCCCATTGGTCGCCGGACGGGAGCCAGATCCTCCTCACGATCTGCTGTCCGGGCCGCCCCGCGATCATCAACGCGGATGGGTCCGGCTTCAAGCTCCTAGACGTGGCCGGTGTCCTACCGGATGCGGACATGGGGTGCAGAGCCTGGTCGCCCGACAGCACCCGACTCCTCTGCCAGGTCATCAGGTTCGAGGGCGACACCTCGCTGAACGGCATCTATACCATCCGCTCCTCCGACGGCGGCGACCTCACGCGGCTCACCGTCAACCCCTACCCGCCACAAGGCGAGTTCGGCGGGGGCGACATCCCCGGTGACTACTCGCCGGATGGAAGCCAGTTCGTCTTCATGCGGGCGAAGCCGGGAGCCGATCCAAACGCCCGTCACCAGCGGGGCGCCCTGTTCGTGGAGAACGCCGACGGAACCGGCCTGCGTCAGATCACCCCCTACGGTCTGCCGAACTCCCATGACAACGCGGCCGAGAGCTGGTCGCCGGATGGGAGCGCTATCTTGTTCGCCAACGAGCACGGGTCGCTCTTCGTCGTCCATCCCGACGGCACCGGTGTGCGGGAGATCACCCTCGACACGGGCGGAGGATTCTCCTTCGCTTCCACCCCCGGCTGGACACGCCCGACTTCGAGGACCTTGCGGACTGGGGGCCACACCCCCTGGCAACATAAGCAGTCGGTAGCTCGACCGGCGGCCCCCAACGCACTCTGGATGGGTGACGGTGGCCTCGCGCCACGCGGGCCTTGCGGCGGTAAGCGGTTGGTCTCACCCGGCTATGCTGCCAGCAACCAGACGAATGTCACCGGAACGAGCGAAGCTCTTTAACGGTGGTTTGTTGAGACCGGAGCGCTGATACCGGTTGAGCAAGTCTTCACGCAAGTTTTAGAACGTCAACGCAGGGGGTTCTGGCGCGAGCAGGCTCTCCTCTTGCTCGCTGGAGCAATTCTTGGTGGGGTCGTGAGTGAGCTACTGCATTGGTTACTCGAAAGTTCCCTGTGGCACAGATTCTTTCAATGAGGCGATTCGGAGCCGGCGAGCATGGCGTCGGTGAGACACTTACGCCGAACGCCTCAGCCGCGCCACTGGCCACGCGCTGACCAAGGCAGCAGGCGACAGCTACGGAGCGCGCTCTAGCTCGGCTCGCCGCTTCGAGAGTTGAGTGTGCCGTCTTCGGCTGAGCCGGCCTTCGGACAGAGCGACGCCAACCAGCACAATCAGCGCACCTACCGCGAGGTTCCAGCCCACAGGCTCCGAAAGAACCGCGAGGCCGAGCAGAACGGCCACGATCGGCAGTAGGTAGGTGACGGTGGAGGCCGCCGTAGCCCCCTCGTCAGCGATGAGTCGGTAGTTAAGGACGTAGGCAATGCCTGTCCCGATCACTCCGAGCACGATCACGCTTGTTACCACGCTGGTTGTGAGCGCCATGTGCTGGAGGGCGACGCCAGGTGCCAGGATGCCCAGCAGAACAGCGCCCGCGACCATCTGGCCCGTAGACAGCACCAGAGGCGAGAATTGACGCGCGCTCAGGAAGCGTCGCGCGTAGACGTATGAGGTCGCGTAACAGGCAGACGCCAGTAGAGAGGCTCCAACCCCTAGGAGGGAGCTACCTACTCCCCCGTCGCGCCACGGAGCGGCAAGTACCACAACACCAAGGAAACCCAGGGCCAAGCCGAACACGCGCGGCACCGTAAGGCGTTCCGTATGGGTACTGACAGCAAACACCAGCGTAAACAGGGGCGTGGTGGCGTTGAGGACGCCAGCCAAGCCCGAGCTGATGTGCTGCTCGGCCCAGGCAAACAGAAAGTACGGGGCAATGTTGGTCACGACTGCCATAACTGTCAGGTGAGCCCAGGGCGTCAGTCGCCGTGGAAGCGCCTCCTTGCGATAGGCCACAATCACAAGCATGGCAACCGCGGCGGCCAGCAGCCGGCCAAGAACGATCTGGATTGGGCTCATGCCCTCCAGCGCGATCTTGATCAGGAGAAACCCCGATCCCCAGAGCACCGCCAGTGCTCCGAGGCGAGCGATACTTGCCCTGCTTATGGCGATGCTCCCCGCTGGACTGCCTCGTGCTCAGCAAGATAGCGCTCATGGAGATCCCGGGCCTCGGAGGTGTCCGGGTATTTGAGCAGGAGAGCCTGGTCAAGCTCGGCGACTCGCGCGATGGTGCTTCCCGCCTTGCGTTGGGACGCGAGGGCAAGAGTCCCGAGGTGGTACGCCTCATCCACCTGCCCTCGCTGTACGGCGATCAGTCCAAGATCAACCCGGGTTTCCGCTAGTCGCACGGGCCACCGGCTTGTACCCGGCACGGCGAGACATTGAGTCACGACCTGGTTTGCGTGCTCTTCAGCGCGATCAGCTTCCTCGAGCCAGGCGTAGATGGTGGCGGCGTAGAACGACAGCTTGGAGGCGTCGAAGACGAAGTGGTGCTCGGGATGGGAGGGGACCGGCAAGCGGGCGAGGGCCGTTGCTCCTCGGCGCATGGCCTGTTCGGCTTCCTGCCGGTTGCCAAGGCGGGACCAGCCCTTGGCTTCCTGAACGGCGAGCTGCACGCCTGCTGAGGTGTTGGGCGCCAACACCAGGCCGGTTCGTGAGTGATCGATCGTCTCTTCGTAGCGGCCCTCTACCAGGGCGAACCATGCCAGTAGCTCAAATGACCACGCCATGATCTCCTGATGCTCGGCCTCCTTCCCGAGCTGGAAGGCCGCGTCGCGGGTTTCCTCGGCTCCCTCCCGATTCCCCATGTCGAACTGAAGGCATGCGAGCAGGACCGACGACCATCCACCGGCCACCAGAAGATGCCGATGCTGAGCGAGAGTTACCTTGCCTCCTAGAAGGCGCTTGACCTCGTGAAGCCGACGCTGGATTCGCGGCGCAAGTAGCGCTGGAGAGGTTGTTGGGTAGTCTCGGCAGTATCGGTCTACCCACTGATCGATCGTTTCCAGGGTTCCCGCCCCAATGTCGGAAGCCTCCGCATGAAGCGCGAGAGCCTTGGCTTCCTCCATCCCGGCCACCATAGGCTCAAGGAAGGTGCTGTTTCCGAGCTGTGATTCCTCGGCGTTCAGCTCGGCTGGTGGAAAGACTCCAACCGGTGATCCGTGCCTGCCTAGTCGCTCCCACTCGTCCCATTCGGCATTGACGAAGGGAAGCAACGCGCGCAAGGCGCCAGCGGCCGGAAGCTCCCGTTCACAGTTCTCGACGAACTTCTGGTCAGGGCGAATCATGCCACGCTCTATGGCGCTGACGGTGGAGCCAGCGTAGCCAATGCGCTTGCCGAGTTCAGCTTGAGTGATGGCCGGCCTGGGGCGTAGCTGGACGCGAAGCCGCTGCACTGTGGCACCGAAGAGGGCCGCCCATGAGGCGTAGGGGTTTAGCGGCTTCGGCGGTCGCGGCATCGCAGATTCCCTATCGGTTCTCTATAGAAAACTGATCGATTTCAGGCACTCGACATAGCCGTTGGCAATGAGGTTTTCTCAGTTGAGGGTACATGACAGCACTCAACGAGGGGACCCCCTTGGCAACGTCAACTCTCGGGCTTACTCGACCTCCGCCGGGCTGTGCCATATCGCCGGACGAGTTCATGGTAGACGGTGAGCAGGAATGCGCGTTCCTCTGGGCCAAGGTTCGGATCGGAGTTGACGGCCTCAGCAACGGTCGAAGCGCGGTGATCACTCAGTTCATCGACCACGACGTATCCGAGCGGACGAGACAGTGTGCCTGGACCTACGCTCAAGCACCTCTCGGCCTGTGCGACTGTCTCGGGTGGTGGTGTGGTCTTGCCTCGCAGCCACTTCGATACAGATGCCGGCGCGAGACCCAGCTCCCGAGCCAGGGTGCGGCCGGACATACGAGCGTCTTCGAGCGCCTGCCGCAGCGCTTCACCAAACGCTTTCCGTTGCTCGGCTGTAGTCACTCGCCGGACGCTCCGTCGTCGGTGTCCACCTGGCAACAAGCATGCCCGATCCGTCAAAGACTCGTCGACACTGTAGCTTGTCAGTTGACGCCTGATTCCTATCAAGCTACATTCGTCAGAGTCGCGGCCAGTGCTAGCCCCACCACCGCGACTTCACGCCAAACGAGGGAGCGCCCATATGGCTCGGCCGCGACCGATGACTCCTGCAGAACGAAGCCTGCTTGCACGGCAGGCCGCGCACATGATGCATGCGCAGCACGACGCACAGGAGACGACCGCGAAGGCTCGCGCATCCTTCCTCGCCAAGTTCGAGCGAGAAGTTGATCCGGACGGCGTGCTACCGCTTGAGGAGCGTCGCCGTCGTGCAGAGCACCTGCGGCATGCCCATTTCGCGCGACTCGCTCGCGCTTCTGCCAGGGTCCGGCGCGCCAAGGCCGACCGCAACCAGGGAGGTGATGGGACCACCGATCGCCAGCAGTAGGAAGAGGCCCCGGGGCGTCTAGCCACGCACCCGGGGCCGAACAACACACCACGAGGGAGCTACCCCGAGATGCGCGATCAGCGTACCAATCCTGGCGTGCCCGGCGACATGCCGGCACGCAAGACCTGTTCACGCTGTGGTGAAGCGAAGCCGCCCAGCGCCTTCTACGACAACCCGGCGACCGTCTGTAAGCACTGCCAGAACCGAGCTTCGCGGTTCTCCAACGTCTGCCGTCAGGCAGCTCTCGCTTGCCTCACCCACGCTCACCAGGCCGAGTACAAGGCGCTGTTGGAGGCCGAACGCTCACGGCGTCTGAACGGACCTGAGCCCCTTTCGGGTGGTGGTCCGGATGCGGCCTGAGCCTCTGACCACTCCCCAGCGTCACGAAGCTGTCGGCTTGAGCGCGGGCGAGAAGCTGCTCGCCGTCGTCCTGGCCGTGACCGCAGCGGCCGGCGCGTTCGCGTGGGTTATCGGCCAGCTCGCGGGCCTGCTGTTCGCCCACGCCTGGCTGCACGTCGGCGCCGCCGACATGCCCGAGGTGCTATGGCATCTGCCCAAGCATCCCGGCGACCCCGCGCTGGCCTGGCCCGCCCAGTTCGGCCCGGAGCTGCCTGGCCCGGTCGGAATGTACTTCTGCGCCGTGCTGGTGGTCGGCGCGCTGGTGGCCGTGGTCGGCCTGGTGGCGCGCTACTGGCCTGGGCATCACGGGCTGCGCTCAGGCGTGCCACTGCTGCCCCACCGCAACCGCCACCGTGCGGCCACGTGGGCGAGCGGCTGGGAGCTGCGCCGCCTGGTGGTGCGCCGCCCGACCGCTGGCCGGGTGATCCTTGGCCGCACGCGGGGTGTGGCGTCGCGGCTGCTGGCGGCCGAGGACTGCCATTCGGTGTTCGTGTTCGGCCCCACCGGGAGCCTGAAGACGACCGGGATCGTGATTCCCGCGATCAAGGAATGGACCGGCCCGCTGGTGGCCACCTCGGTCAAGCCGGATGTGATCCGCG
>WNFY01004478.1_pt1 | contig 12888 bp, 13 predicted proteins | sample 5400091 | NCBI WGS metagenome assembly WNFY01 (sample SAMN13153364, study PRJNA577476) | soil metagenome | isolation source: 60 cm soil or saprolite under grassland replicate 1 | place: USA:California | collected 2016-06-15 | reverse complement strand
CCGTCAGGACACCACTTCCAGCCCGCACACCAGCCTGCGTCATGACCGCACAACCACCCCCGGCCCCCATCCTGATCCGGTGTTCTCCGCCGGCAGAACCGGAACCAAACCAAGATCAACACAAGCTAAGCGGCATTGAGCTCCAGCTGCATGGTTGCGGCAGCCATGCAGTACGGGGGCGGGACGGGTGGTGCCGCGGGTAGGGGGAAGGGGGAAGGGGGTCGTGCCGTAGGGTCGTCATCGCATGTCGTCGCAGCCGCGAGAGGTGAGCCCGCGTGGACATCATCAGGTACCGAACCGGCGATTCCGCCGTCGCGCTGGTCGGCGTGCGCGACGAGGGGCAGGTGTTCGGCCTGCCGGGCGTGCCGTCGCTGGCCGCCCTGTGGGCGCTGCCGCTGGCCGAGATCAGGCAGCGGGTGCGGGACCGCGAGGCCGTCCCGGCCGCGGGCGTCACCCTGCTGCCGCCCGTCGACGGCCGGACCGAGGTCTGGGCGGCCGGGGTCACGTACGTCACCTCCCGCGAGGCGCGGGTCGAGGAGAGCGAGAGCTCGGCCGACGTCTACCGGCAGGTCTATGAGGCCGAACGGCCCGAGCTTTTCTTCAAGTCGGCAGCGTGGCGAGTTATCGGCGACGGGCAGACCGTCGCGGTGCGCGCCGACTCGGTAGTCGACGTGCCGGAGCCCGAGGTCGCCCTGGTGATCAACCGCTTCGGCGAGGTCGCGGGCTACACCGCGTGCAACGACGTGTCGTCCCGGTCGATCGAGGGCGAGAACCCGCTCTACCTGCCGCAGGCCAAGGTCTACCTGGGCGGGTGCGCGGTGGGCCCGGCGATCCGCCCCTCCTGGGAGATCACCGACCCCTATGACCTCGGCATCGAGCTGACGATCCGGCGCGACGGCGCGGTCGCCTGGCACGGCCAGGCCAGCACCGCCTCGCTGCGCCGCAGGTTCGACGACCTCGTCGGCTACCTGATGCGTGCCGACATCCACCCCGACGGCGTCGTACTGGCCACCGGGACCTGCCTGGTACCGCCCGCGCCGTTCAGCCTGGCTGACGGCGACGTCGTCACGGTGGCCGTGACCGGCGTCGGCACGCTGACCACCGGCGTCGTCCGCGGCCTTGACCGCATGCGCGAGACCTTCGGACCGTGAGCGGGTGCCGGAAGTGGCTGTTCAGGCGGGTGCCGGATTTAATGGCTGGTGTGCTGATCGAGCGGGCGGGCTTCCTGGCCTCGCTGGAGGAATTGCTCGGCGAGGCGCTTGACGGCAGCGGCCGGCTCGTGTTCCTGGGCGGCGAAGCGGGCGTCGGCAAGACGACGCTCGCCGCGGCCCTGGCCGACGCCGCCGCTGTGCCCGTGCGGCGCGGCTCCTGCGACAACGTCACGACCGCCGAGGCGCTCGGCCCGATCCTGGATGCCTTGCCCGAGCTGATCGCGGCGGTGGACGACGAGGCGGGTGTGAGCAGGCTCCGGCTGTTCAGGAACGTGCGCGGGGCGCTGTCCGGGTCCCCGATGCTGCTGCTGCTCGAGGATGTCCACTGGGCCGACGAGGCGACCCTGGACATCCTGCGCTACCTGGGCCGCCGCCTGGCCGGGGTCCGGCTGATGATCCTGGCCACGTTCCGCTCCGAGGAGGTGAGCCGCGATCATCCGCTGACCGTGGTGATGGGCGATCTGGCCGGGCTGTCCGGCGTCGTCCGGATGCAGCTGCCCCCGCTGACCGCCACGGGCGTGCGGCAGCTCCTGGACGCGGCGGGCTCGGCCCTGGACGCCGACGCGATTTTCCAGCGCACCGGAGGGAACCCGTTCTACCTCACCGAGGTGCTCGCGGCCGGAGCCGAACAGGTACCGGCCACGGTGCGCGATGCCGTGCTCGCCCGGGTGGCCCGGCTCTCGCAGGCCGGCCGGGACGCTGCCGCGGCGGCCTCGGTGCTCGGTCGGCGCGCCGAGGTGGGCTTCCTCGCCGCCGTGTCGGGGCAGCCGCTGACCGCGATCGACGAGTGCCTGGACCGCGGCGTGCTGGTATCGGACGGTGACGCCGTGGGATTCCGGCACGACCTGGCCCGGCTGGCCGTCGAGGGATCACTGTCCGCGGCTCAGCGTGCCAGTGTCCACACAAGGGCGCTCGCGCACCTGACCGCGCGGGGCTCGCACGACCACCGGTGGCTGGCGCACCACGCCGCGGGCTGCGGCGACCGCGCTACAGTGATGCGGCACGCCCCGCTCGCCGCGGCCCGCGCTGCCCGTCTCGGCGCGCACCGCGAGGCCGCGGAGCAGTTCCGGCTGGCGCTGCGGCATCACTTGCCGCCCGACCGGCAGCGGGCCATGCTTCTCGAGCAGCTATCGTACGAGTGCTACCTGACCGCCCAGCTGCCGCGGGCCAGGGACAGCTGGCTGGAGGCGCTGCCCATCCACGAGCGGGAAGGGAACGCGCTTTCCGTCGGCACGGCGCAGCGGTGGCTGTCGCGGCTGTCCTGGGTTCTCGGGCAGAACGCGGACAGCGAGCGCTATGCCGCCGCCGCGGTGAGCACGCTGGAGTCACTCGAGCCCGGCCCGGAACTCGCCATGGCCTACAGCAACATGGCTCAGCTGTACATGCTGGCTGGCGACACCGCGCCGACGGTGCGCTGGGGCACGAAGGCGATTGAGCTGGCCCGTGAGCTCGGCGATCGTCAAGCCGAGATCCACTCGCTGAACAACGTGGGCACGGCGCTGGCGACTGGTGGTGACGTGCTCGAAGGCCATACCAGGCTGACGCAGAGCCTCGACCTCGCCCTGGCCGAGGATGCCCATGAGCACGCCGCCCGGGCTTTCACCAATCTCGGCAGCACCGGCGTCATCAACCGGTCGCTGGCCGAGGCCGACCGGCACCTGCGGGCCGGCATCATCTACTGCGCCGACCGCGACCTCGACACCTGGCGGCTGTACATGACCGCCTGGCTGGCCCGCTCGCTGGCCGAGCAGGGCAAGTACGCCGCAGCCGAACGGCACGTCGCCGACGTCACGCGGCACCCGCATATAGCGCCGATCACCCAGGTCAGCGTCCTGCCCGTGGTCGGCGTGCTCGCCGCCAGACGCGGCCTCGACGGTACAGAGGCGCTGGACGAAGCCCTCGCTATCGCCGTCCGGACCCGCGAGTCCCTGCGGCTAGTGCCGGTGGCCGCGGCGCGCGCCGAAGCGGCGTGGATCGCCGGGCGCATCCAGGAGGTGGCCGCCGAGATCGACCACGCCTGGCCCGCCACCGTGGCGCATCCGCAGCCATGGGACCTGGGGGAGCTGAGCTGGTGGCTGTACCTGGCCGGGGATCACCGGCCGGTCAGCGCGCCCCTGCCGCGGCCCTTCGCGCTCATGCTGGCGGGCGAGCACCAGGCGGCCGCCGCAGCGTGGGAGGCCCTTGACTTTCCGCTATGGTCGGCCTACGCGCTGGCCTTCTCGCCGGAGATCCGGGACGCCCAGCAGTGCCTGGACATCCTCGACAAGCTGGGCGCCCTGGCCGTGCGCCATGCAGTGCTGCGCGACCGGCACGCCCGCGGCCTGACGGTACCGCGCGGCCCGCGGACGGCGAGCCGTGCCAACCCGGCCGGGCTCACCGCCCGCGAGGCCGAGGTGCTCCAGCTCCTCGCGGACGGGCTGTCCTACGCCGAGGTCGCCGAGCGGCTCGTCCTGTCCGAGAAGACCGTGGGCCACCACGTCTCAGCCGTGCTCCGCAAGCTGGGGGAGCCGACCCGGTCCCGGGCGGTCGCCGCGGCGCTGCGCCTCGGGGTCATCGCGCCAAGATAGGGAACACGCCCGATGTAAGTCCCGGTCCGGCTGAGGTTTCCTGAGGCAGGCAGGCAACGAGCCTGCTCAGTAGCTCGGGAAAGGAATCAGCCATGGCGCTGTTCATGGACGCGCACACAATGGGCGGCCCGGTCACCCTGGACGACGTGGCGAAGGCCCACGCCGCCGACCTGCAGACCCAGGACGCTCACGGCGTCCACTACCTCCGGTACTGGGTCGACCAGGAGAACGGCAAGATCTTCTGCCTGGTGGACGCGCCGGACGCCGACGCGGCGGCCACGGTGCACCGCGAGGCGCACGGGCTCGTCGCCGACGAAATCTACCCGGTCGCCGAGGGCGCCTGACCGCAGGCCGCAACTTCATGGCATCTCCACGCGGCTCCCGCCTGTCTTGCACAGGCGGGACCGATGCTGGTCTCGTCGCCGGCGAACGCCGGGGCAGCACGAGACGAAAGGACGTCGCCATGATGTACGGCAGGCTTACGGTGAACCCGATCCACGCCGCGTGGAACACCGTAGCCCGGTTCGATGACTACGGGTCCGCCCAGCGGGCGGTCGACCGGCTCTCCGACGACGGGTTCCCGGTCGAGCACCTCGACATCGTCGGGTCCGACCTGCAGCTGGTGGAACGGGTGACCGGGCGGCTGACCAAGTGGCGGGCCGCGGCCGCCGGCGCGCTCAGCGGCATGTGGGCCGGACTGCTGATCGGCATCTTGTTCGGCCTGTTCACCACCGGGCACGCCTGGCTGGCCATAGTGGCGGCGGGTATCGGCCTCGGCGTTCTGTGGGGCGCGATCTTCGGGTTCGCGGCGCACCTCGCCACCCGTGGCGAGCGCGACTTCAGCTCGCTGCGCGGGCTCTCGGCGGCCCACTACGACCTGATCGCGCGCGAGGGCGGCGCCGAGCGGGCCCGGGCCGCGCTGGAGCAGGCCGGGTTGCTGCCCGCCGAGGCCCCGATGACCTGACCCGCTGACCTGACCTGCGCGAAAGTGATCCGCCGGGCCCGCGGGCGACGAACCCAGGGCAGAGGGGGGCGCTCGAGGGAGCGTCCTGAAGGTGATACCGCAGGGGAGGCGGACGACGGCACGTTCATCGTGTCGGAGGTATGGTCCTCGCGGGCCGAGCAGGACGCGTTCATGACGTCGCGGCTCGGCGCGGCGCTCGCGGCCGGAGGCGTGACCGCCTACCCCCGGGTCCGCTGGGTGCCGCTGGTGGCCTTCCACCAGCCGGGCGCCTGAGGATTCCCGGCTGGCGAGCCTGCCGAGATGAAAGCCGGCGTGGCGGGCCTGAGTGGCCCGCTGGCCCTGGTGCTGCTGCTCCCGATGGAAGCGGGCGTGCCGATCCCGGTGCCCGCCGACCTGGTCATGTTCACGGTGGGGGAGAGCGGTCCGCCCGGAACCAGGTGACGAGCCGAGGGTCCTGGTGAGTTAGGACTGGTCGGCGCCTGCGGCCCGGATCGACGCCCGGATCGCGTCCTCGAGCCCCTCGAGCGGGAACTTCCCGTCGATGCGCTCGCCGTCGACGTAGAACTTCGGGGTCGCGTTGACACCGTTCCTGACGCCTTCGCTCACGTCAGCCTCTATCTTGGCGGCGTAGGCGCGGCCGGTGACCTCCCGCCGGAACCGCTCGGTGTCCAGGCCAAGCTCCCGCGCGTGAGACACCAGGGAGTCGAGGTCGAGGCTGGACGAGGGCCGCAGCAGGAGCTCGTACATCTCCCAGAACCTGCCCTGGGCAGCGGCCGCCTCGGCCGCCTCGGCGGCCAGTTCGGCGTGCGGATGCAGTTGCGTGATCGGGAAGTTCCGGAACACGAACAGGATCGAGCCCGGGTACAGGTCGAGCATCCGGTGCACGTCCCGGTACGCGCCCCGGCAGAACGGGCACTCGTAGTCGCCGTACTCCAGGACCGTGACGGGCGCTCCGGCCGGCCCGAGCCTGTGGTCGTCGGCGGTGACTTCCGGCACAGTGACGTTCTCCAATTTCGGCTCCTTGTCGGTGGCAGCGGCGGGATCCAGGGCCGTTCGGGATCATCGTGACCAAGATCACCCAAAATCACGATCTGTGTCCTTAACTGAACACCGTGCCGCGCGTCCCAACGACACGACGCATTCAGGCGCTGGAAATGGGGCGTCATGACCAGGCTCGTCCGCGGTGCGGGACTTGTGATCATAGCGGTGGTACTGGCCGGGTGCGGTTCAAACGCGGCTGGCTCATCGACGTCAGCCCGGAGTTGGCTCGCGGGCACCCGACGGCGTGACGCCGTACCGCCGGCGGAACGTCCGGTTGACATACGACAGGTCGCCGAAGCCGCGTCGTGGGCGATCGAGCCGACCGTACGGCCGGCCATCCGCGACCGCGGCCTGCGCGAGCGCGGCGTCAGCGCCTTCCACGACCGCTACCGCCCCCCAGCCGCGCCGCCGTGAGCTCAGGCCCAGACGTGCTTCTTGATTCAGGTGAGCGCGGCGTGTCCGTTGTGACTAACAGCCGAGATTCCTTTCCGGCCATGCCGCGCGGATTGCCGGTTCGGGTCGTATCCCGAGGATCCTCGGCAGTCCCATCCGCCTCTTCTCTATTTCTCTAGCTAACCAGTGCGATGATCTCAACTTTTTCCCCGATCTTTTGTAGTCGGTCGTCTCACGGTGCACTGACGCACCAGGTACCGCTGACATCACGGGCAGGCCGGGTGGGGCGGCCCGCCGGACCCATTAGGAGTCACTCACCCAGCCCGGCCTGCAACGACGACATCGCCTGGGCGGCGTGGTTCCGCACGGCGGCGAGGCTCATTCCGGTCGCCGAGGCGATCTCGGCTTCGGGCAGGTCCGCGAAGTACCGCAGGACCACCACCTCGCGCTGGCGGGCGGAGAGCCCCCGCAGCGCCGACATGACGGCCGAGCCCGGCTCGCCCATGGCGGCCGAGCCCGGCTCGCCAGTACCCGCGGCCAGCCCCCCGAGCGGCGGCACCGACCGGGACTGGTGTACCACCGACCAGCGCAGATAGGCCAGCGCGGCGTCAGTGTCAGGCTGCACATGCCACCGGCCGTGCACGGCGGCGAAGGCGTCCTGCACGATGTCTTCCGCCGTGGCGAGATCCGGTATCAGCAGGGCCGCGAGCCGGACCAGTGCCGGGTAGTGCAGCCGGTACAGCGCCGCCACCGCGTGACCGGCGTCCTGCTCCGCCGAGGTGCCGTGCTCGGCTGAGGCGTCCTGTCCGTCTCGTGCGGCCGGGATGGGGGCCGCCCCCCAGGTCCTGGCGCTCGTAGGCTCGCGGCCAGCCCTGATCCTCATGGTCCGCATGATCGTTCTCTCCGGGGCACGCGACGGCGTCAGGGGCGGGTCCGTGACGCTCGCGTGTATGAGCGGGCCCTCCCCGCAGCGCCAACAACTTTCCGGGGCCCAAATCACCGTTCCCGCCGGGCCCCGGCCGCCTACCGCCGACCCGCGGCTTACCGCCGGGGCCGCGTCAGCCGGGGCCGCGGTTGCATCAGCCGGGGCCGCGGTTGCGTCAGCTGGGATACTTGCGGTCCAGGTAGCCGCGGGCGACGGCCGCGTCGATGGCCCCGGGAACCGGGACCACGCAGCTGGTGGCGTCGACGCTGCGCCGGGCGACCGCCTCCAGGCAGCGGGCCTGGAGGGCGAAGCCGAGGTCCATCGACTCGATGGAGTTCCCCAGCGGCCGCGGGCCAGCCAGGTTGAACATGTGCCCGCGGGCCAGCAGGTGGACCCGGCGGCCGTCGCGGAGCTCCAGCGTGAGCAGGTCGTCGGCGTACTCCGTGGTGTCCGCCACCTCGGCGGCGCCGATCAAGCCCGCCGCGTCGATCTCGGCTGGGAAGTGCCCGGCGTTGGCCAGGATCACGCCGTCCCGCAGCAGCGGGAGATCGGCGGCGGTCAGCACGTCCCTGGCGCCGGTGACGGTGACGATGATGTCCGCGTCGGCGACGGCGGTATCGCGCGGCGGCGTGCCGAACCCGTCCAGGTGCGCACGGAGCCTGGTCACCGGGTCCACGTCGACAACGGACACCCGGGCGTAGGCACCGCGGAAGTTGGCCGCCACCCCGCGTCCGCACGCCCCGTAGCCGAACACGGCGACCCGCTCCCCGTTGGTAATTCGGTTCGTCATCCGCAGGAAGGATTCGACCGCGCTCTGCCCGACGGCGTGCTCGTTCTCCGCGAACTGCTTGATCGGGCTGTCGTTGATGACCAGGATCGGCCGCCTGAGCTGGCCGCGGAGCGGCTCGAGCCGCATCCGGCCCGAGGTCGTCTCCTCGGTCCCGCCCAGCAGGCCCGGGTACGGGCGGTCCAGGTACCTGGCGAACAGATCACCGCCGTTGTCTAGGATCAGGTCCGGCTCGGCGGCCAGCACCTGGCCGAGAAAGCCGGCGTGTACCTCGCTGTCTTTGGTCGGCTCCCCGATAACGGTGACGCCCTCGGCCCGCAGCCGCTGCACCGCGTCCGGCTGGGTGGTGTTGAGGTTGCCGGTCGAGATCAGCCTGGCCCCTCCGTCGCGCAGCGTCAGCAGCAGCGCCACCGTCTTGGCCTCCAGGTGGATGCCGGTGCCGATGGTCAGGCCGTCGAACGGGCGGGTCCGCCCGAACTCCGCCGCGATGCCTCGCAGCAGCCGGCAGTGCTCGCGGACCCAGTCGATGCGCGTGGAAGCCACCTGGTCAGTCTCCCTTCAGAGCCGGACGCCGCCCGTCACACCGTAGTACCCGGCCCGGTCCGCGACCCGATCCCGGCCTGGACTAGTCAGCGCGCCCCGGGGCATGATCATCTTCGTGCCGGTATCTATTTTCGAACACAAGCCCCAGTTCTGCCCGTTCGGCCATCGGCTGTGGCCCGGGGGCGCCCAGGTCAGCTGGAAGCCCTGCATCTGCGCGGCCGCCCGGGAGGGGGCCGAACAGGGCCGCGGCATGGGCCATGTCTGGGTGACCTGCCGCGCCTGCCATGATCAGTTCAGGCAGACCATGTTCTACGAGCCGCCGCACGACATCAGGCGCTCGGAGGCTGGTGCCTAGCCCTACTGGTCAGTCAAGATTTAAGACACGTAACGTCCTGAGGGCGGAGAAGAGTCAGAACCGTCACCAATCCGAAGGAGCGTCGATGAAGACCAAAGCGGCTGTCGTATACGAACCCGGCAAGCGCATCGAGATCGAAGAGCTCGACCTGGACGGCCCGAAGGACGGCGAGGTTCTGATCCGCTACACCCACGCGGGCCTGTGCCACTCCGACATCCACATCGCGCACGGCGATCTCCCGGCCCGGCTGCCCATGGTGCTCGGTCACGAGGGCGCGGGGATCATCGAGGAGATCGGACCGGGCGTGACCCGGGTGAAGCCCGGGGACCACGTGGTGCTTTCGTTCATCCCAAACTGCGGCGTCTGCCGCTACTGCGCCACCGGCCGCCAGTCCATCTGCGACATGGGCGCAACGATCCTCGAGGGCTACCTGCCCGGCGAGCGGTTCCCCCTCACCGGTCCTCGCGGCCAGTACGGCGCCATGTGCATGATCGGGACCTTCAGTCAGTACGGCGTGATCAGCCAGACCTCGGCCGTCAAGGTCGACGACGACCTGCCGCTGGACAAGGCCGTGCTGGTCGGCTGCGGCGTGCCGACCGGGTGGGGCTCCGCCGTGAACACCGCGAACGTCGCTCCCGGCGACACCGTGGCGATCTACGGCATCGGCGGCATCGGCATCAACGCGGTGCAGGGCGCCCGCTACGCCGGCGCGAAGAACGTCATCGCCATCGACCCGCTGGAGAACAAGCGCGAGAAGGCGATGGAGCTCGGCGCGACCCACGCGTTCGCCACGGCCGAAGAGGCGCAGGCCGCCATCGCCGATATGACCAGGGGGCAGATGGCCGACTCGGCCATCCTCACCGTCGACCTCATGACGGCCGAAGTCGTGTCCGCCGGGTTCGACGCCATCGGCAAGGGCGGCACGGTCGTGGTGACCGGGCTGAACAAGCTGGAAATACCGACCGTCACGCTGTCCGGGTCCATCCTGACCCTGTTCCGCAAGACGGTGAAGGGCAGCCTGTTCGGCGACTGCAACCCGACCACCGACATCCCCAAGATCCTCGGCCTTTACCAGGCAGGCGACCTCAAGCTCGACGAGATCATCACCCAGACCTACACCCTGGACCAGGTCAACGAGGGCTACGACGACCTGATGGCCGGCAAGAACGTCCGCGGCGTCATCATCCACGAGCACTGATTGACCGCATTGACCAAGCAGGTAGTGGGCCGCCAGCGCGAGCTGGAGCTGGTGCGGGCCGCGCTCGCGTCTGGTGCCCACATCCTGCTCGAGGGACCGCCGGGCACCGGCAAGTCCACCCTGCTGCGGCAGGTCGCGGCGTCCAGGCACGCCGAATTCGTCCTGGTCGAGGGCAGCGCCGAGCTGACCCCAGCCCGTCTCGTCGGGTCCTTCGACCCGGCGCTCGTGCTCGAGCAGGGATACCGCACGGAGAACTTCTCCGACGGACCGCTGGTCCGGGCCATGCGCGACGGCGGGCTGCTGTACGTCGAGGAGCTCAACCGGGTCCCGGAAGAGACCATCAACGTCCTGCTCACCGTCATGTCCGAAGGCGAGATCAACGTGCCGCGGCTCGGCCGTGTCGCCGCCGACGAGAGCTTCCGGCTGGTAGCGGCCATGAATCCGTACGACTCGGTGGGCACCTCCCGGCTGTCGATGGCGCTGTACGACCGGACCTGCCGGATCGCCGTCGGCTACCAGGACGCCGAGCACGAGCGCCAGATCGTGCAGCTCTCGGCCGCGCGCGCCAAGCCCGCCCTTATCGCCGAGGCAGTCGAGCTGACCCGGGCTACCCGCGAGCATCCCGACCTGCGCTCCGGCGCCTCAGTGCGGGGCGCCATCGACTACGCCCGGCTGGTTCCCGAACTCGCCGAGGTCCGCGCCGTCCCGATCGGTGACTGGCAGGCCGGGCTGGACGCGGCGCTGACCACGCTGTCCGGGCGGGTGCGGCGGCACGAGTCCTGCCAGCGGTCGGCCGACCAGGTTATCGAGGAGATCTTCCGGCAGGTGCGAGCCGCCGCTGCCGCGGAAGGAGGCGAGCCTGGCCCGGGGGAATGACCAGCCCGCCGGCCGCTCCCGGGGCCGGCGGGCGGCGGCAGCGGCCTAAATCCAAGACGGGCCGGCCCGACGGGGGCACCACCGGGCGGCGCGAGCTGGCCCGCCACGCCCGCTTCGCCGAGATCAGCCCCGAGGTGGGCGTCCTGGACGAGCGGGCGATGAGCCAGGCCCTGGCCGACGACCCGGCCGCGTTCGAGCTGCTGGCCGCCATGACCACCGCGACCGACGAGAACCTGCGCGCCGCCGCGATCCGGCTCAGCGCCAGCATCGTGCTGGAGCGAGCCCGGGCCGGGCGGCCCTCGATGCGCGGGATCTCCCGGCTGCGGCCGGTCCGCGGGGCGACCGACGGCGACCTGGACATCGACGCCTCGATCGAGGGCGTGTCCGCCGCCCGCAGCGAGGCTAGGCCGGTGGCAGTCGAGGACCTGACCACGGTGCAGTGGGCGAAGGCGCCCACGGCGTTCGCGGTCGTTGTCGACCGGTCAGGCTCGATGAGCGGGCCGCGGCTGGCCGCGGCCGCTACGGTCGCCGCCGCCTGCGCGCTGCGCGCCCCGCAGGAGCACGCCGTGCTGTCCTTCGCCGGCACGGTGGAGGTGATCCGCCCGCTGGTCAGCGACATCACGCCCGCGGCGGTGGCCGGGCGGCTGCTCCGGATGCGCGGGCACGGCGTGACCAGGCTGGCCACCGCGCTCAAGGCGGCGGGCGAGCAGCTGGCGCCGGCCCGGGCCCGCCGCCGGGTGGTCATCTTGCTGTCCGACTGCCGCAGTACCGACGAGGACGACACGCTGCCCGCCGCCCGCGCCCTGCCGGAGCTGGTCATCCTGGCCCCGGACGGCGACCACGAGCAGGCCGCGCACCTGGCCGGGCTGGCCGGCGCCCGGTGGGCCGCGATCGAGCACCCGCTGGACGCCGCGGCGGCCCTGGACCGCCTGCTGGAGACCCGGGTCACGGCCTGAGCCATTTGGTCCCGAACGGGCCGGGCGCGTGCTCACCGGCCGGCGCGTGCTCACTGGCCGGCCGGACCGTTATCCGTGCGGGATCGAGTGGTCCCAGTCGGCCAGCAGCGTGCGCAGCGCTGCCACCAATGCGACGGGTTGGTCGAGCATGATGTGGTGACCCGCGACCGGGATCTCGATGACGGGGGCGACGCGGCCGAGCCGGTCGTACAGGACCTCGCCCTGCTGCGGGGTGACCAGGCCGTGTTCGGCCCTGAACAGCGCGACCCGGCAGTCGAGCCTGGTCAGCAGCTCGGGGGTGAGATGATCCCGGGCGAAGACGTTCGGGTCGAACTTCCACGTCCAGCCGCCTTCGGCCGGGCGGATCGAGGTCGCGGCCACGTGGTCCGCGATGTAGGCCAGCGTCGGCTGATCGGGGATCGGGCGGAAGCGCGCCACCGCCGCCTCGGCTGTCGGGTAGACCCGCAACGGGCCGAACGCCCGGTGCTGGCGCGCCGCCCTGTCCTCGGGGGCCATGTCCCTGACCGGGGAGTCGATGGCGACGGCCCCGGCGATCTGTGACCCGGCCAGGGTGGCCAGCCGCAGCGTGACCAGGCCGCCCATGCTGTGCCCGATGGCCACGGACGCGGCGGTCGTCCCGGCCTCGGCCACGACCGCGAGCACCTCGCGGGCCCACGTGTCGAGGCTGTAGCGGTCCCGGCGGTCGCTGTCGCCGTGCCCGGACAGGTCCACGCCGACCACCCGCCAGCCGTCGGTCAGCAGCGGGGCGATGTGGTCCCACCAGCGGGAGTGGGCGGCGCCGCCGTGGACGAGCACGATGCTGCGGCCGTCCGGGTCCCCCCAGGCCCGGTAGGCGATCGAGGCGCCGTCGACGGTGGTCGTGCCTTCCTGGACGGCGGCGTCCAGCGCGGCGGAGAACCAGGCAGGTGGTGGTTTGACGTCCTTCCCGCCGTGAACGGCGGGGATTCCTGCCGTGCCGCTCATGCGGCACCTCGGAGGGTTCCTGCCTCGCCGGCCGGTGCCAGCAGGGGTGCTGGTCTTACCTGGCCTCCGCAGGCGTTTGACTTGTCCG
>WNFY01009625.1_pt1 | contig 12894 bp, 9 predicted proteins | sample 5400091 | NCBI WGS metagenome assembly WNFY01 (sample SAMN13153364, study PRJNA577476) | soil metagenome | isolation source: 60 cm soil or saprolite under grassland replicate 1 | place: USA:California | collected 2016-06-15 | reverse complement strand
AGCAAGACAAAAATTAACGACATACAAAAAAAAATAGCAACTTGTTCGGAAGGAGTGATTGTGGTCTATGGAACAGGCGCCAGCCTGTTGCTTCCAAACTTCGATGTATTGGTTTATGCGGACATGGCACGATGGGAAATCCAGATGCGTATGCGTCGGAATGAAATAAACAATCTTGGGGTTTCTAACCGACAAAGTGAATTTGCCGAAAAATATAAACAGGGTTTTTTTGTCGATTGGCGTGTATGCGATCGGCTCAAGAAAAAACTTTTTTCTCGATGGGATTATTTGCTTGATACGAACGAGAAAGACTATCCAAAATTGGTGACTGCAAATGCTATTAGAAAGGGATTGAAGATTACTGCTCAGCAACCTTTTCGTGTCGTGCCCTTTTTTGATCCTGGTCCCTGGGGTGGTCAATGGATGAAGGTTGTATGTGATCTGGATCCTGCGGCAATTAACTATGCCTGGTGTTTTGATTGTGTGCCGGAAGAAAATAGTTTGCTTCTGAAATTTGGTGATGTAAAGGTGGAGCTACCCTCTATTGACCTTGTTTTTTTTCAAGCAGAAGATTTGTTAGGTCCAAAAGTGTTTGCACGTTTTGGCGCCGAATTTCCAATACGTTTTGATTTTTTAGACACGATGGGTGGCGGTAATCTTAGCCTGCAGGTGCATCCGCTTACCGGTTATATACAAGAACAATTTGGTATGCACTATACTCAGGATGAAAGTTATTATATTCTGGATACCGGTCAGGGTGCTCAGGTTTATCTTGGGCTAAAGACAAACAATAATATGGACGACTTCTTTGATGAACTTGAACAGGCACAAAATGGCATGGCTGATTTTGACGCTGAAAAATATGTCGCGGTGAAGAAGCACGCATTGAACTTGACGAAATCAATAAATTCAGGAGATGGATGGCGTGAAGAAAGCACCGGTTTAAATGAATTGGAGTTTATAGAAACCCGCCGTCATTGGTTTACAAAAAAAGTGCAACATCATACAAATGGAATTGTTCATGTGCTGAATCTTGTTGAAGGTCGGGAGATAATAGTTGAAAGTCCGGAAGAATCGTTTGCACCGTTTATAGTTCATTATGCTGAAACGTTTATTGTTCCTGCCGCTGTAGGCCCCTATACCATAAAACCGCATGGAGAAGCAGAAGGTACCGAGTGTGTTACTATTAAAGCATATGTACGTTGCTAATCAAAGGATGATCATTACCTAATATAAACTGCTTTCCAGCTTATCACTAATCACTTAAAATTTTTCAATTTTTTTTATACACAATCAACGTTAACGTAAACTTTAACGGAAACTTTAAACCCCATTGCTGAACCTCTTCACGAGCCGAGAACTGTTGTTTTGTTAAGTATTCCTTTTACTTTAGCCGTAATAAACGACTGCTATATGAAAAAAACTATCCTCTCCTGTAATGCTTTGCATTACGATAATTCAGAAACGAAATACAATAACATTTTTATTTTTTCTTTGCTGCTCATATTTTTTACGTGCCTGTCCTTTTCTTCTTTCGCACAGCAAACAACAGTGATTTCAGGAAAAGTAACGGACCAAAGTGGTACACCTGTCGTTGGAGCCAGTGTTACGATAGCTACCAACGGGACTGCGACGGATATAAATGGAGCCTACCGCCTTGCTGTTGCACTTAGTGGTGAGCAGCACCTCGTTGTTTCTAATGTAGGATATCGTACCGTGGATATGGTAGTTAACTTGATTGGTGCAGTACTAACGCAGGAAGTAACGATGGAATTAGAAGTAGGCGGCCTAAACACAGTTGTAGTTACGGCTACTAGTTCGCGAAGAATACAACAACAGATTCCTATTTCAGTTACAACGTTTAGCCCCGCAAAGCTTGAAAAATTAAAGTTTAATAGCCAGGCAGATATTTTGCGTACTATACCAGGCATCACTGCGGAAGGTGGCGGTGGCGAAGTAGCCAACAATGTTTTTGTAAGAGGCTTACCGTCCGGCGGCCAGTTTGTTTTCTCTCCTCTTCAAATTGATGGAATGCCTGTCATTAGTACCATGGGTTTAAATTCATCTGCGCCTGATGTGTATTTCAGAAATGATCTGGGCATTGGCAGCCTTGAATTTGTCCGTGGCGGCTCTTCTACATTATATGGTGTGGGTTCCGTAGCAGGTATTATTAATTATACCAGCAAAGTGGGAGGGAATGTTCAAAAGACAATGATTGAAACGGAATATGCATCTCCGGGAAAATTGAAATTAGATTTCAATACGGGCGGTCCCGTTAGCGACAACAATATTTATTACAATTTGACTGGTACCTACCGTTATGATGAAGGTCCTTTAGTTAGTGGCATTCCTACAACCGGATACCAGTTTCGCGGCAATGTGCGCAAAGTAATGGACAACGGCTCATTCACCTTGTATGCCCAGTACATCAATGACAGGGTGCAATTCTATGTTCCTTACCCATTAACCAGTGACCGGAAAATACCTGTGGGTTATGATGGTGAAGAAATCAAAACCCTGGAAACTGCCGACGTTACAAACCTTACTGTTCGTACGCCAAATGGATTTTATCAAAGTCGCGCTACTAACGGTGTCTTGACAAAAGGAGGATACGTGATGGCTGCATTCAGGTATAGCTTTAATAATGACTGGAACCTTGATGCTAAACTGCGAATAGCAAATTACCAGCACGAGTTTAATTTCTTTAATACAGATGGTAACGGTAAAAACCCATTAACACAGCAAGCATATCTTACCAAGATACTAAAAGGAGTAGCGGCGGGCGCAAGTTTCACTTATGCCAATGATGGCACTACTCTTAATCCCAATGCACTGGTACTTGAAAATACAATTATTGATCGCAACAGGCCGCTCAATGAAATCGCTTCGGCAATAAATCTTTCAAAAGCTTTTATGACCGGCGAAGCGAAACATAATTTGAACATAGGAACTTTTGTTTCCCGCACTGAAGCAGGCGATTTCAATGCGCAAATTCGCTACGTAAGTGAATTTAAAGACCAGCCAAGATTAATCAACATATCTTTTACTGATAGCTCCGGTGCTGCCAAAACCGCGACGCGAAACGGAGTCATGTCCTTGCCTGGATATACAAACAGGTGGTCAACGAGCAATAAAACTGCGCTGTTTCTAACAGATGAAATTGTTGCAGGCAGATTCAATATAGATTTTGGGGTGCGTGTAGAAGGTCAGAAGGGAAGGATCAATGCAGAAAAATCAACAACTGCTCTCAATGCCGACGGAATACCTGTTGCCTGGGGAACAGGATCATACAACCGGTTTAATTTGCGTGCTACTGATTGGGCAATAGCGGCAGGCATCAGTTACCGTGTTATGAAGCCGCTGAATGTTTATGCTAACTTTTCTAGAGGATATTTCTTTCCTAACTACAATGGCTTTAATGTATCGGTGGTTGGTGGCCTTCCGGCATATCCCAAAGAACGCCCCGAGCATATTATCCAGGCAGAGGCTGGAGCAAAATTTGGCGGTAAAAATTTAACTGCTACCCTTGCACTGTTTCATGTAGTGTTGAAAGACAGGTTCAATGTTTCTTTTCTTAATGTAGGTGGCGTGTTAACCGAATCGGTGGCAATCATTAGTTCCAAATCAACCGGTGTTGAAGCCACATGGGATTGGATGATAATAAGAAATCTTCACCTCGATGGTGCGCTTACGTACCAAACACACGAGTATACCAAATATTCAGCTACCCCAACCAATGTTGGTAAGTGGTTAGAGAGACAGCCAAAATTTAATGTGAATGGCGGTCTTACTTATGACAATCGAAAATTTGATGCAGGCTTTAATATTAACTATACTGGAAAAAGATTTGGCAATGCAAGCAATTTGGTTGAATTAGACTCTTACAATATTTCCAGGCTCGATGCCGGTTATACATGCAGCATAAACAATACGTCCTCTGTGCGCCTGGGAGCAGGCATTTTTAATTTGTTTGATGTAAAAGGCATTACCGAGGGCAATCCCCGTGCAGGAGATGCGCAAACAAATTCAGGTGATTTTTTTGTAGGCCGTCCCATTTTACCGAGGTCTTATTATGTCAGACTTTCATTGACATTTTAGGAATAAGTTTCTTTCGTGTTGACTGTGATAAATAAAGTTCAAAGTCATGTATGTTGAAGCCAGAACTAAAGAAACTTATGCGATGAAAATGGACCAGGCGAAGCGGGTTTTGCTAAACAATAACCGCGACGGATACACTGTGCCCAGCCCCAGGTTATATCCCTTTCAATGGAATTGGGATTCTGGATTCATTGCACTTGGGCTTTGTTATGTAAACGAAAAAAAAGCATTTGATGAGATACGCAACATGTTCAAAGGCCAATGGAGCAATGGCATGTTGCCACACATAAATTTTCATCACGAGGACCCAAGTTATTTTCCAGGACCAGAACTGTGGGCAAGCAAAGAATGTCCCTGGTCACCAAAAGATCTTGCCACTTCAGGCATTACACAACCGCCGGTGTATGGTTTTATCCTGAGCATGATGGCAGAAAGGTTTTGGAAGAAGGATAAAAATTTCGATTCATTACTGAAGGAAATTTATCCAAAGGTTATTGCTTCACATCGTTACTTGTATCAGCATCGTGACTTCAACAATGAAGGATTGATTTATATTCATCACAACTGGGAATCTTCCGATAATTCTCCTCTTTGGGATGAAGCACTGAACAACATTGACATCAAAGAAGCAAGGGATGTATCAGGCCTACGAAGAGATCTAAAGAATGTGGATGCTGCGCAAAGGCCTACCAATGATAACTACAACCGCTACATTTATTTAGTTGACCTTTTTCGTAAGTACGGATATGATGATGAGAAAATAGTCCGGGAAAGTCCTTTTCTTATTCAGGATATTCTTTTTAATGCCATGCTGGTGCGCTCCAATGAAGGGTTGATCCATTTAGCTTCGTTGCTTGGAGAAGATGCGTCAGAAATGGAAACGTGGAATAAAAAAACAATTGCTGCCTTAAATAATAAATGCTGGAACAAAGAAGCACAGTTCTATTTCGACTATGATATCAACCAAGACAAACAAATTCCTATAAAAGTTTCTAATGGCTTTATGCCATTGTTTGCAGGTGTTTGCTCTCCGTTGCAGGCTGAACAACTAAAAAGGCAACTTGTTTCTTCTTTCGGTTCGGGCAATTATATCCTATGCCCCTCCTGTGGGGTGGATGAACCCGCGTTTGATGCCGTAAAATATTGGCGCGGTCCCGTTTGGATAAATATAAACTGGATGCTTTATCATGGCCTGAAGCGATATGGGTTTGTTGAGGAAGCGAACCATGTTAAAAAGCAAACTCTGATGCTCATTGAGAAAAATGATTTTCATGAATATTTTAATCCCGTGCCTGATATACCGGATAACGCCAGAGGATTGGGAGGCACTAATTTTTCATGGACTGCGGCACTTTATCTTGATCTAATTAACGAAAGCGATTTGTAGAGAAAAGTTCAGCCTGAGCTTGGAGATTTATGGATGGTTAGATAATGACCCTTCCCCAGTTCATAGCATGAAGCTTTTTTTCCGCCTATTTATTTTTAAGAAATGAAAGAACAGGCAAAAGAAATATTAACAGATAACAATTATGGTGGCTACACCATTCCAAGTCCCAAACTGTATCCGTTTCAATGGAATTGGGATTCAGGGTTTATTGCACTCGGCTTAAGTTATTTCAACAAGCAACACGCTTGTGATGAAATACGAAACATGTTTAAGGGCCAATGGAGTAACGGCATGCTGCCTCATATAAATTTTCATCACGTAGATGAAAATTATTTTCCAGGACCTGAAGTGTGGGGAACGACTCAATGCGAATGGGCGCCGCCTGGTCTTGCCACTTCAGGTATTACACAACCTCCTGTGTTTGGTTTTGTCGTGAGCATGATAGCAGGACGGTTAGCTGGCAAAGACAACGCTTTTAATAACTTATTGAAAGAAATATACCCAAAGGTTATATCCTTTCACCGCTACCTATATACTCACAGAGATCCATACAAAGAAGGACTTGTCTATATAAATCATAACTGGGAATCGGGTACTGATAATTCACCGCTATGGGACGAAGTGCTGGATGCCATTGACACTACTAACCTACGTGACGTGTCAGCATTGCGCCGCGATCTGAAAAATGTTGATGCATCGCAACGGCCTACCAATGAAAATTACAAGCGATATATTTTCCTCGTTGATCTTTTTCGAAGTTGCCGGTACGATGATGCCAAAATCTTTGAAGCAACTCCTTTTGCGGTACAGGATGTTCTGTTTAATTCCATGCTTATCCGTTCCAACGAAGGGCTCATACACCTCGCAGATATTTTAGGAGAAGATAGTTCGGAAATAAAAACATGGAATCAAAAAACAATTGCTTCACTTAATCAAAAATGCTGGAACGAACAAGACGGTTTTTATTATGATTATGATTTGAAAAATGAAAAACAAATTCTGATAAAAGTTTCAAATGGTTTCATGCCTCTTTTCGCAGGAGCTTGCAGTCAGCACCAGGCAGAAGTTCTGAAAAATAAATTAATACATTCTTTTAAAGCAGAGAATTACATACTGTGCTCTTCCTGTGCCGTTGATGAACCTGAATTCAATCCGTTAAAATACTGGCGTGGTCCTATTTGGATAAATGTGAATTGGATGCTTTATCATGGCTTGAAGCGATACGGGTTTGTGGCAGAGGCAGCGCAGGTAAAAAAGGATACGTTACATCTCATTGAGCAAACAGGTTTCTATGAATATTTTGATCCCCGTTTTGAAACCAAGGACAAAGACAGGGGATTAGGAGGAGACCATTTTTCGTGGACAGCAGCCCTGTATTTAGATTTTATGGATAGTGAACCTAAAGACATGTAATTCCGATAAGCGAACCGAATAAACTATCATTTATCCAAAGTTGTTCACCTGGCAGCCAGTAAGGCACAAACTCTTTAAGCAAAAAAAAATGAACGCTGTTGACTATGTTATTGTGATTGTTTACCTGGTTGTAATGATTGCGCTTGGCTTTCTTTTTAAAAAGAACAAGAGCGGCAAGGACTATTTTCTGGGCAATAAACAATTTGGATGGTTTGCCCTTTGCCTTTCGGTAATGGCTACCCAATTATCTGTCATCAGTTTTGTTTCGGCGCCCGCATTTGTCGGGTTGCGTCCCGGTGGTGGTATGCAATGGCTCACTTTTGAATTTGGAGTTCCCCTGGCTATGGCCATTTTGATTACTACAATAGCTCCTTCACTTTTTCGATCAGGAGTAGTTAGTGTATACACTTTTTTAGAAAAAAGATTTGGCACATCATCGCGGTTACTATTGAGTTCGGTATTTCTTATAAGCCGTTCCCTGGGTACCAGTATTGGTATTTATGCGGTAACGCTAATCCTGTCTTCGATTTTAGGCTTGCATTTTTGGCAAACGATATTGATCGTTGCGGGTATAACAGTTATTTATTCTTTTGAAGGGGGAATGAAGGCAATCGTTTATAGCGAAGTAGCTCAAATGATCATTAAATTTCTGGGCATCATTATCATCATGATATTTGCCTTGAATTTGGTAGGCGGATGGGATAGTTTTCTGCTCCACGTTGACAGGTCACGATTACAGGCTGTGCGATTTTCCAATACGGGTTTTGATGGAAAGGAATTTGGTTTCTGGCCTATGCTTTTAGGAGGTATTTTTTTGTATTCTTCTTATTACGGAGTTGATCAGACACAGGCGCAAAGAATACTTTCCGCTAAAGATGAAAGGACAGTAAAGAAATTATTATTGTTTAATGGCTTGCTTCGCTTTCCGGTCACCTTGTGTTATTGTTTGGGTGGATTATTTTTGGGAACTTTTTATCTCACAAATCCCGGTTTTGCTTCTCTGATACCATCCAACAAGCCTGATCTTATGGTGCCTGTTTTTTTAACCAATTATTTGCCTCATGGGATCATAGGAGTTATTGTCGTGTCACTTTTGGCTGCGGCCATGTCCTCATTTAGCTCCACAATAAATTCATTGAGTGCCGTTACTATGGAAGATTTTATTTCAAGACGAAAAAATTTCAATGCTGCTACATATGTGGGCCTTTCAAAAATAGCGGCTGTATGTTGGGGTGCAATCATTATCACACTTGCTTTTTTTGTTGGAGATATTGCGGCCACCGTGATCGAAGCTATTAATAAAGTGGGTTCTCTTTTTTACGGTTCGATCCTTGCCATGTTTATTATTGGATTTTATTTTCGAAAAATACCTGCACTCAGCGCAAACGTAGGAGTACTATGCGGCGTGGCAACAAATCTTGTTTTATGGTTGTTCTTTAAAAATGTTTTTTGGTTTTGGTGGAACGCGATTGGGGCGGTGGTGACCTTATTAATAAGTTTATTTTTTACCTATGGATTAAATATCCGGCAAAAAGTGGAACCACAAATTGCCCCTGCAGTAAGGCCAAAATTTTTTACAAGGCAAACGGCGATCCTGCTTTTTTACTTCCTATTGATACTTAGTTTTTGTTTATTGCTTCCTAAATTCTTTTGATGGCTTATCGCATTCTTATTGCACCCGATAAATTCAAAGGCAGTCTTACCAGCTTCGAGGTTTGCAATGCTATTGCTGCAGGCATTAAACAAGCGCATGAAAATGCAGAAGTATTTTTATTTCCCATGGCTGATGGCGGCGATGGGTTTGCAGAAGTGATGAAATACTACTTGCAAACAGATACAATTAGCTGTACAACTGTTGATCCTTTGGGTAAAAACATTGCTGCATCTTATCAGTGGAATCCAAAGACGAAAACAGCGATTATTGAAATGGCTGTGGCAAGCGGATTGGTTTTATTAAAGGAGCAAGAGAGAAAAAACGGCGATTTTTTAAATCCTATTGGGGAGAACCTGGTAGCGATTGGACAAATTATTTACCCTGCCTCGATGCCAAGCATAAAATTTGTAATTGCCTGCGATGTCCAAAATGTTTTATACGGGCCGCAGGGAGCTGCTTATGTGTATAGCCCTCAGAAAGGCGCCGATCAAAGAACTGTTGAATCATTAGATGGTGGATTAAAACATTTCGCAGGAGTGCTGGAACAACAAACGGAAAGAAAAGTTGCCTCAATTCCCGGTACCGGTGCAGCGGGCGGTATTGCTGCGGGATTAATCAGTTTCTTTGATGTGGAATTAAGAAAGGGAATTGATCTCATTATTGAGGCAAGCGGAATTAGAAATAAAATAACGGAAGCAAATCTTTTAATAACGGGGGAAGGAAAAATTGATGAGCAAACGCTGGAGGGAAAAGTGGTAAGTGAACTTTCGTCATTAGCTTATAAGTATAAAATTCCTGTTGCAGCCTTTTGCGGAATATTGGAGGCGGATGAGTCGGTGATTAGCAGGCTACATTTGCAATTTGTTGATAGCTTGACCAGCGCATCAATAAGTAAGGAAGATGCAATGCTACATGCGCGGGAAATGCTCACCGATAAGGTGAATCAGTTTTTTAAAAACTATTCTGATAAAAAATAAGGGAAATGGAGTTACACTAACGTTTTTCCGGTACGGAAGCAGGTTCCTTTGAACAACGCCACCTGTTCATTTTTTTGATTAAAAATAGAGACTAAATAAACACCTGTACTTCTCCCGTTATGAATTTCTTTTGCTTCAGCAGTTAATACATCGCCCACATTTACTGCTTTCGTAAAAGTGATAGTGACATCTAAGGCAACAGATAAATTATTTCGATTGTTACAGGCAAATGCAAATGCACTATCTGCGAGAGAAAATGGAAGACCCCCATGTACAATTCCAAAACCATTTACCATTTCTTCTCGAATCGTCATTTTAATTCGACTATATCCTTCCCTCACTTCCAATACTTCGACTCCCATCCACTGACTAAAAAAATCATTTTCCATCATATGGTCTACTACTTCCTGGTGCGTTGTCTGCATAATAATTAGTAATTATTAATTAACAATTATTCTCCTTTGAAATTAGCCTTGCGCTTTTCCATAAACGCATTAACCCCTTCTTTATAATCTTCGGTTGCTGCTGCTCTTTGTTGAAAGATATTTTCATCCTGCATCTGCTCATCAAGATGAGAGCTTAGTGAATTATTCAGTAGAAGTTTGGTATACGACAGGCACAGCGTTGGCATTTGCGCAAGATATTTTGCTATATTAATTGCATTTTCCGAAAAATGTTCATCATTGAAAATTTTATAGATCATTCCAATCCTTTCCGCTTCTGCAGCCGAAATTTTTTCTCCCAGCATCATTAATGCGGATGCTTTTTGCCAACCGATTAATCTTGGCAAAAAATAAGTGCCACTACTATCCGGTACTAAACCAATTTTTGAAAAAGCCTGGATGAATGAAGCTGATTGTGCAGCTATGACTATGTCGCAACATAAGGCGATATTAGCCCCGGCACCTGCGGCAACTCCATTCACTGCAGCCACAACAGGTTTTTCCAGTTTCCGAATTCTTGTGATGATAGGATTATAATGTTCAGAAAGTATTTCATTAAATCCCGGTGCACCAGGATCAGCAACTTCAGAAAGATCCTGTCCAGCGCAAAAACCTTTGCCTGCCCCGGTAATATAAACGCATCTCACTTCTTTGCTTTTGCATTCGTCCAATTTTGCCTGCATCAGCAAAGCCATTTCGCGGTTGAAAGAATTTAATTTTTCCGGGCGGTTGAGTGTAATAAAACCTATCGAATCTTTTATTTCAAAAAGGATAGAAGACATAAGACGGCTGATTAATTACACAAATCTAAAATCTGCAATTTGCAATCTGCAATTTTTTTTAGTGGCATTTGAAATACTCGAAAGGCTCCTGACAATCATCGCAGACGTATAATGCTTTGCAGGGAGTAGAGCCAAATTCACTGACCCGGTGAGTATGCCATGATTCACACTGCGGACATTGAACAGCTTCATCAGCGGCAAATAATTTATCATTGCAAACTTGTTGCTTAGGATTCGGAGGGGCAATGCCATAATCTTTTAATTTTCTTTTGCCTTCTTCACTCATCCAATCAGTTGTCCATGCGGGTGAAAGCGATTGGGTAATTTTTATTTTTTTAAATCCAAGAGTTGACAACATGATGCGGATATTCATACTTATCACATCCATTGCGGGACAACCAGAATAGGTTGGGGTAATAATAATTTCAAGACTGCCGTCATCATGTAAAATAATGTCCCTTACAATTCCCATGTCAATGACATTTAACGCAGGAACCTCCGGATCTTTCACTTCTTCGAGATAAGAGTAAATTGTTTGTTTATCTATGCGATGAGTTATCATTAAATTTCTCCGAGATAAATAAGAGTTAAACCAATAAAATCAAAAAAGGCGTGAAAAAACAATCCATACCACAAATTTCGGTTAAACTTCAATATTAAAACATGATATGCAACACCCGCAATAGTTGCAAGCAGTATTCCTTTTATTCCTTGCTGAAAATGATATAGCCCAAAAATGAGATTTGCGACAATGAAGGCAAAAATTGTATTCCATTTGCCGGGGAATATTTTTTCAAGCCTTGTAAAAATGAAACCGTGGAAAACTATTTCTTCATAAAAGCCGCCTACTACGAGCGCCAACAGCAATATAATAACATAATTCACTGTATTTCCCCGGATGCCCGAAAAGTCAGACAAGTTCATTTTTTGGCTGGGAAGGATTTTATTTATTATAGGACCCCAGGCGAATTTAAAAAAACAGGATAACACTATTGCAGCAATGATCCCGACCCAGACCGCTTTAAATTCAAATCTCTTAAAACTAAAGAAAAGGTGAGTAAAGTTTTCTTTTGAAATATATTTTAAGAATAACCAGATAACTAAGAGTACAACGATGGGATAGATGAAAATAGTTAGTTGGGCATAGTGAGGGATAAAAAAACAAAAGGCAATTACAAGTAATGATAAGATTGTTTGTTGAAGGCTGGATGATTTCATCAGAGTCATTTACCATTCACAACCAGGATAAGCTCTTTGCATAAATTGCAGTTCGGCAAGGATAAAACCTAAATGCTCCGAGTGCCTTCCCTCTTTTCCTCCCGTTTGCATAAAGACTTTACCGGGATAAGGCAAGGCTGCTTCTTCAAAAACAGATTTTATTTTTCCTTCCCAATTTGTTTTTAATAAAGAAACATTAACGCCGACTCCTTCGCCCGTAGCCCATAACTCATAAGTCGTAGCTGAGAACAGCTCCCCGGAGTACATCCATAATTCATCAATAGCTTGCAACATTCGTTGATGGCTTTCATCGGTTCCATCCCCCAACCTTATTACCCATTCACTACTCCAGCGTAAATGATAGGTAACTTCTTTCAGTGATTTTTCTGCAATGGCAGCTAATTGCTCATCCCTGTTATTTTGTAGTTCTTCGTACAAATAAAATTGATACGAACTAAATAAAAATTGCCTTAGAATTGTTTTGGCCCAATCACCATTTGGTTGTTCAACAAGCAAACAATTTTTGAATTCACGATTATCTCGGAAGTAGGCAAGGGTGTCTTCTGTAACCTCACCTCCGGCCCCTCTCCATCCCGCACGTGCGGGAGAGAGGGGAGCCTGGGATTGATTAACCAGCTTCGCAGCGTACTGGTAAAAATTTCTTGCCTGTCCAATCAAATCAAGAGAAATATTTGTGATCGCAATATCTTGCTCTAACACTGGCCCATGACCGCACCATTCGCTATTTCGGTGGCCAAGCACTAATGCGTTATCGGCTAGGTGGAGTATATAAGCCTCCCTAAATCCCTCCGAAGGAGGGACTTTCGAAGACTCGATATTATTGAAGGTTTTTTCCATTACCAGAGTTTGTTTAAGCCTCTCCGCCTTAGGCGGAAGGTTTGGTGGGGCCTTACATGTGCTT
>WNFY01006118.1_pt1 | contig 12894 bp, 13 predicted proteins | sample 5400091 | NCBI WGS metagenome assembly WNFY01 (sample SAMN13153364, study PRJNA577476) | soil metagenome | isolation source: 60 cm soil or saprolite under grassland replicate 1 | place: USA:California | collected 2016-06-15 | reverse complement strand
CGTGTTTGCTATGAGCCCATCGGTTCCAGTGATGGCTCCAGGGCGGAAAGCCCGGACACGACCGCCCTTCCGAGTTATCCACAGTTCGTGCTCGTAACAAGTAACGCAAACGTCCTCATGCTAAGCAAGCTCGCAGATCAATACGCGGCGGGCAGGCCTGGCGGCGGAGCGTCTTCGCCGCAGTCGGGCCAGTGAGCGGCCTCCACTACTAGGCCGAAGTTCCCCCCTGAGCACTGGCCCTTGACGGTCCCGTTGTTGCTGTGACCAGGGAGGATCTGCCTACTCGTCGCCGATACGTAGTCATGTATATCAGCGCGTTCTGGTGACATGGCTGCGATACTCGGCTAAAATGGCAGTCATGTACATCACCAGGGTGCCGAACCGAGGCTCCCCGCCGGCGGTGCTGCTGCGGGAAAGCTACCGGGAGGGTGGCAAGGTCAAGAACCGGACTCTGGCCAACCTGTCGTCCTGGCCGGAGGCCAAGGTGGAGGCGCTGTCGCGGGCGCTGAAGGGCCTGCCCCCGGCAGGGCTGGACGGCATGGTCGAGATCGCCCGCAGCCTGCCGCACGGGCACGTGGCCGCGGTGCTGGGCACGATCCGCGTGCTAGGGCTGGAGGAGCTGATCGACCCGGCGGGCTCGCGGCAGCGGGACCTGGTCGCCGCGATGATCACCGCGGCGGTGATCGACGGCTCCTCGAAGCTGGCCACCGCCCGGGGGCTGCGCGCGGAGACCGCGGCCAGCTCGCTGGGCGAGCTGCTGGGCCTGCAGGCCTGCGACGAGGACGACCTGTACGCGGCGATGGACTGGCTGCTGCCCCGGCAGCAGGCCATCGAGGACGCGCTGGCCGCCCGGCACCTGCGTGACGGGACGCTGGTGCTGTATGACGCCTCCAGCGCGGCGTTCGAGGGCCGCACCTGCCCGCTGGGGGAGATCGGGCACGCCCGGGACGGGGTGCGGGGCCGGCTGCAGATCGTCTACGGGGTGCTCACTACTCCCGGGGGGATCCCTGTCGCCGTGGAGGTGTTCAAGGGCGCAGCCGGCGACCCAGCCACCCTGGCCAGCCAGGTCAAAAAGCTCAAGCGGCGGTTCGGGCTGGCCCACGTGGCGGTCGTCGGGGACCGCGGGATGCTCACCAAGGCCCGTATCCGCGACGACCTCCAGCCCGCGGAGCTGGACTGGATCACCGCGCTGCGCGGCCCGGCGATCAAGACGCTGATGGCCGAGGGCGCGATCCAGCCCACCTTGTTCGATGAGCAGGACATGGCCGAGATCACCTCCCCGGACTACCCCGGGGAGCGGCTGATCGCCTGCTACAACCCGTTCCTTGCCGCCGAGCGGGCCCGCAAGCGGGCCGAACTGCTGGACGCCACCGAGGCCGAACTCCACAAGCTCGACCAGGCGACCCGGCGGGCGCGCCGCCCGCTGTGCGGCAAGGACAGCATCGGCCTGGCCGTGGGCAAGGTGATCAACAACAAGAAGGTCGCCAAGCACTTCATCGTCGAGCTCACCGACGACGGGATTGCCTGGCGGCGGGATGAGCACAAGATCGCGGAGGAGGCCGCGCTGGACGGGATCTATGTGATCCGCACCAGCCTCCCCGCGGACGCGCTCGGCACCGGCGGCGCGGTGGAGTCCTACAAGGGCCTGGAAAACGTGGAGCGGGTCTTCCGCGGCCTGAACAGCGACCTGCTGATCCGCCCCATCCGCCACCGGCTCGAAGACCGGGTCCGCGCCCACGTGCTCATCAGAATGCTGGCCTACTACGTCACCTGGCACATGCAGCAGCGGCTCGCGCCCATGCTGTTCAAAGACCACGACCCCGCCGCCGGCAAGACGGCCCGACCCAGCCCGGTCGCCCCCGCCCAGCGCTCACCGGCGGCGCTGGCCAAGGCCGCCACGAAAACCACCACCGACGGCGGACCGGTGCACAGCTTCGCGACACTGCTGGAGGACCTGGCCACCATCGCCGCCAGCCGCATCCAGCCCGCCGGCGGCCTGCCCGCCTTCACCGTCATCACCACGCCCACCCCGGTCCAGCGCCACGCCTTCGAGCTCCTCGGCGTCTCCCACCGCCTCGGGTACGCGTAGTCAGGCAGCATCAGATCACCCCGCATTTCCCCAAGGGCAGCGACGCACTGAAGCCGCCGGAGATCGGCCGCTACCTGAACCAGTACGCCGGCCAGCAGCTCACCACCGGCGCGCAGGCGCAGGCCTACGCCAACCACTTCATCGCCGTCCACCTCAAGGAAGCCGCCGGCGGCAAGACCTACGCTCAGGTCAGCAGCCTGGCACTGCAAAACCCCAACGACACCAAGCTGGCGGGCCAGGTCCAGACCCTCTTCAGGGGTGAGACCCTCCGTGGGCTGCTCCTCAACGCCTACGCCTTCTGGAAGATCGGACAGATCGCACTGATCGCAAGCATCGCCTCGTTCATCCTCGCGGGAGTGATGCTCGTCCTGACCATCCTGGGGTTCTGGCACCTGCGCCGGGTGTCCCCGACCGAGGAGCTGCTGGCCCGCGCCATCCACCCGCCGAAGACCACCGTGCCCGCCTGAGACCCGAGCAGCGACAACCGACCCCGACGCCCCCGACCGCCCACCGGCGAGTCGGGGGCGTCGCGCTTCCCGCGCCGTGGGTGGCTGGCAACTTCGGTTGCCGGGGCCTCGCGCCGGGACGCTGCCGTAACGATGGCGGGACGCGGCCGAGGCAGACTCGGGTCGACCGTGACGCTCACGGTCGACCTGCGTTTTCGCGAAGTCTGGATGGCCGTCCCGGCCGACCGATCCGGTCGTCGGCGGCGACCGCCAACGACAGAAAGGGGGGACCCGTGAGGAGACTCCTGCTCGGGCTGCTCATCACCGGTGCGGCGCTTGCCGTCGGACTCCAACCGGCGTTTGCAAGCCCGGCGGTCCACATCGAGGAGGACGTGACCGGCGCCGTGTTCACTTGCTCCGACGCCAACTACACCATCATCTCGGGCAGCGTCCGTATCGTGATCCACGAGGACGTGACCGCTTCCGGCAACTTCAACGTCACGGGCACCATCACCCCGCAGCAGGTCGTCGCCCAGGACGAGGCGGGGAACCTCTACGACATCGTGGGGGCCGGATGGTTCGGCGGCTCGATGAACGCCAACACCGGGGGCACCGCGTTCACCGACACCGAGAAGTTCCAGATCATCCAGCAAGCAACCGGATCGGTGGGCTCGGTCAACCTGACCACCCACATCAGCCCGAACGGGGACTTCAAGTCCTTCGACTTCGGGAACTGCGTGCCCCCAGAGGACTGACGCGGCTTCATACCTGCTGAACCAACGATCAGGGGGGCCACAACGGCCCCCCTGATCGCATGGACCTTGGTCTCGAGTCAGCCACGATTTGACGACAGTTCAGTTCGTCCACTAGGGTTCGGAGCGTCATCCCCCAGTGACATCCCCCAGGACCGCTGGTCATCTCCCACCGAAATTGGCGTCGCCGAACGGCTCTCACTTGGCGCGGCTCACACTGAGCGCGGCGTCGGCGTGAGCCTGCGGTGACCATTTCGAGCTCTGGCTGCGCCCTGCCCACGAACGAATCCCGAACCGCATTCCCTGTCGGCGTGTTCGGGCACGTCGACGGTCGTCCACGCGACATTCCCAGGCGGCCACGCATCCACGGACGCGCGGGAACGTCGCGGTACGCGAGAAGAGGTGGCACCGCCATGCCGCGATCTGGATCCTCGTCCCGTACCATCGGGTACCGACAATCAAGGACCGCCCGCCGCCTGCAGCGAGCCGCGATCATCAGCATCGTGCTCGGCTGCCTGCTCGCCGCGACGACCGGAGTGGTGCTCGCGGAGGGTGCCGGCTCCGCCGGATCCCAGGCCCTCGGCTCCGCCGCCGCGATCGGCGTCGAGAGTGCGGAGGCGCAGACGGTTGCCTGCAAGATCACCGTTCCGCCCCAGGCGCTGACCGCCCGGGGCCTGGCCACACCCTGGGTGCTCAGCGGCGACCATGGCGGAGACTGCGCGGAGACCAACGCCGACCAGGCCGCCTTCGTCGATGCGACCATCTTCGATCCGGCGACCAGCGCGGTCCTCGCCTACCGCCCGCTGGTGATCACCGAAGGGACCACGCCGGCGGTCGATCCCGTCCCCCCGAAACTGCCGGCCGGCGCGGTGGTGGAGATCAGCGTCGGCTTCAACGGCGACGAGCTCACGCTCACCGATGCGAACGACGGGCAGGACATCGCGGACTCGCACTGCGTCAACGGAGAGCCAGGCTCGATCTTCGGGCAGGAGATCTTCTGCAACGCGCCAGCCTTCTACGCCGCCGCCAACGGGAACGTGACCCTCACGCCGCCTGGCACCTCTCCCGACGACGGCCGCCCGTGTCCCACGACCGAGAGCTGGGAGATCGTCGACCAGGACCAATCCGACAACACCACGACCAACTACCTGGTGCGGGGCGATCGGACCGCGCAGAGCACCGCGGCCAATCAACAGCAGCTCGGAAACGACCAGATCGGCAACGGCAGCGACAACGCGCTCTACACCAAGTTCTACGCCCCGGCGATCCACTGTCAGCCGCCGCAGGCGACCGATCTCACCGATCCGAACGCGCCCGTGAAATCGACCACCTCGGCGCTGCTGAACCTCTTCGCCCGAGCCGCCGGCAACCCCCAGCCCGCCCTGGTCCCGATGGGCGACCCGTTCACGCTCGTGGACGGCGAGCCGAGCCTGGACAAGACCAACCTCTACCGCGCGCAGGTCAACCAGCCGGCCGCCGCGCAGCCCGACGACGCCTCCGTCGCCGTCTATTGCCGCAACCTGCTCGACCAGGGGCTCAACAAGATCGAGCTGGACAAGCGGTTCCTCCAGGCGTTCGGTGCCTCACCGGATCCCGCCGTCTCGAACGACCTGCACCTGTTCGTCCTCAACCGATTCAAGGAGTCGTGGGACAACCTCCGGTGCCAGGACCAGACCGGCATCGCAAACCCCGTCACGATCACCACCGACGCCGACGGACGCGTCCTGACCGCCGAGGTCACCCGCCCCACTGCCACCACTCAGGCTCCCACGACGACCTCCGCCGCCCCCAGCACGACCGAAGCGCCCACCACCACGGAGGCGCCCAGCACCACGGTCGCCCCGAGCACCACGGTCGCCCCGAGCACCACCGCCGAGCCGACGACCACCACCGCGGCGACCAACGTCATCGGCGCCCCGGCAACCAGCGGGTCGCCGCCCACAACCCAGCTTCAGCGGACCCAGGCGGCCGTCCCGGGCCTGGCCGAGCGGGATCGGCCGGCGAGCACCAACGCGGCGGTAACCAACAACGCCGTCGCCAGGAGCAACATCGGCAGAAGCCGCTTGCCGTTCACCGGCCTGAACTCGAGGGCACTGCTGCTGGTCGCCGCCACCCTGATGTGCATCGGCGGATGGCTCCTGCTATGGGCAGGCCGTCTCAAGGTCGCCCACCCCCCCAAGTAGCTCCCACTCCCCGATGACCGGTTATCCACAGACCCCGAAACCAGACATACAGGTCCGGATCGACCAGGTAGGATCACCTGCACCATCTGTCGAACGAGGCAACTACCCCGACCCCTGACCGCTCCGCCTGCGCGACCAGATACGCCTCGGCAAAGTCCAGACGATCGCCCTCGTAGACCTCGAGCGCGCGCAGCAACGCCGCCGGGTCCAACACCACTGCCTTGCTCCTCCTCCGTTCCGTTGAGGAGCGATGGATCGCGCGGGTTCGCCGGATCTCTACTCCCAGATACGGCGACTGGACACGACGCAGCGCGCGAGGAAGGGCAGGCATGAACACGAACACAGAATCGCTGCGGGCGAGGAGGGGCGGGACGGGCTGGGTTGTCGCCCTGACGGGCATCGGCTCGTTGATGGCGGCGCTGGACACGCTGGTGGTGTCGACGGCGTTGAGCAGGATCCGACTCGACCTGGGCGCGTCGGTCGAGCAGCTCGAGTGGACGGTCAACGCCTACAACCTGACCTTCGCGGTCCTGCTGATCACCGGCGCGGCGCTTGGTGATCGCTACGGGCGCCGCAACCTCTACGCGGCCGGGTTGGGACTGTTCGCGGCGGCGTCCGCCGCTTGTGCGCTGGCACCCGATGTGGGCTGGTTGATCGCGGCGCGTGCGGTGCAGGGCGCCGGCGCGGCGCTGGTCTTGCCGCTCGGCCTGGCGCTGCTGAGCGCGGCGTTCCCGGCCTCGCGCCGGGGAACAGCGATCGGGATCTTCAGCGCGATCACCGGATTGGCGGTCGCCAGCGGGCCGCTGGTCGGCGGTGCCGTCGTCGAGGGGATCAGTTGGGAGTGGATCTTCTGGCTCAACGTCCCGATCGGCCTGCTGGCCGCCCCGCTCGTGCTCACGCGGATGAAGGAGAGCTTCGGGCCCGACACTGGCCTCGACCTGCGTGGCCTGGCGCTGGTCACGGGCGGCGCCCTCGGCATCGTCTGGGGGCTGGTGCGTGGCAACCAGGTCGGCTGGGCGACCGGCGAGATCGTCGGTTCGCTGGCGGTCGGCGCGCTGCTCGTGTGGGCATTTGTCGCTTGGGAGCTGCGTGCGCGTGCGCCGATGCTGCCGGTGCACTTCTTCCGCGACCGCGCCTTCGCGGCGGGAAATACGGCGATGTTCTTCACGTTCGCGTCGCTGTTTGGTGCTGTGTTCTTCAATGCGCAGCTCCTGCAGGTCGTGCTCGGCTACGGCCCGCTCGACGCCGGGTTGCGGTTGATTCCCTGGACCGCGACCTTCATCACCGTCGCCCCGATCGCCGGCGCGCTCGCCGATCGGATCGGCGAACGGCCGCTGATGGTCGTTGGGCTGCTGCTGCAGGCGGCCGGGATGTCCTGGCTGGCGCTGATCGCCGACCCGGGCGTCGCCTATTCCCAGCTACTCGCCCCGCTCATCGTTGCGGGCGTCGGGATCTCGATGGCGATCCCGGCCGCGCAGAACTCGGGGGTCGGCTCGGTGGCGCTCGAGGCGGTGGGCAAGGCAGCCGGTGCCAACAGCATGATGCGCGAGCTTGGCGGCGTGTTCGGCGTCGCGGTCGCGGTCTCCGTCTTCGCCGCGACCGGTGGCTACGCCTCGGCGGCGGCGTTCGCGGACGGGTTCGCACCGGCGATCGGCCTCTCGGCAGGCTTGGCGCTGGCCGGCGCGGTCGCCGCGGTGGCACTGCCCAGGCGCCGCGAGGCGACCGGGACCGGCCCTGGCCGCGCGGTCGCGGCGTCCGCGGGCCAACAACGAGTAGGGAGGTCCATGCTATGAAACGCATCATCGTCCGCTACAAGGTCAGGCCCGATCAGGCAGCCAGGAACGAGGAGCTCGTCCGCGCTGTTACGACGAGCTGCATCGCACGAAGCCAAGCGGCTTGCGCTACGCGACCTTCCGGTCGGACGACGGAGTGAGCTTCATCCACCTCTCCGTGACGGAAACCGACGACGGGACGAGCCCGCTCTCGGCTGTGGAGGCGTTCAAGCGGTTCCAGGAGAACATCGCCGAGCGCTGCGAGGAGGGCCCGGTCGTGACAGAGCTCAGCGAGATCGGCTCCTACCGCCTCTTCGGCGAGTAGCGCATGCATCGATCGCATCCAGGGCGCGTCGTGCACCTGGAGCTGCACACCGGCGACCTGGCGCGCGCCAGCACGTTCTACTCGCGGCTCTTGCGCTGGCGTCCTGAGCGGGTCCAGGCGGGATCGGGCTCCTATCATGCGCTCGAGTTGGGCGGTGGATTCGGCGGTGGCATCGTGGAGTGCGGTACCCGGCGCCCGCTGTGGCTGCCCTACGTTGACGTCGACAACGTCGAGGAGCTCACCGAGCGGGCGTGCCAACTTGGGGCGTGGGTCCTGCTCGAGCCCCGCGAGGGCCCGGCGGGATGGCGCAGTGTGATTGCGACCCGCGAGGGTGGCGAGATGGCGTTCTGGCAGGCGAAGCGATGACGAGCCAGTCCGATCGCAAGGGGAGCTCCGCTCGCGCAGCGCTGGCGGGAGACGAGCGCGAGCTGCTCGAGGCCGCTCGCCGCGGGAACGGTGATGCCTACGGCCAGCTGGTCGAGCCCTACCGCGCTGAGCTGCACGCTCATTGCTACCGGATGCTCGGCTCGGTCACGGATGCGGAGGACGCGCTCCAGGAGGCGCTGCTGCGCGCTTGGCGTGGGCTGCCCAGATTCGAGGGCAGAAGCTCGTTCCGCTCATGGCTCTACAAGATCGCGACGAATGCCTGCTTGAAGTCGATCGAGCGGCGCCCGAGGCGGGTGCTGCCGGTCGACTATGCGCCCGCGGCCGATCCCCACGACGGCCCCGGCGAGCCCCTCGTCGAATCGGTGTGGCTGGAACCCTATCCAGACGATGCGCTTGGGCTCCAGGCCGGCCTCGCCAGCCCCGAGGCTCGCTACGAGCAGCGCGAGGGCGTCGAGCTGGCGTTCATCGCGGCGCTCCAGCATCTGCCGGCGCGGCAGCGCGCCGGGCTGATCCTGCGAGACGTGCTCGGGTTCTCGGCGCGCGAGACCGCCCAGGCGCTCGAGACGACGCCGGTTTCTGTGGACAGCGCCTTGCAGCGCGCGCACAGGACGGTCGACCAGCGGCTCCCCGAGCAGAGCCAGCAGGCGACGCTTCGTTTCCTCGGCGACGCGGCGCTGCGTGACGTCGTGGACCGCTATGTCGCTGCCTGGGAGCGCGGCGACGTCGAGGCGGTCGCCGCCATGCTGGCCGACGACGCAAGGATGACGATGCCACCACTGCCAACCTGGTATGGGGGGCGCGAGGCGGTCGCCGCCTTCCTCACAGGCCGGCCACTTTCGGGCGTGAATCGCTCGCGCCTCATCCCCATCCGCGCGAACGGCCAGCTCGCATTCGGTGCCTACACCTGGACCGAAGCAAGGGGATGCTTCACTCCGCACGGGCTCAATCTGCTCACCTTGCGCGGCGCACAGATCGAGGAGATCACCGCCTTCCTCGTCCCCGGGACCTTCCGTCACTTCGGCCTGCCCGATCAGCTCCTACCCTGAGGTCGTACCGGGACATGTGATCACCGAATGAAGAGGAACGAATGGTTGCGCTTTCGACTGCCGAGCTGGCGTATCTCCGAGCCGAGCGGCGCCTGGGCCGCCTCGCGACCGCCGATGCCAGTGGACGGCCCCACGTCGTGCCGGTTGGGTGGAGCTACAACCCCGAGCTCGGCACCATTGACGTCTCCGGTCGTAACTTCGCCGCCTCCCGCAAGTTCCGCAACGTGCGCGCCAACCCGCAGGCGTCAATCGTGGTCGACGACCTGGCCTCGGTGAACCCATGGCGACCGCGGGCCGTCATGGTCGAGGGTCGCGCCGAAGCCATCGACGGCTCCGGTGGCCGGGAGGCGCTGATCCGCATCTTCCCCGACCGGATCCGCTCCTGGGGGCTGGACACCACCCCGAGCTAGGCCCGCCCCTGGTCCGTCCGCAGTCTTCCCCGTCGGCCTGATCTGCTGAGCCGACCAGGACAAGCCCGAGGCACCAGGACCCGCGCGGCCCCTACGGGCAGACGATGCTTGCGCTGGTGGCCTCCGGCCAGGTCAGCTCGCCGAGCCAGGTGACGGTCCTGTTCGATGCCAGCGCGGCGAGCGTCGCGGCGTTCCACTTCCCGGACGGTGCGACTCTCGAGACGCTCGCGCCACCCTCCGCGGGGATCAGCCCCGTGGTGATCGTGCTCGCCGTCGCCACGTTCGGGCTGATCTTCATCGGTCTGGTGTCCGTCGCCGGCTTCACGGTGATGGCCCAGCGGCGGTTGCGCTCGCTCGGCATGCTCAGCGCGCTCGGCGCGACGGACCGCAACGTTCACCTCGTCCTGGTCGCCAACGGCGCCGTGGTCGGCATTGTCGCCACGCTCATCGGTGCCGTGATCGGCTTCCTCGGCTGGATCGCGTACGTCCCGCACCTCCAGACCAGCGCCGGGCATCGCATCGACGCGCTCAACCTGCCGTGGTGGGCGATCGGGACGGCGATGGCCCTCGCCGTCGTGACCGCCATCGCCGCCGCCCGGCGACCAGCGCGCTCGGTCGCCCGGATGCCCGTCGTGGCGGCCCTGTCCGGGCGGCCAGCCCTCCCGAAGGCGGCGCACCGCTCCGCCGTGCCCGGCATCACGCTCCTCGTCGTCGGCCCCTGCCTCCTCGCGTTCGCCGGCGGGTGGGGCGGAAACAGCGGCAAGGACACGCTGCTCCTACTCACCGGCATCGTCGCCACCACCCTCGGTGGCCTCCTCCTCGCCCCCCTGTGCATCACGGGACTGGCCGCCGTCGGCCGGCGCGGGCCGATCGCGATCCGGCTCGCGCTGCACGACCTCGCCCGCTACCGCGCCCGTTCCGGGGCGGCCCTCGCGGCGGTCACCTTCGCCGTCCTCATCGCGGTGCTGATCTGCATCCTCGCCACTGCCCGGTACGCCGATCCCGTCGACTACTTCGGGCCCAGCCTCCCGGCGAACCAGCTCATCGTCTATGCCCCGGGCGGCAACCCGCGAGGTCCTGGAGACGCTCCTCCCGCCCCGACCCCGAGCGAACGGCAACGCCTGCGGTCCCGCGTGAGCGTGATCGCCGCGTCGCTCGATACGAACGACGTGCTCGAGCTCGACGCGCCAATGAACCCGGCAACGGGCAACACCGCCCTCCTGCTGCAGGACATGGTCAGTGGCGGCCAGCCGTACGTCGCCACCCCCGCGCTCCTCACCCACTACGGGATCAAACCGAACCAGATCGACCCCACCGCCGACCTCCTCACCTCACGCGCCGGACTTGCGACCGTCGCCGGCTTGCAGCTCATCGCCCCCAGCGGCTTCGGGCCCGGAAGCTTCGGCTGCCATCCCAGCGACTGCGTCAGCAATCCAAAGATCCAGACGCTCAGCCGGCTGCCCGCCGATACCTCCGGCCCCAACCTGCTCATCACGACTAACGCGATGCACGAGCTCGGCCTGCAGGCGGTCCCGTCCGGCTGGCTCATGCAGACAGCCCGACCCCTGACCTCGGCGCAAATCAACGCCGCCCGCCAGATCGCGGTTGCCGCCGGCGCGACCATCGAGACCAAGTCCCAGGCGCCGTCGCTCTTGGAACTTCGCAACTGGGCCACCGCGGCCGGCATCCTCCTCGCGCTCGGCGTGCTGGCGATGACCGTCGGCCTGATCCGCGCGAGACCGCCGGTGACCTCCGCACGCTCACCGCCACCGGGGCCAACAGCAGGACGCGCCGCACGCTCACCAGCGCCACCGCCGGCGCCCTCGGCCTGCTCGGCGGCCTGCTCGGCACCGCCGTCGCCTACCTCGCCGCGATCGCCTGGTACCGCAGCAGCCTCGCCACCACAGTCAGCCACGTGCCGGTCGACGACCTCGTCGTGATCGTCGTCGGCCTGCCTCTCGCCGCCACCATCGGTGGGTGGCTGCTCGCCGGACGCGAACCACCCACCATCGCTCGGCAGCCGCTCGAATGAGGTGACCCCTCGGTCATCCCGGTCTCGCCAATTCGATCGCGTTCCGGCCAGATGTCGGGTGACACGACTCCGCCGAGCGGGTGGGCCAGCCTGAGGCTAAATGAACGATCGCGGACGAGTAGTCCCGCCCATCGTCGTGGATCGTGGGTTTGCGCCTCGGGCCGGCCCTTCCGGGCACCGGCGTTGCATCAGCCATCGGTGTGCTTCCAGAAGTAGTAGTCGGCGGTGTATGGGACCTCGGCCACGGTACCCGCCGTTGCCGCGTTGCAGTCCACGGCGGGGGGAGCCAGGCCGCCGGTGGTGGCGATCCGTTGGATGTAGGTGGTGGCCACGAGCCGGTCGCCGTCAGGGCCGGGGGTTGTCGAAGCGGACAGCAGCAGCCATGGAATGGCGGTGGCATCGACGGTGACGGAGTCCACGAGGTGGCCCACGGCCCTGCTGCCGTCCTTGGCCTGCCAGGTTGGCCCGCCGAAGTGGGTGATGATGAGCTTGCCGTGGTCGTCGTACAGATTCGCCCGCGGAGCGACGAACCCCCAGACGAAGCCGCTCGGGGTGGGGTTGCAGGAGTAGATCTGGACGCCGACCCCGTGGCCGACCAGGAAGACCTTGTTGCCGTCATGAACCTCGATTTTGCTCGGAACCACAGGCGGCGGTGGTCCGGCCTGGGCCACCTGCGTCAGAGACAACACCGCCGCGGCAGCGACGATCCCTGCTAGCAGCAGGCGGTTGAAACCGAGGAGACGCCTCATGCGGTTACCCCCGGATCTTTGGTTCGAGCCCCAGCTCGATCGTTTCTATGAACTCCTCCTTCCGGGTCGCCGTCAGGAGCTGAAGTTCGCGATCGCCGAGGCACAGCCGACGCCCTGAATCCAGACGTTCTGGGTCCCGGCGACGTCGGGCGCAATGTCGTCGGCGGAGACGATCATCTGCGCGGTGAAGGACTCGTCGTTACCGTCACCGGCGCGGTAGAAGTCTGCCAGCAGCACGACCGTGTTCTCATCGGTGACTGCGGTCTTCAGGGGCTCCGCCGCTGCCCCCGTGCACTTGAAGGTCGTGCCTGCCCGCAGTTCGACCGTGTCCCAGCGAACGCCTTCGCCGGTGAGACAGCCGGCCAGCGGGCCCTGGCCGACATCGCCGGTGCATCGAAAGCCGCCAGCCGACTTGGCGAAGCCCGTCCCCGGGTTGTACGAGCCGCCGCCCGTGAGCCGGGCGGCACCGGTTGGGAAGCCGCTGATGTCGGTCGCGTTGAAGCCGAAGCCGATGTTGCCGGGCGCCGCCGACGCGGGCGCCGCAATCAGGAGAACGGCCGCCGCCAGCACCGCCGGCACGAGCGCAATGACCTTCACCTTCATCTTCCAAGCCCTCCCGTCCTGTTGCAGGGAGTCGGTGGCTCACACCACCGGAGACGCAGCGCCTGCTGCGCCCACGAAGTCAGCTTCTGAACAGCAAGCA